>FLNY01000175.1_pt1 | contig 27372 bp, 21 predicted proteins | sample 1140381 | NCBI WGS metagenome assembly FLNY01 (sample SAMEA3878172, study PRJEB12797) | bioreactor metagenome | biome: Moose rumen | place: Sweden | collected 2011-10
AATCAAGATTTTTACCCCCAATATTTTGTCGAAGGTCTCGACTTTATGGAGTGCAACTAAGTAGCCTATGCCCACTTCTGACATTCTAATTGTTGTCCTCGTCATTGCTACGCTTGCCGTTGTGGCTCGTGTACTTATCAACAGGCAGCAAAGTGGCAAATCCATTGCTTGGAATAAGGTCGTTGTAGCTCTTGGAGCTGCAGTTTCCTTTGCTCTTTGTTTTGCACTTGCCGACCCCTATCGTGTCGAGACTTGGCAACTTGGCAACGTATCAGCCGCAGATCTCCGCTCTGGCAAAAACATCATCGGTCGACATGCCGACACCGACTCGGGTGTAGCTCACTACGACAGCATAAGCTTGCAGGGTATGCCGTTGTTCTTCACAGTCAGCATGTCGGACACCACAATGACAGGACTCTACATGCGACGCGACGAAGCTCCTGCCGAAGTCGTTCAAACCGACATCAAGACAAGTCGTTCCGACGATAATAAGATTGCCATCGAACGCACCACGCGCAACTTTCAGTTCACTCATCATCCCGACGACCCAGCCGACTATCTACCCATAGTTCTCTTGCGTCTCAGTAGTGGTCAGCAGGTGCTCTCTGTAATGCCATCCTACGACTATGCGCTCGGCAGTTCTTCGCCTGTTGCTACTCTTCGACCATTGCCCTCGCGCATGCAACGTCTTTTGCAAGACATGCCCAATGGCGAGAACGTTGTCAGCGAAGTCTACCTCTCAGCTTTCGACCATCACCGATTCGCCACGGCGCATGCTCAGTATCCCATACGTCGCACCATCGTCGGTCTGATTGGTGCAGTCATAGTAGCAGCTATCTTGCTCCTCATAACCTACATTCGCAAAAAGAAATAGTGAAACCCACTCGCAAAATAATCATTGCCATCGACGGACACGCCTCCACAGGCAAAAGCACCGTCGCCAAAGAAATTGCTCGCCTAATAGGCATAGGCTACGTCGACACGGGTGCCATGTATCGCTCGGTAACCCTCTGTGCACTTCGCAACACGCCGTCCGACCTCTCCGAAAAAGCCGTTGCAGCTCTCTTGCCAAATATCGAAATATCTTTTGGTTGGGATGCCGAGCGTGGGCGCAACACGACCTACCTCAATGGCGAAAATGTCGAAGATCAAATACGTTCTGCCGAGGTGAGCAATCTTGTGAGCTCCATCAGTGCCATGCCAGCCGTTCGTAGCAGCCTAACAGCCATGCAACAACAAATTGGTATGCGAAGTAGCGTCGTTATGGACGGACGAGACATCGGCACGACAGTCTTCCCCAATGCCGACCTCAAAATATTCATGACAGCCTCTGCCGACATTCGTGCTCGCCGACGCTACGACGAAATGATTGCCAAAGGACAACAAGTTTCGTTTGAAGACACGCTTCGCAACGTTGTTGAGCGAGACCATCTCGACGAGACCCGTGCCGTAAGCCCACTCCTTCGTGCCGACGATGCCGTCTTGCTCGACAATAGCCACATGACTCGCCCAGAGCAAACGCAATTCATTATCGATTTGCTTATTGAGCGGGGATTAGTCTGTTAAAAAATATTCCGAAATAATGTGCAAAGTGTTGTTTATCAAATAAAAACAATATAATTTTGCGCCTGTTCATATGGGCGTGTGCCATCACACGCAGGTAGGGGACCTAATAAGTCCCCTATTTTATTACATACAATTAAAAAAAACATTCTTCGCAACGTAGTCAAATGATAACTGCCGACCAAATCAGACAAATAATTGCCGACAAAGTAGAAGCCGACGGCAAATTTATTGTCGAAATATCCGTCTCGCCCACCAACGACATTACCGTCGTTGTCGACTCGCCCACTGGTGTAGCCATATCATATTGCGAAGAGATTGATGCACTCATCGAAACCTCGTTCAGTCGCGATGTTGAAGACTATTCTCTTTGCGTCTCATCGGCTGGCATAGGTTGCGAGTTTAAAGTTGTCGGGCAGTATACCAAAAACATTGGCAACAATGTCGAAGTAACCATGCCAAACGGCGCATGGGTCCGTGGGCGTCTCACCTCAGTCGATGACGACAGTTTTGAGATTGAGACCGAAGAGCGCGTCAAAGTCGAGGGGCAAAAGAAAAAACAAACCATCGTCCGTACACAACGCTACATGATGAGCGAAGTGCGCTCGGTGAAAGACATAATTGAATTCTAACGGCATAATACACGAAGCCTTAATAATATCTACGCATGGAAACCATTAACCTGATAGACACCTTTGCGGAGTTCAAAGAGCTTAAGAACATCGATCGCGCCACTATGGTGCGCATCCTCGAAGATGCCTTCCGTGGCGTGCTCGTCAAGCAGTATGGCACCGACGCCAACTTCAACATTATCATCAACACCGACAAAGGCGACTTCGAGATTTGGCGCAACCGCGTAGTCGTGCCAGACGACCGACTCGTCGACCCTAACCTCGAAATCTCTCTTTCTGAAGCCAAGAAAATAGAAGCCGACTTTGAAGTTGGCGAAGAAGTAACCGACGAGGTAAAACTTAAAGACTTCGGACGACGCGCCATACTTAGCCTCCGCCAAAATCTTGCTGGCTTAATTATGGAACGCGAAAAAGACAACCTTTTCGAAAAATACAAAGAAAAGATTGGTCAGATAATCTCGGGCGAAGTATATCAGGTCTGGAAACGCGAAGTCCTCGTTCGCGACGAAGACGGCAACGACCTCATAATGCCCAAGAGTGAACAAATCCCTGCCGACTACTTCCGCAAGGGCGACTCAGTCCGTGCAGTAGTGTCGCGTGTCGAGTTTAAGAACAATAGCCCACTCATCATCATCTCGCGCACGAGCCCCGTATTCTTGCAGCGTCTCTTCGAAGCCGAAGTGCCCGAAGTATTCGACGGACTCATAACCATTCACAAAATTGTGCGCATGCCGGGCGAAAGAGCTAAGGTGGCCGTAGAGTCTTACGATGATCGCATAGACCCCGTAGGTGCATGTGTCGGCATGAAAGGTGCTCGCATACACTCCATAGTTCGTGAGCTCAAAAACGAGAATATAGACGTCATTAACTACACGTCAAACATACAGCTCTACATTCAGCGAGCCCTCAACCCAGCCAAGATTAACAAGATTAATCTGGACACCGAGAATCAACATGCCGAAGTGTTCCTCGACGCAGACGAGGTGTCCATGGCCATAGGCAAAGGCGGTAGCAACATCAAGTTGGCTATGCAACTTACGGGCTACAACATCGACGTATTCCGCGAGCAAGCCGTAACCGAAGAAGACGTCAAACTCGAAGAGTTTACTGACGAAATAGACGAGTGGGTAATAGATGCACTCAAAGAGATTGGTTGCGACACTGCAAAGTCCGTAATCGACCTTGGCTACGACGAACTACTCCGTCGCACCGACCTCGAAGAAGAGACAATCAAAGATGTCTTGAACATCTTGAAAGCCGAATTCGAATGAAAAGCCTAACCTAATAGCTCATTATATTTCTGTGTCGGTCGGTCATCTTCCACGTGGCACAATCTATAGTGGCTCTGCAAAAATGCAGTATTAACAAATAAATGGGGCGGAACACCTCACATCCCAACCTCCGACGAAGCCCCGCTAAAACATTTATCTTAAACAGTAAATTCTAAATTGCTCATAATGGCAGAAAAAAGAAGAAGAATAAGTGCTATTGCAAAGGAATTCGGTGTCGGTGTAAGCACACTACTCGAAACTTTGAAGAGCCACGGAGCCGCTACCGACCTCGACCTTAATTCATCAATTAGCGAAGACCTCTATAACGTGCTAAAAAAAGAGTTTAGCAAAGACATAGAGGTAAAAAAAGAAGTCGACGGCATATCTGAAATATCCGTCAAAGGCAAAAAAGATGAGGTCGTTGCTTTGTCCGACGCTGGCAAGGTTGATCCTATCGAAGAAAGCACACCCTCCTCTGCCACTGTCGACAGACCGACAATCGACACTCCACGTCCACAAGCTCCACAAATAAAGGTGCTTGGCAAGATAGATCTTGCCAACAAACCATCTCATCCCGAGAAGAACAGTGGTGCTAACGAAAAGCGTCAGGCTCCAAAAGCCGAGCGTCAGCGTCCTACGCAGCCCGTAGCTCAGCCAGCCGCACCCAAGGCTGCCGAAGTAAAAACTGCGCCAGCGCCAATGCCAACTCCTGTGCCAGTAGCACCTGCCCAAGTGGCTTCGCCGTCTACGCCAGTCCAGCAAAACGAAGTCTTCCGACTCGAAGAAAAGAAACTAACTGGACCAACCGTCGTTGGTAAGATTGAACTGCCAGTCGACCACGCCAGTCGCCACGACAATAAGAAAAAACGTCAGCGCGTTACCAAAGGTGGCGAAAAGATCGACATATCGTCTAAGAGCACCATTGAGCAAGTCAACAATACGCTCAGCAAGGAAAAGAATAAGCAGCGTAAGCAGCAACAGGCTCAACAGAATCAGCAGCAAGCACAGTCTGTCCGCAAAGACAAGAATAAAAACAAGAAGCAGCAGAAGCAAGAGGTAAGCGATGAAGACGTACAAAAGCAAGTAAAAGAAACCCTTGCTCGTCTTACAGCCAAAGGTCATAAGACGACCACCTCGAAGCACAACCGCGATAAGCGTGAAGCCGTGCGTCAGCGCATGGAAGAAGAAAACGAGCGCATCGAGGAAGAAAAGAAAATTCTTAAGGTAACCGAGTTCGTCACGGCAAGCGAATTTGCAGGCATGATGAACGTGCCAGTCAATCAGGTCATAGCCACATTTATGACGCTTGGCATGTTTGTTTCTATCAACCAGCGTCTTGATGCTGAGACTATGAGCCTTGTGGCCGAGGAGTTTGGCTACAAGGTAGAGTTTGTCTCTGTCGAGAAAGCTCATGAAGTGGAAGAAGAAGCCGACGACGAAAGCGTATTGCAAGAGCGTCCGCCAATTGTTACCGTCATGGGTCATGTCGACCATGGTAAGACGTCGCTCCTCGACTATATCCGCAACACCAACGTTATTTCGGGTGAGGCTGGTGGCATAACACAGCACATTGGTGCATACTCTGTTACGCTCGATAGCGGTCGACACATAACCTTCCTCGACACTCCAGGTCACGAAGCCTTTACAGCAATGCGTGCACGTGGTGCGCAAGTAACCGACGTGGCCATCATCATCATTGCTGCCGACGACAGCATAATGCCCCAGACAATAGAAGCCATCAACCATGCTTCGGCAGCTGGTGTGCCTATGGTCTTTGCAATTAACAAGATAGATAAGCCTGGTGCAAACCCAGATAAGATACGTGAGGCCCTTGCCAATATGAACTATCTTGTCGAAGAGTGGGGCGGTGAATACCAGTGTCAAGAAATCAGTGCCAAGAAAGGCATAAACGTCGATAAGCTACTCGACAAAGTGCTTCTCGTGGCCGACCTGCTTGAGCTTAAAGCCAATCCAGATCGCGTAGCTGTGGGCAACGTCATAGAGTCTTCGCTCGACAAGGGACGTGGCTACGTAACCACTATGCTTGTGCGCAACGGCACTCTGCACACTGGCGACATGCTTGTTTGTGGAGCCTACTACGGCAGAGTAAAAGCCATGTTCAACGAGCGCAATCAGAAAGTAGAGGTTGCAGGACCTTCGGAGCCTGTACTCGTGCTTGGACTCAATGGTGCTCCTCAGGCAGGTGAGAAATTTAATGTCTTTGCCGACGAACGTGAAGCCAAAGAGGTGGCTGCTAAACGTGACCAGTTGCAACGCGAATTTGCTATGCGTGCTAAGCCACACATTACTCTCGACGAGATTGGTCGCCGCATAGCCCTTGGCAACTTCCAAGAACTCAACGTTGTAGTCAAGGGTGATGTCGATGGCTCTGTTGAAGCACTCTCCGACTCGCTCATCAAGCTTTCGACCGAAGAGATTCACGTCAACGTCATTCACAAGGCTGTTGGTCAGATTTCTGAGACCGATATTTTGCTTGCTGCAGCGTCTAATGCTGTCATCGTCGGTTTCCAAGTTCGTCCGTCGGCAGCTGCTCGCAAGCTTGCCGAACGCGAGAAAATCGACATACGTCTCTACTCCATCATCTACGATGCCATCGAAGAACTCAAGTCGGCTATGGAGGGTATGCTATCGCCCGAAATTAAAGAACAAGTTACGGGTACTCTCGAGATCCGCGAGACTTTCAAAATATCGAAAGTCGGCACAATTGCTGGTTGCTTTGTCTCCGAAGGCAAAGTCAAGAGCAAGAGCAAAGTGCGCATAATTCGCGACGGCATCGTTGTTCACACTGGTGCGCTTGAAAGCCTCAAACGCTTCAAAGACGACGTCAAAGAAGTCGTTGCAGGTCTCGAATGTGGTCTTAACGTGCAGGGCTATAACGACATCTTGGTAGGCGACGTCATCGAGGCCTATGAAGAGATAGAAGTCGCGCGCAAACTATAAGAATCATAACAGTCAAAACAAAAAGAGAGGTTGCCATTGGGCAACCTCTCTTTTTGTTTGTTCGGCGTTCTACCACTTGTCGTAGTGTACGTTCTCGGTTTTCCACTTGTCTTTTGGCTGAGCGGCTTCTGCTGGGTAGCCAATGCAAATAAAGCACAATGGCGTGACGTACGAAGGCAAGCCAACAATGCGACGCATGGCTTCTACACGCTCCGTCATTGGGTCGCCAGCGCACCATACGGCTCCAAGCCCCATGGCATGTGCTGCGAGCAAAATGTTTTCGGTAGCAGCCGACGTGTCGTGCTTCCAAAAGTCGCGAGCAGGACCTTCGGCTGCTTTTTCCATGTTGCCACACACCATTATGACCAACGGACAGTCGTTCTTTATGGGCGAATGTCCAATGGCTGGGTCGGCTTTTAGGCTGTCGATAATGGCAGGGTCTGTGATGGCCACAAAGTCCCACGGCTGGAGGTTTTTCGCTGTCGGAGCAGCCATGCCAGCGCGTAGCATTGTCTCTATTTTTTCTTTTTCTACTTGCTTGCCGTCGAATTTGCGCACGCTCACGCGAGTCATGATGTTTTCAATCACAGCAGCCTCATTGTTTGCTTCGTTTGAGCAGTCTTGCCCACAGCAACCAATCAATAGTGCGCACAAGGCGATACCGATAAGTTTCTTTATCATCTTATTTATGTTTATTTAGTTATTACAATGTGTTTTCTTTCCGTCGAGGACGACAAAGAAAATACATTTTGTCGTCGTCTGCTGCTTTCTTTTGCCCTATTAGTGTGCTAACGTCTGCCAAGTCGCACACTTTTCCGTCGCGCATAAGAATGTTTACTCGCCCATCCGATTGCGAATAGGTCTTACTGCTGAGGCTACCCGTAACAACCAAATATTCTGCCGTTTCAGTGGCTGTTAGCCCATATTCTTGGGCAACTTCTTGAGCAACCTCGTCAATCTGTTCAGCCCCATATTCTTGCCGACTAAGTTCGATGCTAAATATTTTCCGTCCCACAAGTCCGCTACTTAGCATTGATAGCAGTCGGTCGTTGCTATTCATCCATGCTTTGAGCGAGGTCGTAATGTCGTCGTCGTCCAACATACAGAATTTGCTCAGAGCCTCTTCGCTCTTGCCCAATGTGTCGAAGTTTATGTCGCGATCCAGAAAATATGATAGGGTAGGGGTCATCCACAAATCTTTGCCCGTCTGACGCAGGTAGCGCGCGCGACGTATGGCACTCCGTAGCATATTTTCGGCAGCCACAACAGTCTTGTGCAAATATACTTGCCAATACATCAGTCGGCGTGTCAGCAAAAAGTCTTCTATTGTATATATGCCTTTTTCTTCCACGGCCAAGTGTTCTTTAGGTGTTAGGCTCAGCATCTTTATTATTCTCTCCGAGCCAATTGTCCCCTCTACAACGCCAGTAAAGAAGCTATCTCGTTTGAGATAGTCGAGCCTGTCGGTATCCAATTTGCTCGATATGAGTTCGTGCATAAATGGTCGACATTCACCCCTAAAAACGCGTATGGCATCCGACACCACTCCACCATACGTGTGCTCGTAGCTATCCATAATCAGCTGCGTTATCTGCTCATGGTCGACGTCTATCAGGCAATGTTCCAAGGCGTGCGAAAACGGACCATGCCCAATGTCGTGTAGCAAGATAGCAATTTGCAGTGCCATGCGTTCATCGTCGCGTAGCTTCACTCCACGGTTGCGAAGCGTATCCACTGCCGATTGCATTAGGTGCATTGCGCCAATGGCATGCTGAAAACGAGTGTGTTGTGCTCCCGGATATACAAGCGATGTCATGCCAAGCTGACGTATGCGCCTTAGCCGTTGAAACCATGGGTGGTCTATCAGTGCCAACAATATGTCGCCTTCAACAGAAATAAACCCATGCACAGGGTCGTTTATTATCTTATGTTTTGCCACTTTAGTCTATCTGTTTTTTTATCCTGACGCCATCAATCAATAGCGTCCATTCTTCTTTCTCGACACCACACAAAGCAAGCGTTCGACGCATATATTCGTTGTCTGCAACGTCGTATAGTTTGCTGCGTTCCAACACTTCTGCAGCCTCTCTTACGCGGTCTGCACTTAGCAAAAGAGCAATATGTCGCATGTTGTCTTCTGCTGTTTTGTCCGTATCTTTCATGTCGTCCATTAGCCACAACGCTTCATCCAAGTTACCTGCGAGTATCTCATGTTCTGCCGCCATGCGCATGACGTCGGGCTCACTCTCGCGTTCTGAGTCAAACGCCGAAAGAAACTTTTGCGCTTTCTGCATTTCGCCACATCGCAACGCACACTCTATCAGCATCATACTCTCTTTCCATCGCAAAGTCTTTATCTGACTTGCCGATTCTAAATAGTATAGAGCCGTGTCGTATAGCCTGTGGTAGTAGTTTATCTCCGCCAATTTTATTTTTGTCCACGAGTTGTCGTCTTCTATCAAGTCGGCTTTGCGCAAATATTTTTCTGCTTTTGTAGTGTTTCTGTTGTCGTTCCTCGCTTCTGTCGTTTCCTTACGATTTTGTCTTAATTCTTCTTCTTGTTTTAGTACGCACAATGCATACTTTCGTAGCCAGTCGGCTTCTACAGGTTTCTGATTCTCTATAAGCCCATCGTATACCTTGGCAGCCTCGACCCATAGCTCATAGTCGACAAGCTTTCGTCCCAATAGATCGACCTCTTCGCTCGTTGTGTAGATTAGCCTAAATAAGTTGTTGTGTTCAGTCATAAACCCCAATAGTTTTTGAGGGTCTATCTCGCTTAGGTTGCAATAGCTCGGTTTAAGCTCGCGAAGGCGATATAAATCATGTACGAATCCTATTATTCGCCAACGTATTGCTGTCGTTTCTTTTGATTCTTCTTCCCTCTCGTATAGCATCTCGTCAAATCGTTTGGTCTCTTCAATCAGTGTTCGCTTCATCTGCTCACTTACGTCTCGAGGCATACTATCCATACTCAGTAAGATGGAATATTTGTCCGAATCGCAAAAACTTAATGTCTTTGACATAAGTCCTATTATCTCTTCGGCCCCATCTTTGCCATATATATGTTGCACAGCTCTGTTGAGGTCGTATGCGTATTTATCAAACGGACGAATCCACGACATCGGTTCGTTGAAAAATCTGTCTGTTTTAAGCATTTTATAGCTCTTGAAACCAATGTCGCAACCGTCTTGCAACCATTCGCTAACCTTTTTTAAGTAGTTAAGCACATTCTTGTCTTTCCCGTCGCCAAATATTTCTTCAAGGTCGCTAATCTCAATTTCACCATTGTCTCTTTGCATATTCTCAATTTGTTCTTTCAGCCTCTCCATCCTTTCGTTAAAGTTCTCCACATTCGCATTCCTTTGGGCTTTTGTCATGATTGTTTGCACGACCGATAAATATGCCATTTGCAACATCTTTTGGTGCTTGGGGTGTTGCTCAAGGTCGTTTCGCAAGGTCGACATCAACGTCTTATCTGTCGTCCATTGCACCGTATGCGAAGTCAGCGACAGTAGTATACCCACTGTTGCTCGTGCTGCAATCTGTGAGTCAGAGTTGTCCATTTGCTCAATCAGAATATATGCCAAGTTCTGATTGAACCTATAAATCATGTTTAGCGACAACGAACTGACGGCAAACGCTTTATCTTCTGCCGAACACTCTGCCGAGTTCAATATCTTCTCTCGCACCCACGCCACATCTTCTGCCGACATGTATCGGCAAGTCAAGGCTTGCATAGCAGCATACAGCTCTTCTTCTTGTGCATAATCTTTTTTTGTGGGTTCATATACTTCGGTCAGTCCAAACGTCAAATCTTCCAGTTGTACTTTCCCACTCGCGTCTTTCGACATGTCTATCTCCCTTTGTCCGATGCCCTCGTCAGCGCGTTCTGCCACTTCGGCTCTATATAGTTCTACTGCATTGTGTGCTTTCGTCTTAATCTTGCTAAGCATCTCCTGTCGTTGTGGGTCGACGCTTCCGTTTACGTAGTATTGTAGCAACAGCGAGTAGTCATTCTTAATATCGTTGGCGCGTTCGCCCGTATAGCAAAGACTTTTTACTCTGTGTTCTTTTATCAACCATTCGAGAGTATCCATTATCTGCCCTTTGCAGATGTTTTCGTGCAGGGCATTTATCGATTCTTTAAAGTCTAATTCTCTATAATATCTCATGTTGTTGCCCGTATGTAAAAAATGCCTATTTCCGTCCGAAGTCAGCCGGAATCTCGCCCCAATCCTCTGTTGGCCACTTAATTATGGGGTTGGCAAAAGTGTTCTCTTGTAGCCACTTCTCGGCTCGTTCTACAATGTTTAGTAGCTCCGCAGTTCGGTGCGTGTTCATTAGCTTCGTGCGGCACTTCTTGTGCCTCACCCAGCTTATGGCCGTCATGCTGTCTGAATACACCACTATGTCTTCTCGTCCAGCCTTTTTTAGCCGAGCCAAGGCCTCCACTATGCCCAAAAATTCGCCAATATTGTTGGTCCCCAACTCGTGTGCATGATGAAATATCTGCTTGTTGTCCCAAAGAGAAATTCCTCTGTACTCCATCTTGCCCGGGTTGCCCGAGCATGCCGCATCCACTGCCACCGACATCTTTTCGTAGCTCTTGCTCGTCGGGCGTTGTGCCTGTGGCGGATTCGTTATGTAGCCCGGCAGAGGCTTGGGGTCTTTCGAATACGCTTCTTTAGCTTCCTCTTGGCTCATAAATCCCTTGTAGCGAGCCCCTGCAAAGCCATCTATTTGTTGGCGAACCTCTTGCCAATCCGTGTAGATTCCTGGCGTCTTACCACGCCATACTACGTAATATTTTTTGCCTTTCGCCAATGGCTCTCCCTAATTGAAGTTGGCTATGAGCGAACTCAGGTTACTCGTGAATAGCTTTACCGACATTGCCAGCAGTATTATGCCGAAAAACTTTTTGAGCACGTATATGCCGTTGTCGCCTATTATTCGATTGATGACGTCTGTGCTACGCAACACGCCATACACAATTAGCATGTTTATCACTATGGCCACAATCACTGTCGGTGCGTTATACTCTGCACGAAGCGAAAGCACTGTGGTGAACGAGCCCGGACCCGCCAATAGCGGAAACGCCAATGGCACTATCGATGCCGACGACGTGTTGTCTTGCCTCATGATTTCTTTGCCAAGCACCATCTCAAGCCCTATTATGAAAAGCACAATAGCACCTGCTACGGCAAACGAATTGAGGTCTACGCCAAAAAATCCAAGCATTGCCTCTCCCAAAAACATGAAGGCAATCAAGATAACAAAGGCCACGGTCGTAGTCTCTGCTGGCGCAATTTCTGTTCCTTTTTGCCGTATGGACATCACTATGGGAAGTGAGCCCAAGATGTCCAATACTGCAAACAATATAATTGATGCCGACAGTGTGTCGCGCAATCCTATTCCAAACATTTCTGCTTTATAGTAAGTTCATTTTGCAGGCCGACACCACCAAGATGTAGCCAAGTACGATGCCTATTATGCCAAGTATAATGCCAACTTTGGCCATGTCGCCTTGTTTTAGGTTGCCTGTCGAATAAGCAAGTGCATTGGGTGGCGTACTGATGGGAAGCGACATTGCAAGAGACGCCGAAAGAGCTATGCCTATGAGCATTGCACTTACGCCTCCGTAGGGAGCCAATGTATCGCCCATGCCGACTCCTACAGCTGCAAGGATTGGGACCAACAAGTTGGCAGAGGCTGTGTTGCTCATAAACGTACTCATCGTTACACACAACAGTCCCGAACCAAGCAATACCAATAGTGGCGACCATGTGCCAAATGGTATTGTTTCAACCATGTGCTTTATCAGTCCGCTTGCGTCGAGTCCCAGTCCTATGGCAAAGCCACCAGCCACCAGCCATAGCACGTCCCATTCAAGGTCTTTAAGCTCTTCTTTGCCTATTATGCCCGTAACGGCAAATACGCCCAGTGGTATCATAGCCACGACATTGCTGTTTATGCCTGTCAACTTTTCAAACGCCCAAAGAAGTATCGTTACGGCAAACGTTACGTAGACTATTATTGCTTTGCGGTCGGTGCGAAATGTACCTTCTATTTGCAAGTGGAAAGTCTTCTGCTTAAACGGATACATGTGGCAAATCAGAAACCATGCTATGGCCATAAGCAACACAACGAATGGCACCATTATCGACATCCACGACATGAAGTCTATGTGCATTCCAAGATGTTCGTCAATATATTTGATGGCTATCGCATTGGGGGGCGTACCAATGGGTGTACCTATGCCACCCACGTTGGCTGCTATCGGGATGCAAAGAGCAAGGGCAGTCTTTCCATTGTTGTCGTCGCCAAGCTGGCGAAGCACAGGTGCCATAATTGCCAACATCATTGCAGCCGTGGCCGTATTGCTCATAAACATCGAGAAAATGGCTGTCGAGACCATGAAGCCCATCAGCACAAATTCGCTCCGCGTCCCAAAGGGTTTTAGCATTACGCGTGCAAGGTTTAGGTCCAGTCCTACCTTCGTGGCTCCTATGGCAAGCGCAAAACCGCCCATAAAGAGCATAACAATTGGGTCGGCAAATGTGGCCATTATGGCCTTATAGCTAATCTTTGTGCCAAATGCTTCTTTGCCTATTGCGTCTGTGTAGTCGAGGAAGTTGAACATACTTGTCGATGTCATTAGCAACATAAGTACAATTATCGACACCGATGTTGTCCAAATAGGTATAGGCTCCAATATCCACATCAACGCTGCAAATACAAACAATGCAATCACGCGATGTTCTATCACTGTCAGGTTCTCAAGTCCGAAACATGTGCTCGGCAATGCCAGCACTAACGCGCTCAAACCGATTGCTACACATAGCTTTATCAGTTTTTTTCGTTCAGCTATTTCCATCGTTCTTATTTAAGAAGGCTATATCTTTTGGGTTGTTAATTTTTGTGTCTTTTGCGCTGTCTTGTCCTCGGCATTTCACAAAATAGCATACAAATATAAAGTCTTTTTACAACTCTATTTTAATTATCTTAGCACAAAGAATAAAATATTAATAATTCGCAACCCCATGCTAAGCACCGATACGCAAGCTCCCGATTTTACTCTTCTCGACCAAGATGGTCAGACGCGACGCCTTTCCGACTTCCGTGGGCAAAAGGTAGTCCTCTATTTCTATTCCAAAGACAACACCAGTGGCTGCACCAAGCAAGCGTGTGCTTTTGCCGACCTCTACCCACACTTTACCGAGCGCGGTGCTGTCGTTGTCGGCATTAGCAAAGACTCTGTCGAATCTCACCGACGCTTTGCCGACAAACACTCTTTGCCCTTCGTTCTTTTATCCGACTCCGACCTCAGTGTCGCCAAGCTCTACGACGTTTGGCACGAGAAAAATATGTATGGCAAAAAGGTTATGGGTGTTGTTCGCACCACATATCTTATCGACTCTAATGGTCTCATTGTCAAGGCTTTCGGTAAAGTGAAGGCTGCCGAGAACCCTTCCCAAATGCTTGACGAAATATAGGAGGGTTGGCTTACAGGCTACCCCAAATAATTATGCCTACGCCTGCCATTATGCCAATTAGGCAAAGTCCTTTGCGTAGCATGTTGTGCTCATGAAAGATTAGTGCCGCCAGCAAAAAAGATATTATCGAATTGCTACGCCTAATGGGCGAGATGAGCGAAATCATGCTGTCTGTGTCAGATAGCGCACCGTAGTAAAAAAAGTCTGCTGCCACAATCACTATGCCTATCAGTGGTATGCTCTGATTCCAAACGAATGGCTCAGATTTTCGTGTTGGCCACCAAATGGCAAATAGTAGCGGGATTGTCATAATGAACTGATACACAGAGTAAAAGAACAATACGCTCATGCGCGGTATGTGTGCAAGCGAAATGATATGCTTGTCGAAAAGTGCCGACCCCGCTCCTATAAGCGTCCCAATAATGACACTCCATACCCATTTGTTTGTTGCGAATTTAATTCCCTCGCGTTTCCCCGCAATGCTAAACAAAAAGAAGAAAAGAAATGTAACCAAGAGTCCTATCCATTGTATGCCATTAGGTCGCTCGCTAAATATTATCAGTGCACCCATAAGGGTCCAAATGGGTGCCGTTGCTCTAATGGGTGCTACTATGCTTAGTGGCAAGTTTTTCATGCCGTAATACACAAATATCCACGACGTTAGGACAATTGCCGCCTTTGCCATCAATAGCAGGTGTGCTCTGCCACTTATCTGTGGCACGTATGCCCAACTATCTGTACTGATATGCCCTGTTATCGACATTATCCACATCGGGCAGAGTATAAGTCCCGAAGTGAGTGTGCTTACCATCAGAATGGGCAATACTGCATTGTTTCTGAGCGAGTATTTCCTAAGTACATCATACAGCCCTAAGCAAAACGCTGAAATAAGGGCAAGTACAAACCATTGCATTGCATACATTTTTTAGCCACGCAAAATTAACCTTTTCTCTCCACTTGTCATTATCTTTGCTTATCTTATGTCTTGCACTTATCATAACATAACTCATCTCTTGCGACTCCTACTAACTTTTTTACTGCTGACCCTGCATGTCGTCATTGCTCGCTCACAAGATTTTGCTTCATCTTCTGTCCTTTCCACTGGCACTTGGCGCAAAGTCAGCGTGTCAGAGTCTGGCATATATAGCTTGTCTGCCGCCACACTTCGCGCAATGGGCTTCTCCGACATGAGTAGCGTTCGCATCTATGGTGCTGCTGGGCATCAACAGTCCTTTGTCGCTGGTGCCGACTCGCGCGACGACCTCCGCATGTTACCCACCTTTCGTACCAATGAAGCCATCTTGTTCTATGCCGAAGGACCACACTCGTGGACAGTCGATGGCACTGGTGCATACACCCCTTCTTTCAACAGCTATTCCCACAAAGCCTACTACTACATTACCACTTCTTCCCTTTCCGATTCCCCACAAGCACTTCCACAACCATCTGCCTCGCCGCAAGTAGTCTACACTTCTTACGACAGCCGTACTGCCTACTACGACCTAAAAAACAATCTTGACAAAAGCGGACGCCAATGGGTAGGCGACGCTTGCTCAGCTTCGATGTCTGTCCACGTCAGTCTGCCAACCGAAGTGGGCAACGACATATACCTGCGCGGTCAGCTCGTAGCCTATGTTCTTGTCAATCAAGCGTGCACCGTCTCGCTCGACGATAGTTCTTGTTCCCTCACACTTCGCAAGCGATCTCGTTCCACCGATACATACACCACCACCGATATCTCCACCACTCTGACTGCCACTTCCTCGTCCGTGACAAGTGTAAATCTGACTTTCAATCATACTGCGCAAACCGATAATGCCCACATAGCATACCTTTCTCTTACTTCTCTTGCCCCACTTTCTTTTTCTGGTAGTCAGTTTAGTTTCCGTCGCCTCGACGCATCTTTTCAGACGGCTCCTGTTTCCTACACTATCAGTAGTTGTAATCCTTCCGTCATCGTTTGGGACATTACCGACCCCACAACTCCACTTGCTATTGCGACAAAACTCTCTGGTTCAACACTTACCTTTACTGCCGACGAGACCGATGGTCTGCACGAATACATCGCATTCGATTCTTCCGCCACATTTCCCGAGCCTGCCGACGAAGGAGACGTCATTAATCAAAACCTCCATTCTCACTCGTCTGTCAACTACGTCATCATCTGTCCACAGTACCTCACATCCCATGCCAATCGCATAGGAAAACTACATCTGTCGCAGCAAGGGCTCTCTTTTCGTGTAGTCGATGTCGACCAAATCTTCAACGAGTTCTCTGCCGGACGCCCCGAAGCACCTGCCATTCGCAACTACCTCAAGATGCTTCGCGAGCGAGGACAAGGCTCTGCCGACAGCCTCTCGCATGTACTCCTTTTCGGCAGTGGTAGCTACGACAACTACAACCATTCCGATGCAAGCCCTATTCCTACCTATCAGTCTGCCACGTCTTATGGTCTCGTTTCAACATATTGTACCGACGATTTCTATACGTGGCTCGACAACTCAGACGGTCTCTCCGACACACGCTCAGTATCCGATGTCGCCATCGGTCGAATACCTATAGCCAATGCCGAGCAAGCCGAAGTCGTTGTCTCCAAAATCGAAGACTATGTTCTCAGTCCACAGCTCGGTTCTTGGCGTGCAAACGCCATCTTCGTCGCTTGCTCTGGCGATGCCAATGAGCATGTCGCCTATGCCGAAAACCAAGCAACTGCCTTCGAAAGCGAAAACCCCGACATGCAAGTCGTTCGTGTTTATGCCGAATCGTTTCAGAGGCAAGTCTCTTCAACCGGCACCACTTATCCTGAAGGAGAACAGATGATGAAAAAATATTTTCAGTCTGGCGCTTCTCTAATTCATTATACTGGTCATGGTGGTGCTGGCGGTTGGGGCAACAACTTTCTCGTTCAAAAAGACTACAACTATTTCAACAACGAAGGGCGTCTGCCAATAGTCGTCTCTGCCAGTTGTACTCTCATACCTTTCGACCAAGCCAATAGTAATATTGCCACACGTCTACTCTTCAAAGAGTCTGGTGGTCTAATCGGAGTCTTTGCTGCTGGGCGCGAAGTCTATGGCAATTGGAACTATCAAACCACTCGTCTCTTCACGCAACAAGCCTATGCCCTCAATGGCAATAGACCACAAACACTTGGCATGGCTCATCTATACTCCAAGCGAAATGGTCCGCAAAACATCAACTCTCTCAAATACACCCTCCTTGCCGACCCAGCTCTCGTCATCTCCCGGCCTATCGACCGCTATTGCCTTCTCGACCAAATAAATGGCCTAAGTGCCAATTTTCAAACCGAGCCTATTCGTGCGCTCGAACATAACACACTCTCCGCCTCAATCCGTCTTGCCGATGGCACGCTCGACACATCTTTCAATGGCATTGCCAACGTCACTCTATACGACAAACGTACCAACAAGTCGACCACTGGCGTCGAGAGTGGCACACCATTCGATTATTCCGAGTGGAGCAGTGTCCTCTACTCTGGCGAAGTAGCTGTCCAAGACGGGCAATTTGATTTCTCATTCCTTTTGCCCAAAGAAATCGACCTCTCCGTTGGCTATGGTCGCTTGTCTGTCTACGCCTCTTCCTCTCAAAATACCGAAGCTATCGGAGCCACCGACGCCATACTCATAGGCGGCATTGCCGAACAAAACATTGCCGACACCCTTGGACCCTCCATCACAGCTTGGATCGATTATCCCAATTTTGCTGATGGAAACTCTACTGGGAGCACCCCCATTCTCTACGCCATCATCGAAGACCCTTCTGGTATCAATACGAGCGGACAAGGCGTCGGACACGACATAAGCCTTACTCTCGACTCCGACCGCCAACAGCAAACAATACTCAATAGCTACTTCGTCTACGATGCCAATAGCTACACGCGTGGCACGCTCGTCTACCAACTCGCCTCGCTCGCCGATGGGGCTCATTCTCTGCTCCTCAAAGCTTGGGACAACCTCAATAATTCCAGCTCATACAACGTAAGCATAGCCTCTTCGGCAACCTCCGACATATCTTTCGACAACGTAATTGTACAGTCTGACGGCGGACAGCCAACCCTCTCTTTCTACCACAACTGCCCCGACGTATCTCTCAGTGCAACCATAAAAATATATAGTCTTGATGGCCACGAAGTCGCACGTGGCTCATTCGCTCTCCCGTCGTCCAACTACTCTGGTTCACTCCGACTCGGAAGCCTCCTCACAGGTGCCAACAATCTAATGCATGGCATATATTTCTTGCATTGCGAAGTTACCAGTAGTCAACGAAACGGAATTTTTGTGAAAAAATTTATCTTTGCACACAATAAATAATCAACACGTGCGTTATATCAACATACTTTTAGTCGATTAAACGTAAAAACCCTCTCCAATGTACACCCAAAAAGTCCTCTATACACTCCTCGGACTCACGCTCTCTTCAGTCACATTTGCAGCCGACGACCTCGGTAGTGACTACAACCCAATCCCCAGTAGTGTTCAGATGCTCAACATCGCTCCCGAAGCTCGTGGCACGGGCATGGGCGATGTCGGTGTTGCCACCACTCCAGACATCAACTCTCAATACTGGAACCCCGCCAAATACATCCGTATGCAGTCCATGGCTGGCGCATCTGTCAACGTAACCCCTTGGCTTCGCAACATCATCTCCGACATCAACCTTTTCACGATGTTCGGCTACTATAAGCTCAATCAGCGTAATGCCGTCAGTGCTGGCATACGCTACTTTTCTCTCGGCGACCTCGTCTTCTACAACGACGATGGCGTAGAAGAAGGCTCCTACAAACCCAATGAGTTCTCCATCGATGGTGCCTACACCCTCGCACTCTCCGACCGCCTTTCTGGTGCCATCTCTATGCGCTTCATCCATTCCGACCTCGGTTTTAGCTACAACGACGATGGCTACTCAAAAGGAAACGCCTTCGCTGCCGATGTCGCTTTCTACTATCGTCGCCCCATCAAGCTCGCAGGCTACAAAGGAGACCTAATGTTTGGTGTCAACCTATCCAATATCGGTACCAAAATAACCTACGATAACGGAACAACCAACGAATACCTCCCTGCCAACTTCCGACTCGGTGGCGGTCTTTGGGTCGACTTTGACGAGTATAATCGCATAGGTCTTGCTCTCGACTTCAACAAGTTAATGGTCCCCACCCCCAATTATAGGTCCGACTCTGATACAGAGTCAAGCCTCAATCGCCGACAAGCCTACTACGACAAGTCCGTCATCGGCTCAATCTTCCGTTCTTTCACCGACGCACCCGGTGGCTTCAAAGAAGAAATGAAAGAAGTCGACATCTGTGTCGGTGCCGAGTACACCTACAAGAGCATGTTTTCCGCTCGCCTCGGCTACCACAACAATCCACCCGACAAAGGCAACCTCAAATATATGTCTGCAGGTGTAGGTGTCCGCTATCAAATGTTAGACGTTAATGCCAGCTACATCTTTGCAGTTGGAAATGCCAATCGCAACACCGCTCTTGCCAACACCATTCGCATATCTCTCGGATTCGACATCGGTATGGTCGCTGGTGGACGTGGACGTAGCACTGTTCGTAAGTAAAACATAGTTACATGAAAATACGTGTAGGCTTCGGCTACGATGTTCACCAACTAAAAGACGGACTCCCTCTCACCATCGGAGGTGTCCGCATAGCTCACACCAAAGGTTGGGTCGCTCATTCCGATGGCGATGTGCTCATACATGCCATCTGCGACGCCTTGCTCGGAGCTGCCGCCTTGCAAGACATAGGCTACCATTTCCCCGACACCGACCCGACATATCGTGGCATAGATAGTCGTGAACTCTTGCGCCACGTAACCTCGCTACTTCTCTCGCACGGCTATGCCATATCCAACGTCGACGCCACCATAGCAATGCAACGTCCCAAACTCCGACCACACATCGATAATATGCGCGCCCTCCTTGCACAAGACATGAACATCAGCGCAGATGACGTCTCTGTCAAAGCCACCACGACCGAACGTCTCGGCTTCGAAGGCCAAGAAACAGGAGCTTCTGCCTACGCTGTCGTTCTCATACAAAAACAATAAAAACTTTAACGCATAACTCACAAACAATCAACACATTACGATAACAACTCCTACGCTTTCTCAATGTTAAATGAAACAACCCAAAGAAAATAACGTAGAAGTGTAAGAATGTTTTTCATAAATTTGCATTTGATTGTGCCGTGTGCACAATCCTATGAGTAAAAAATCGGATACTATTAAAAGATACACAAGCAAAAGTCAACTATGATAATGAAAACAAAACACATAGTCATATCCACAGCTTGCTTCGCTCTCGCACTCTCCCTTACCTCGTGCTTTGGCGGTAAAAAGAGCGGCGGACATAGTGGCGATGTCTCAAGTGCCACCGGTTGGGCATACAACGACCCTCAATACGGTGGATTCGAATACCAATCTGGCTACGAACAAGAAACAGGTCCAGGTCTCGTCTTCGTCGAAGGTGGTACTTTCATCATGGGACGTGTCGAACAAGACGTCCTCTACACTCACAACTCCACTCCTCGTCGTGCCACTGTTACATCGTTCTACATGGACGAATGTGAAGTTAGCAACGCCAACTATCGCGAGTGGCTCTACTGGATCAATCATGTCTTCGAAGAAAACCCAGCCGTCTATCTCGATGCCCTCCCCGACACTCTCGTATGGCGTCGCCCTCTCGCCTACAACGAACCCTATGTCCAGAACTATCTGCGTCACCCAGCCTATGCCGACTATCCTGTCGTAGGTGTCAACTGGGAACAAGCCAATAAATATTGCAACTGGCGTACCGACCGTGTCAACGAAAACATCCTCTACCAAAGAGGCATCATAGAACTCAATGTCAACGAACAAAAAGAAGAGAACAACTTCAACACCGAAGCCTACCTCTATGGTCAGCAAGCCGTAACTCCTGGCAAGAACGAACTCGATGACCTCGCCAACGAAGGACAAAAACGTCGCGTACGTTGGGACGATGGCATTCTCCTCCCCGACTACCGACTCCCAAGTGAAGCCGAATGGGAATTTGCAGCCCTCGGTCTTATCGGCAATACAGTCGACGAACGCATGAGCGACCGTAAAATATTCCCTTGGAACTCCCATGTAATGCGTAATGCCGACGATCGCGATCGCGGTCGTATGATGGCCAATTTCGTTCGTGGCAATGGCGACTATATGGGTACTGCGGGTTACCTCAACGATAAGGGCGACATCACCGTCGACGTTCACTCCTATTGGCCCAACGACTATGGTCTCTACTGCATGGCTGGCAACGTCAATGAGTGGGTGCGCGACGTATATCGTCCACTAACCTTTGAAGACGCAGCCGAACTCAACCCATTCCGTGGCAACGAGTTTATGCAGCTCACTGTCGACGAAACTGGTGCTCCTGTCGAAAAAGACTCCATCGGACGACTCAAATATCACCTCGAAACATCCGACGAGATTGGCGATCGCAAAAACTATCGCGAAGCCTATCAAATCAACTACCTCGATGGTGACGTGTCTTCCAACGTCGTCGAAGGCGACTCGTGGATAAGCACTGGCATGGGCACAAGCAACATGTACGGCACTCTCGGCGATGATGGTAGCGTAATGGAAGTAGGTAAGCAACTCGGTAGCCTCATATCCGATAAGACTCGTGTCTACAAAGGTGGTGGTTGGCGCGACCGTGCCTATTGGCTCAGCCCAGGCACACGCCGATTCCTCGACCAACGCAACTGCCGCGATGACATCGGTTTCCGTTGTGCCATGGTACGTGTGGGCGCTCCCGAACAACAAGGTCGCAGCCAACGTCTGTAAGCAAAGGCAGATGCTCTCTGCAACATAGTTGAATAAATTGCTTAAATCGTAAAGTCTCCTACGCAGACTAATATAAATTCAGCAGACCGAACCAACATAGGTTCGGTCTGCTCGCTTTATTGAAAATCTTTTCGACAAACTCTGCTAATATTTAACTATCTTTGAAACCTTATGGCTTGATTCGTTCGCCACGCATACCAATCCACTCAAAGTGAAATTCACCGACATCATAGGACAAGATAACGTCAAACAACACCTCAGGCAAATGTACGAAACCAATCGTATGCCTCACGCACTCTTGTTGCTCGGTACCGAAGGATGTGGCGCTCTACCCCTTGCCTATGCCTTGTCTCAATTCATATTGTGCACGGGCGACAAGTCTTCTGGCGAACCTTGTGGCACTTGCCCTGCTTGCATAAAAGCTGCAGCTCTTGTTCATCCCGATGTGCATAGCATTTTCCCCTCCATTCGACGAAACTCAGACACCACTTGCGAAACATTCCTCCCTCAGTGGCGTAACCAGCTGACTTCGCAACCCTATTTCGGTTTGTCTGAATGGTCGGCAGCTATGCGTGGACAAAAAAATGTCGACGATGACGATGAGTCCGACTCAGATACCCCCACCAAAGCTTCTGCCGACAACAAGCAAGCTCAAATCCTCAAAGACGCAGGCTCAGCCATTCACACCAAGCTAAGTATGAAGCCCTACGAGGCTCGACATCAGTTTATGATCATCTGGAAGCCAGAACTGATGAATGAAGTAACAGCCAACAGCATACTCAAAATACTCGAAGAACCACCTCTCGACACCTCGTTTATACTCGTTAGCGAAGACACTCAGCGAATCCTACCCACCATACTTAGTCGCACTCAACGCGTCGTCGTTCCGCCCCTCACCGAAGCCGATATAGCCTCTTATATCTCTGCACACTACGAGCGCACGACCTCTGAAGCTCAGCGCATAGCCCACATAGCCCAAGGCAACCTTGCAGCTGCAATCAGACTTGTCGAGGGTGGCAACGAACGCAGTTTAGCTCTCGACTTTTTCAAAAATGTCATGCGTGCAGCTTGGAAGCGCGATGTGAAAGCCCTTGCCGACACTGCCGAAGACCTTAAAAAGCTCTCGCGCGAACAAGTCAAAAACGTCCTCATGCACTGTCGTGCTCTACTGCGCGAAAGTTTCGTTATGAACCTCTCTACTCCACAACTTAACTACATAAGTGCCGAAGAAGAAGAGTTTCTTGCCCGATTCGCACCATTCGTACACATCAACAACATAGAACTTCTCACAAGTCATATCGACAAAACTATAAGCATGGTCGAGCAAAACGGCAATATAAAAATGGTCGTTCTCGATCTCGTCCTTAGCCTTACAGCCTACATCCGCAATACGCAACGCCCCGAAGTGGGTGCCTAACCATATATAATCTACTCTCTGCTTATGCAAGACGACATAAACGAAATAGCCGATACTGAACTACGTCCCGCGCCCACGTCCGAGGCGGAGCCCAGTGCTACACCCATAGAAGAAACAAACGAAGATATTCTCGACGACGTCGACGACATCCCCGACGAAAGCTATCAAAGTGAACCTAAAAAATCTTCAGACGACGATTCGGACGCCGATGATGATAAAGAGCTAAGTCTGTCTGTCCCATATCGCTACGAAGAAAACACTCGTAGTTGTAAAGGCACTTGTGCTGTGCGTGGTGGAAAGCTCAACACCTACGACTGGCTCGACGATCTCCCAACACCTCCCAACCCATCCGACCTCGTCGAAGTGCAATTTAAAAATACGCGCAAAGCCTACTATCGCAATACAACGGGTATAAAACTTCAGAAAGGCGACATAGTGGCAGTCGAGTCTTCTCCCGGACACGACATAGGACAAGTAACTCTGCTCGGACGACTCGTCTACTTGCAGATGCACAAAAACCACATCAACCCCGCCACCTACGAATACAAGCGTGTCTACCGTATAGCGCGCCCCACCGACATCGAAAAGTGGGAAGAAGCTCGTTCGCTCGAACAGGCCACTATGCTCGAAGCCCGACGCATCGCACAAGACCTTCGGCTAAACATGAAGATAGGCGATGTTGAATACCAAGGCGACCGCACAAAAGCCATCTTCTACTACATTGCCGATGAACGTGTCGACTTCCGCGAACTAATAAAAGTCCTTGCCGACCATTTCCGCGTCCGTATCGAAATGCGACAAATAGGAGCCAGACAAGAAGCCGGACGCATTGGAGGAATTGGACCCTGCGGACGTGAACTCTGTTGTGCTTCGTGGATGACTTCGTTTGCCTCTGTTTCCACACACTCTGCACGCATTCAAGACCTTTCGCTCAACCCCACCAAGCTCGCTGGGCAGTGTGGTAAACTCAAATGTTGCCTCAACTACGAACTCAGTGCCTACGTCGATGCCATCGAAGCCTTCCCTCCCACCGACAAACCTCTCGAAACTGCCGAAGGAATATACTATTTCTTCAAGTACGACATCTTCAAAAAGCTAATGTGGTATTCGCCACAAAAAGACTCTCCATCCAACATAGTCGCAGTAACTGCCGACCACGTTCGCGAAATTCAAGAAATGAATGCACGTGGCGAACGTCCCGACGACATCGGTAGCACCATGCAAACAGCTGCCACCGAAGACGATGGCTACTCTGGGACAGTCGAACTTGATGAAGACCTCACGCGTTTCGACAACAAGAAAGGGCGCGACAACAATCGTGGAGGACGTCAGCGTGGCTCCGACAATCGGGACTCTAACCGTCGCCGTCAGGGGGCATCAGACGAACGACGCAACAAGCAAAATACATCCGATAGTCACCGTCAGCAACCAAACAATAACGACACTGTGCAAGAAAACCCCAATACACAGCAAGCCGACTTTCGACAGCAAAATCAGTCTCGCCACGATGGTCGAAGACATCGCTCTGGTCGAGACAACCGTCCTCGTCGCGACAACAGAGAAGGACGCGACAACCGAGACCGCAACAACAATACTCCACGCAACGATAATGAAGGCTAAAATTCTATCCCTCATAACTATAATCTGTGCATCGCTTACTATGCACAGTTGCGTCGAAGGTCTCGTGTTCGATGAGTTTGTTTCCATAACCGATGCACAGTGGTCGACCGACTCGCTCGCTGTCTTCCGTACCGACATCGCCGACACCATTGCATCCTATGACGTGTCTGTTGTCGTTCGCAACGACAATAACTATGCCTATGCCAATCTGTGGCTCTTTATCGATGTCATCGATGCTCTTGGCAACGCCCGACGCGACACCATCGAGTGTCTTCTTGCCGAGCCCGATGGAGCATGGCGAGGCAGTGGCTGGGGCTCACTCTACACTGTTCGTTGTCCCTACCTTTCCGACGTGCGTTTTGCGACATCTGGCGCTCACACCTTCCGTCTCACGCAAGGCATGCGCGACATCTCTCTTAGTGGCATTCACGACATAGGACTTGTAATAGAAAAACACGTCGATGGGCAAAAATAAACTTCAAAAATTTGCCGACATGGCAACGTATAGTCATGTCTTTGAAGTCGACTTCACAACTCTGCAATCCGTCGGCTTCAAGCAGTGTGGCCATTGGCACGAATGGTTCGGCAACAATAATCCCATAGTCGTTGAGCTCGGTTGCGGACGCGGTGAGTATACCGTCGGGCTCGCACGTCTCAACCCACAAGTCAACTATATCGGTATCGACATCAAAGGTGCACGTATGCACACAGGTGCCACAGAAGCCCTCAACGAAGGACTGACCAATGTTGCCTTCGTTCGCACGCGCATTGAGTTTGTCGATCGCCTATTTGCTCCCGACGAAGTCAGTCAAATATGGATAACCTTTCCCGATCCACAAATGCGCAAAGCTCGCAAACGTCTTGTAGGCACGCTTATGCTTAGCCGCTACAAACGCTTCCTTGCGCCCGAAGGAGTTGTCCATCTTAAGACCGACAGCCCTTTCCTCTATGCCTACATGCAAGCTATGCTTAGCCTCAACCACATAACTCCGCAAACGTTGACTGCCGACCTCTATGCCGACCAGTCGCTTGCGCAGTCTATGCTCATCAAAACCTACTATGAGCAAAAATGGCTCGATGCTGGCATGAGCATCAAGTATGTAAGATTCACTCTTCCCGACGCTCAACTCGTAGAGCCCGACGTCGACATTCAACACGATAATTATCACAACGTCGGACGCAATGTCCGATTCAAAGAATGAAAAAATGGAATATTATCCTACTCTCGTCATAGAAGCCCTTCGCACAGTCGTTCACCCCGAAAAGGGACAAGACATCGTCAGCCTCGGCATGCTCGAAGACGACATCCGCATAAGTGGACGTCGTGTTAGTTTTTCGCTCATCTTCGACCGCCCCAACGACCCCATGATGGCAACTATAAAAACTCGTGCCGCCGAAGCCATAAAAGCACATTTGGGCGCCGAAGTCGAAATAGATGGCAACATATTCGTCAAAATCAGACAACGTCCCAAAGTCGAAGAAGCTGTCCTGCCCAATGTAAAAAATATCATTGCCGTGGCGAGTGGCAAAGGTGGCGTAGGCAAAAGCACCGTTACTGCCAATCTTGCAGTGTCTCTTGCTCGTGCAGGCTATAAAGTCGGTCTACTCGATGCCGACATCTTCGGACCCTCAGTCCCCATAATGTTCGACACCGAAGACGCCCGACCAGTCCTCGCTGAAAATTCAACTGACGAAAAACAGCTAATAGAACCCATAGAAAAATATGGGGTCAAAATGCTTAGCATAGGCTTCTTTGTCGATCCCAGACAAGCCGTCGTTTGGCGTGGTGCAATGGCCACCAATGCCATCAAACAACTCGTCACCGAAGCCAATTGGGGCAATCTCGACTATCTACTCATCGACATGCCTCCAGGCACCTCCGACATTCACATCTCGCTCGTCGGTCTCGTCCACTTTACGGGTGCCATAATCGTCTCCACCCCTCAAAAAGTCGCTCTCGCCGATGCTCGCAAAGGTGTCGACATGTTCCTCAACCCCAAAGTGAACGTGCCAGTCCTCGGCATCGTCGAAAATATGGCTTGGTTTACACCTGCCGAGTTGCCACAAAACAAATACTATATCTTCGGACAAAACGGAGCTCGTCAGCTCGCCGACGAAATAGGTGTTCCCCTACTCGGACAAATACCCATCGAAATGAGCATACGTCAGGGTGCTGATAGTGGCACTCCCGTGGCCCTCAATGCCGACTCTTCTTCTGCACAGGCTTTCGATGCTTTGGCTGTCAACGTCGTTACGCTGACACGTAAAAACTCATAAGTCTCTATTCCCAATATCAATGCATCTATTCGTGTCGACAATCATAAAATATATTCGAGCAATATGTTTGCTCATTGTGTTTGCGCTTTCAGCTTGCAGTGCTCCAAGCGACATGCGTCTCAGTGGACTCTTTACCGAAGGCATGGTGCTACAGCAAAAGTCAAAGTCTGCTCTGCGTGGCTATGCCTCTCCTGGCACTCGCATAACCATTAAGACCGATTGGAACTTTTCTGTAACCACCTCTGCTGGCGAAGATTCCATTTGGGTCGCCTACGTCAACGTCCCCGAAGCCGACATGCGACA
>FLNY01003145.1_pt1 | contig 27322 bp, 16 predicted proteins | sample 1140381 | NCBI WGS metagenome assembly FLNY01 (sample SAMEA3878172, study PRJEB12797) | bioreactor metagenome | biome: Moose rumen | place: Sweden | collected 2011-10
CGGCGCTGCCCCGAAACGGGGCTCCTGTGCAGCAGGTGCAGACTGACACGGCTCAGACGAGGCGGCCCGCCGTGAAGGCGCAGCCTAAGACGCTGACTGTTGCCGACGACGACGTGATTCCCGACTCGCTGCTCACGTCGCGCTGGCGCATCCAGCCGACGACACCGCTCATGGTCGGAGACCTCGACTCGAGTGCGCTCGACCTGCACATGCCTGACAACATCAAGCAGGAGGTGGAGTACGACGATTCGCTGGGCCTCTATTATATCGGCTCGAAGATAGGCGACTCGTATCTGAACGCCCCCATCGTGATGACACCCGAGGAGTATATGAAGTGGAGCGAGCGGCGAGCCCGACAGCAGTTCTTCCGGGTGAAGGACGCTGAGAACGTGAAGAAGAACGGCGAGAACAAGTTCGACTTCACTGACATGCACTTCGACCTCGGTCCGGCAGAGAAGATTTTCGGCCCGGGCGGCGTTCGCGTGAAGACGCAGGGCACGGCCGAGCTGAAGATGGGTGCCACGCTGAAGAATATCGACAACCCCTCGCTGCCCATCCGCAACCGCAAGACGACGGCCTTCGACTTCGACGAGAAGATTAACCTCTCGGTGAACGGCAAGGTGGGCGACAAGGTGAACATGAACCTGAACTACAACACCGACGCGACGTTCGACTTCGACACGAAGAACCTCAAACTGAAATATGAGGGCAAGGAGGACGAGATCATCAAGCTCGTAGAGGCAGGCAACGTCTCGTTCCCGTCGAACAACTCGCTCGTCCACGGCGCCACGTCGCTCTTCGGCCTCCGCACCGACTGGCAGTTCGGCAAGCTGAAGCTGCAGACGGTGCTGTCGCAGAAGAAGTCTACTTCGAAGAGCGTCTCGTCGAAAGGCGGCACTCAGACCACGCCCTTCGAAATCGACGTGGCCGACTACGAGGAAAACCGCCACTTCTTCCTCTCCCACTACTTCCGCCAGATTTACGACAGGGCAATGACCACGCTGCCCAACCTGACCACGGGCGTTAAGATCAACCGCGTGGAGATATGGGTGACCAACAAGACGGGAACGACGTCGAACACGCGTAACATCGTGGCTCTGACCGACCTGGGCGAGAACCAGCGGCTGAGCAATCCCCGATGGAGCACCACGGGCATGCAGGTGCCTGCCAACCTGGCCAACGACGTCTATTCGACCATCGTCAGTGTGGTTGACTCAGCCCGCAGCGTTGACCAGGTGACCACCCGTCTGGAGCAGCTCACATGGCTCACCGGCGGCACCGACTACGAGAAACTGTCGAGCGCCCGACTGCTGACCTCTTCTGAATATACTGTCAACACGGCCCTCGGCTACGTCTCGCTGAAGACGGGTCTGCAGACCGACCAGGTGCTGGCCGTCGCCTTCGAATATACTTACGGTGGACAGACCTATCAGGTGGGCGAATTCTCAACCGACGTGACGCAGACACAGAAGTGTCTGTTTGTCAAGTCGTTGAAGAATACGTCGAACAACCCTTCGCAGGGCAACTGGAACCTGATGATGAAGAATGTCTACTACCTGGCCTCTCAGGTGGAGAAAGAAAAATTCCGCCTCGACATCAAATACCAGAGCGACACCACCGGCACCTATCTGACCTACCTGCCAGAGGAACAGCTTAAGCAGACGACACTGCTCAAGGTGATGGGCCTCGACCGACTGGATGCCAACATGAAGCCCCATGCCAACGGACAGTTTGACTTCGTGCAGGGCTACACCGTCACCAACGGCCGCATCTTCCTGCCCTCGGCAGAGCCCTTTGGCGACTACCTGCGCAACTATCTCGAACAGAAGGGCATGGGCAGCATGGCCGACAAGTATTGTTTCGACCAGCTCTACGACTCCACGAAGACCGTGGCCAAGCAGAATGCCGAGAAGGACAAGTTCATCCTCGTCGGACAATACAAGGGCACCAGCGCCAACGTCATCTCGCTTGGCGCCTACAACGTGCCGCAGGGCTCTGTTGTCGTCACCGCCGGCGGCGTCACCCTGCAGGAAGGCTCCGACTACTCGGTCGACTATTCGGCTGGCGAGGTGACCATCCTGAACCAGAGCATCATCGACGCCGGCACCAACGTCAACGTCTCGCTCGAGTCGAACAATGACTACGGCATGCAGCGCAAGACGATGCTCGGCATGAACTGGGAGTACGACTTCACGAAGAACTTCTCGCTCGGCGGCACCCTGATGCACCTCCAGGAGCAGGCCCTCGTCACTAAGGTGGCCATGGGCGAGGAACCGCTGAACAATACGCTGTGGGGACTCAACATGAACTGGAAGCAGGAATCGCAGTGGCTGACCAACATGCTCAACCGTCTGCCGCTGCTCCACTGCACGCAACCCTCGCAAATCACGTTCACAGGCGAGTTTGCCCAGCTCATTGCCGGCAAGAGTCACGGCACCCAGGACAATGCCTCCTATCTTGACGACTTCGAGAACACGAAGAACCTGCTCGACGTCTCCGACCCGAAGGCATGGATACTGTCGAGTGTGCCCACCAAGTTCCCCGACCACGACGACAAGGAGACCGTCAAGAGTGGCTACGGACGCGCCTTGCTCGCCTGGTATAATGTCGACCCCATTTTCACGCGGCGCTCGTCGAGTCTGACGCCTGGCCACATCAAGAGCGACCTGGAACAGCTGTCGAACCACTATGTCCGCGAGGTCTACGTCAAGGAGCTTTATCCCAACCGCGACCAGTCGACCTACAACGGTGCCACCTCGACGCTGCCCGTGCTCAACCTGGCCTACTATCCCCAGGAGCGCGGCCCTTACAACCTGACGCTCGACTTCAATGCCGACGGCACACTGAAGAACCCTGCCTCGCGCTGGGGCGGCATGATGCGCAAGCTGGAGACCACCGACTTCGAGCAGGCCAACATCGAGTACGTGGAGTTCTGGATGCTCGACCCCTACATCTACACCCGCAAGGAGGGCACGGCTGCGCAGCACAGCGGTGAACTGTATATTAACTTAGGTGAGGTCAGCGAAGACGTGCTCCGCGACGGCAAGAAGTTCTATGAGAGCGGCATGCCCGTCGACGGCACCTCGTCGTTCGAGCAGACACAGTGGGGCAAGATCCCCGTGCAGGCCACACAGACCTATGCCTTCGCCACCACCAGCGGTTCACGCCCCCTGCAGGATGTCGGACTGAACGGTCTGACCAACGAGGAGGAGCGCACCTACGGGGCTTATGCCGAGTGGCTCAATGCCGTCAGCGCCGTCGTGCAGAACGACTCGCTCATCCAGGCTTGGCGCAACGACCCTGCCGGCGACGACTACCATTACTTCCGCGGCTCCGACTTCGACCGCGAGCAGCGCTCCATCATGGACCGCTACAAGCGCATCAACAACCCGCAGGGCAACTCGCCGTCGAGCGACGACCAGACCGAGTCGTACGATACCTCTTACAAGACCGGCCCTGACGTGGAGGACATCAACCAGGACTACACCCTCAACGAATACGAACGCTACTATCAGTATCGCATCCCCATCAGCGACGACGAGCTGCAGGCCTATAACCGCGGAATGAAGTCTGACGACAGCTACATCGTCGACCACCGTGACTATAATGCCAAACTGCGCAACGGCGACTCGATCACGGTGCGCTGGTATCAGTATCGCATCCCCCTGTCAGAGTATGAGGAGAAGATTGGCGCCATCAACGACTTTACCTCAATCCGCTTCATGCGCATGTTCCTCACCGGTTTCGAGCAGCCCATCGTCCTTCGCTTCGGTTCGCTCGACCTCGTGCGCGGCGAGTGGCGCCAGTATAAGCAGAACTTGCAGACGTCGGCCGGAGCAGAGACCGGTGTGCTCGAGATGAGCGCCGTCAACGTGGAGGAAAACACCGACCGCCAGCCCGTGGCCTACGTCCTGCCGCCGGGCATCAGCCGTGCCACCGACCCCTCGCAGCCCCAGCTCACCGAGAACAACGAGCAGGCACTCTGCCTGACGGTGAAGAACCTGTCGCAGAATGAGTCGAAGGCCGTCTATAAGAACACCAACCTTGACCTGCGCCAGTACAAGCGCCTGCAGATGTTCGTTCATGCCAACCACCTCGTGCCCAACAATACGCAGCTCGAGGACAACCAGCTGGCCGTCTTCATCCGTCTGGGCTCCGACTATAAGAGCAACTACTACGAGTATCTGATTCCCCTGAAGCTGACGCCCGAGGGCACCTACCGCTGGAATGTCCCCTCTGACCGTCCGCTCGTGTGGCCGCAGGATAATATGCTCGACATCGACCTCAGCATCTTCACTGCCCTCAAAAAAGAGCGCAACAAGGCGCGCGCTGCCGGTCAGGTCAGCTATACCGACCTGTTCACCGACTACGACCCAGACAAGCCAAACAACAAGATTTCAGTTGTCGGCAACCCGTCGCTTGGCGAGGTGAAGACCATGATTATCGGTGTGCGCAACCTGACCAACTCGCTCAAATCCGGTGAGGTGTGGGTCAATGAACTTCGCCTGAAAGATGCGGTCAACGAGGGCGGCTGGGCAGCCAGCGGCGCCATGAACGTACAGCTGAGCGACTTCGGCTCCGTAAACCTCACAGGCCGTTACATCACCGATGGCTTTGGCGGTCTCGAGGAGAGCGTCATGCAACGCAGCACCGATACACAGAAGACTTACTCCGTCACGGCCAACCTGGAACTTGGAAAACTCTTCCCCGAGAAGGCCAAGGTGACGGCGCCGCTTTACTATTCCTATACGAAGGAAGACATCAGTCCCAAGTATAACCCCCTCGACACCGACATGGAACTCGACGATGCCCTTGAGTCGGCCGGTTCAAAGCGAGAACGCGACTCCATCGAGTCGATAGCCGTGACGAAGCACACCACGCGCAACTTCTCAATTTCCAATGCTCGTGTCGGCATCAAGAACAAGCGTCACCCCCTGCCCATCGACCCCGCCAACTTCGGATTCAGCTATAGCCACTCCCACCGCAAGACCACCGGCGAGACCACCGTCTGGGAAACCGAGGATCAGTGGCGCGGCGCGCTCAGCTATAGCTATTCGCCAGTCTATAAGACCTGGGAACCCTGGAAGAAATCAAAGTCAAAGTCGAAATGGATGCAGTTCCCCAAGGCTTTGGGGCTGAACTACTTGCCGCAGAGCATCTCGTTTAATTCAGAACTCTCGCGCAACTACTATGAGTTGCAGGAGCGCGACCTTGAGAACACCGAGAATCCCAACCTGCCGCTGTCGTTCTCTGAGCAGTTCCTCTGGAACCGCGACTTCTCCATCCGCTGGGATCTGACGAAGAACCTGCACATGAACTTCCAAAGCGCCACCCACGCTGAAATTGAGGAACCCTATACGCCCATCAACAAGGACCTCTATGCAGACCATTATCAGGCATGGAAGGATTCCGTCTGGCAGAGTATCCGCGGCTTGGGCGTGCCTCTTGACTATCAGCAGACGTTCACGGCCAGCTATCAGCTGCCGCTCGATAAGTTGCCGCTGTTCGACTGGCTCAAGACAGATGCCTCTTACAACGCCACTTATTCATGGCTGCGGGGCACCGAACTCGACGACGGCACATCGCTTGGCAACACCATCCAGAACAACCGCAACCTCAACCTGAACGGAGCGCTCAACATGGAAACGCTCTACAACCACATCCCCTTCCTCAAGAAGACTAACGAGCGGTTCAAGAAACAGCCCACAAAGAAAACAGACAACAAGCGCAACACTGCGGCACAGAAGACCCAGGCCAAGAAGCCAGGCGAGAAGGCCGACCAGGAAAAGCCGGACGGTCTTAAGGCCGACTCCAAGCAGTTGCCCAAGAACAAGAACTCGTTCCAGAAGGAAATCTCGCTGGAACGTGACTCCAGCGTCATCGTCCAACACGGCAAGAAGTCGAAGCGCCTCATTGTCACGGCTAAGAACAAAGATGGCAAGACCGTGACAGTGAAGTGGAAGACCGTTGACGAGAATAAGATAAAGGTGTGGGCTCCCAAGGAGTTGTTTGCATCGAAGAGTCCGAAGAATGCCGACACAGCTGAGTCCGCTGACTCTGCGGCTACCGAACCTGTTGCGGCTGCTGACAGCCTCGCTGCTGACAGTCTGGTCAAGATCAAACCTGCCAAGGGGAAGATTCTTGCCAAGAACGCCAAGAATTCCAAGAATGTCGGCAGCGACACAGGCCTGCAGCTTAAGATTAGTGTCACGGCCAAGGAACCCCTTGACAATAAGTGGTGGTATAATCCTGCCCAGCAGGTAGCCCGCTTCCTGATGATGCTCCGTACGGTCAACCTGAGCTATCGCAACCAGTATTCCATGGCCCTGCCCGGCTTCATGCCCAATGTGGGTGATATGTTCGGACAGCGCTCCCGCGACGGACTTCTCTCGCCGGGACTTGACTTCGCGTTCGGCTTGACCGGCGACAGCTATATCGACCGGGCCAAGGAACGCGGCTGGCTGCTTTCCAACGACAGTGTCGCCACACCCTCGACCACCAGTGCCACCGAGGACTTGCAGATACGTGCCACGCTCGAGCCCATCCGCGACCTGAAGATCGACCTCTCGGCCACGCGCACCGTCAACCGCGCCAAGAGCATCCAGTTCATGTATGCCGGCTCACCAACTACCCACAGCGGCACGTTCACCATGACCACCATCTCCATCAAGAGCGCCCTCGAGGGCATGGGCAATGCCAACAACGGCTACTACTCGAAGTCGTTTGAGGAGTTCTGTGGCAAGGTGGGGCAGTTCCGCGACCGCGTGGAGGCCCGGTATGCCGGCTCCACGATGAAGGCTAATGCCGTCGACCCCTATTCAGCCGACGTGCTCATCCCCGCATTCCTGTCCACCTACACCGTAGGCGGCAGCTCGTCGCTCGACATCTTCCCCGCCCTCACGCGCATGCTGCCCAACTGGACCGTGCGCTATGCCGGTCTCGGCAAGCTCACATGGTTGCGCGACCACTTCAAGTCAGTCAACATCAACCATGCCTACAAGTCGGTCTATAGCGTCGGTTCCTATGCGAGCTTCAGTTCCTGGCTCGAATATATGGGCGACCTGGGCTATGTCCAGGCGGCCGACGGCTCCTTTACGCCATCCAGCATCTACAATGTCTCTACGGTCTCTATCAACGAGGCTTTCTCGCCCCTCCTCGGAGTCGACATGACCCTGCAGAACAACCTCACCGTGAAGCTCGAATACAAGACCACCCGCGTCCTGAACCTCTCGATGACCTCCGTCCAGATCAACGAGTCGAAGTCGAAAGACTGGGTCGTCGGTCTGGGCTATAAGATCTCCAACTTCAACCTCTTCGGCTCCGGCAACAGCCACCGCAAGGTGAAGTCGAAGAGCAAGAAGGGAGCCGACGAGGACGACAGCAAGACATCAGCCAACACGAAGAGCAACTCTCGCGGCGGCGTCAACCACGACCTGAACACGCGCCTCGACATTTCGCTGCGCAAGCAGGCCGCCATCACACGCGACATCGCCAGCGGTGTCTCGTCGGCCTCGAGCGGCAATTCCGCCCTGAAGATTTCGCTCTCAGCCGACTATACACTCTCGCGCTTCCTCACGCTGACCGCTTATTATGACCGTCAGACCAACACCCCGTTGCTGTCATCGTCGAGCTATCCCACCACCACACAGGACTTCGGCCTCTCGATGAAGTTCTCCCTCACCCGATAGTTCAGAAAATGACAGACGAGAATGCATTCTTTGCGACAGCACTGCTTGGCTGGTTCCGCGAGCACGGGCGCGAATTGCCTTGGCGCGGCACCAACGATGCCTACGCTATCTGGCTCAGCGAAATCATCCTCCAACAGACACAGGTCAGTCAGGGGTGGGACTACTGGCTGCGCTTCATGCACCGCTGGCCCACGGTCGAGACGCTGGCCGCGGCCACCGAGGACGAGGTGCTGCGCATGTGGCAGGGACTGGGCTATTACTCGCGGGCCCGTAATCTTCATTTTGCCGCCCGTCAGGTCGTAGCGATGGGCGGATTCCCCAAAACCTTCGACGGGTTAAGACAACTGAAGGGCGTTGGCGACTATACGGCCGCAGCCATCGGTTCAATCGCCTTCGGGCTGCCCGTGGCAGTGGTCGACGGCAACGTCTATCGCGTGCTCAGTCGTCATTTCGGCATCGCTACGCCCATCAACTCCACTCAGGGCAAACGCGAGTTCACAGCCCTCGCCCAGGCTCTGCTGCCCGAGGGTTCGCCCTCAGTCTACAATCAGGCGCTGATGGATTTCGGAGCCACGATGTGCACGCCCCAGTCGCCCCGTTGCCCCGACTGTCCTTTGCAGGCTTCATGCTTAGCCCTGGCCGACGGCAGAGTGGGGCAGTTGCCCGTGAAAGAAAAGAAACTAAGAGTTCAGGAGCGCCGCATGACCTATGTCTATGTACGGCATGGAGGGCAGACAGCTCTGCGCCGCCGCGGTTCCGGTGACATCTGGCAGGGCCTGTGGGAGCCGCTACTGGTCTCAGATGTCACAGGAAAAGAGAGCACCGGATTGGGCATTGACAGTTCGGCCCTCCCGAATATCAATGCCCGGTTGCTCAAGAAAGAAGTGCGTCACGTGCTGACCCACCGCGTCATTCTTTGCGATTTCTATCTGTGGGAGCCCCCGGAGCGTCCCCATTTGCCGGACGCTTACGTCTGGGTCGACGAGAGCGATGTCGACCAGTTTGCGCTGCCCCGTCTTGTAGAATTGTTGTTGGAGGCCCTTCCGCAGGAATAAGCTTGCCCCTCTCCTTTCGGATGACATACTTCTGATAGTAAGTCAGGAGCAGCGTCGTCAAGGGCAGGGCAATAATCATGCCGAGCATGCCGAGCAGCGAGCCCCAGATGGAGAGCGAGAGCAAGATGATGGCAGAGTTGAGCCCCGTCACCTTGCCCATAATCTTAGGCACGAGGAAAGTGTCCTGAATCGTCTGTACAATGGCGAAGACAGCCAGCGCCAGCAACAAGATCACCCAAAAGTTCTGCCCCGTGTCAGCCGCCTTGACGATGGCCAGCAAGATTGTCGGAATGAAGCCCAGCGTCTGCAGGTAGGGCACCATGTTGAGCAGCCCGATGAACATGCCGAGGCCCACGGCCATGGGGAAGTCGATGATGAGGAAGCCGATGCTGAACAGCACGCCGACGCAGAAGGCCACGAGTCCCTGTCCGCGGAAATATTTGTTCATGCCTTCCTCCACGTCGTTGACCAGTTGGACGGCAAAAGGCCTGATGCTATGGGGCAACAGCGAAACCCAGCCCTTTGAGAAATCCTCATAGTCAAGCAGGATGAACAACGTGTAGAGCAGGATCATCGTCAGCGAGAACAGACTGCCGACGACGCTGACAGACTGCGAGATGACGCTCCATACCTTCGGCAGGGTAGCTTTAATGCTGTCGATGAAGCCGTCCTGAGTGACGAGCTTCTTCACTTCGTCGGCCGAGAAATGCTCGTGGATGAATTGCTGGATGCGCTGCGGGATGTTGCTCATCGTAGCGTCGTTCGAGATATAGTCGACGAGCATGTCCTTCACGCGAAGGCCCTCCTCCACTATGGGCGGAATCATGAGCATGAACACGCCCGTGAGTATGGCTCCGACAACGATGAACGTGGCGAGGATGCCCAGGATGCGATACTTCATGTGGCACCGATACTGGAAGAACTTGACCATCGGGAACAGCATGTAGCTGATGAGCCAGGCCACGAAAAAAGGCAGCAGTACATTGCTCAACCGTCCCAGCAGCCACAGCACAGCCACGGCCACGGTCGCCACGCAGATGCCGCGTATAAAAGAGTCGAAGGTGATCGGTTTACGTTCCATATCCTCTGTTGATTGATTTCCGACGGCAAAGTTACGAAAAGTCGAGAGCAAAACAAAAGAATTCACTCTTTTTTTTGCCGAGACGGAGTAACTTCGCCATCTTTTTTCGCAATAGCCGACGAATTGTTTGGATAATCCCAAACCGCTATTTTTTTTTGCACCGTCAGGAAAAAGTTCTTTTTGAGTCGAGAAACGGTCCTTTTTGCGATGAGAAGCACTACTTCTTATCTTTATGAGGTGCTCACTGTTGATTATTTTCGCAGTAATTAAGCACACTGCATCTGATAGTGGACATACTTGAGTTTCTGCCCCTTTTGGGGTCAAAGTCAGGAAAATCAACAATGGACGTTTGCGAAAAACAAGCAAAATCATATAGGAAATCTTGGTCATTTCGAGAGAAAATTGTAACTTTGCCGATTGAATGCCGATGCTTGAACTTAATGAGGTGCTGCTCAGGGGCGAGGAGCGGACGCTCTCTCTGATGGGTGAGGCGGGACAGATGACCTGTCTCGTCGGGGGGACGCGTCGACGCCGACAGCGCTGGCTCATGGCCATGCTGGGGTTTGAGGATGTCCAGGTGGGCTACATCAGCGTCGACGGGGAACCGCTCAACAGGAAGAATGTCGGTGTGCTGCGGGCCATGATGGGCTATGTGCCTGACGGACTGCGGAAGGAGGGGGAGGTGGTTACCTATGAACCGCCGACGGTGCAGGATGTCTTTCAACTCAGGGCTAATCGCCACCTGCCTATCTCCAACGGTATGCTGGCTGAGGAGATGCGGCGCACGGGGCTGCCGACCGACGAGGCGCGATGGCTGGCCGTGGCCGTGCTGCTGGAGCGCCCCATCCTGCTGGTCGACCATCCTTCGGCTGGGGCAGCCAATTACCTGCACTATCAGGCTCGTCGGGGGCGCACGGTCATCGTGGCTACTGACGAGACCTCGGTCTATGGTTCGGCTGATAAAGTGATTGAAATTTGAATAAACAGATGTTGGCTTATGCAAATATCAGATATGAATGTGTGGGGAGCTGTGCTGACGGGCATGTTGCTGGTGGCTGCGGTGGCGCTGCTGTGGGTGGCCGACCGCAGGACGTTCCGACTGCTGGGGCGTAGCGGGCTGCTGGCCATAGGGCAGCTGCTTTTCGTGGGCGGCTATGTCTGGGCCTTGCAGCTCACTGACAGCGTCTTGGTTCACGTATTGTGGCTTGTGGCCATGGCTGTCGCAGCGGCAGGGTTGTCCCTCCGGCGGGTTGCCGTGTCTACAAAGGAGCGGGTCTTTGCCCTGTCGTTGAGCCTGTTGCTCGGGGTGGGCGTGCTGGCCGGTTGCGTCGTGCTGTGTATGCCGGGACGGCTGTTCGTGCCCGTCGTGGGTGTGCTCATCGGTCAGCTCATGACGTCAGCATCGCGCACCCTGACGGTCTACGAGGGCAGTAAAATGCACACTGAGGCGCACATCCGCTATCTGCTGGCTAACGGGGCGACGCGCTTTGAGTCGCTTGTGCCTAGCATCCGTCGGGCGCTGCGAGCGGCCGTGCTTCCGCAACTGTCAGAGATGTCGTCGCCGCTGGTCGTGGCTATGCCTGTGCTGCTGTGCGGCATGCTGATGGGAGGGGCCTCGCTGGGTGCTGCCCTGCTGACTACCGTACTCATGATGGCCGCCGCGATGGCTGCTGCCGTGCTGACCGCTGTGCTGACTATCGTCTTTATAGAACTTATCGAACATTGACCATTATAAATTGCTATGAACAGAATCAAGGAATCAGTTATTTTGGCGCTTGGCATTGTCCTGCTGGGAAGGTTTGTCAAGAGCGGTATCAACGATTTTGCCAACAAGGACCGGCACGTCACCGTGAAGGGACTGGCCGAGCGCGAAGTGCCTGCCGACAAGGTGACGTGGAGCATCAGCACCAAGGATACGGGCAATGACCTGCCGACGCTCTATGAGCGCATCAACGTGCAGACGGGAAAGATCAGGTCGTTCCTGGTGGCCAGTGGGCTCGATGCTGCCGAAATCACCGTCAATGCCCCCACCGTCACGGACCTTGAGGCGCGCGAGTGGGGCGACAACCAGAAGTCGTTCCGCTATATCGTCACGGCGACGATTACGGTGGCCACGGGCAAGGTGGAACAGGTGAACAAGGCCATCTATCGTCAGGGTGAGCTACTCAAGCAGGGTGTGGCCCTTGAGGGCAGCTTTCCACAGTATGACTATGCCTCGTTCCAGCAGATGAAGCCAGAGATGATGGAGGAGGCTATCAAGAATGCTCAGAAGACGGCCGAGCTGTTTGCTGAGGCCAGCGACTCGAAGCTGGGCAAAATCCAGACTGCCGGTCAGGGTCAGTTCGAGATTACCGACCGCGACGAGCACACTCCGCACATCAAGAAGTTGCGTGTGGTGACAACTGTCACCTATCAGCTTAACGACTGACGGTCATCATTGATGAGGCTGTGTCAAAATAAAGGCTCAGTCCGAAAAGTCGGTTGTAGCAGTGACCATTTAGCTCCCCTCCTTGGAAAGGCGGGGAGCTATATTCATTATGATACGGCCTCATGTCTTTATTACTGGGCTTCGGAAAGGAGATAGCGCCTGAAGTCTGCGTAGTCGCCGGTCATGGAGATGCTCTGCTTCTGGCCCTGCATGAAAGCCTGAAGCCGCTCAGGTATCGGAAGTCGCAAGCCCAATATTTCATCCACTTTCTCCTTGAACTTCGCCGGATGGGCCGTCTCGCAAAAGACGCCCACCTCGCCGGGCTGCAGCTGCTCCTCGAGGGCTCGGTAGCCGCAAGCGCCGTGAGGGTCGAGAATGTAGCCTGTCTCCACGTAGCAAAGGCGCATGGTCTGGCGAATCTGGTCGTCGGTGTAGGTGGCTCCGCTGATGAGACTTGTGATGCGCTCGTGACTGCCGCCGTAGAGGTCGAGGATGCGGGCGAAGTTCGACGGGTCGCCCACGTCCATGGCGTTGGCCAGCGTCTGGACGGAGGGCTTCGGCTCGTAGCGGCCTGTCTGCAGGTAGTTGTAGAAGACGTCGTTGGCATTGTTGGCCGCGATGAAGTGCTTCACGGGCAGTCCCATCTCATGGCCGAACAATGCGGCGCAGAGGTTGCCGAAGTTGCCGGAGGGAACGCTGACGACGATGTCGTTTCCTTTTTCCATCAGTCTTGCCACGGCATTGAAATAATAGAACGCCTGGGGCAGGAAACGGGCTACGTTGATGGAGTTGGCTGAGGTCAGCTGCAGGTGCTCGTTCAGTTCCTTGTCCATGAAGGCCGACTTCACCAGCCGTTGGCAGTCGTCGAACATGCCGTCGACTTCGATGGCCGTGATGTTGCGGCCTAAGGTCGTGAACTGGCACTCCTGAATGGGCGACACTTTTCCTTTCGGATAAAGCACGTAGACGTGGATGCCTTCCACACCGAGGAAACCGTTGGCCACGGCTGAGCCGGTGTCGCCTGAGGTGGCCACGAGCACATTGACCGTCGACCGCTGACCAGTGGATGGCGAATGGCCGATGAAATGACGCAGCAGACGAGCCATGAAGCGAGCGCCCACGTCCTTGAAGGCCAGTGTGGGACCGTGGAAGAGCTCCAGCGCGTAGATGTTGTCCTTGACGCGAACTACGGGGCAGTCGAACTGGAGGGTGTCGTAGACAAGGTCTTGCAGGCCGTCGAGGTCGATGTCGTCGCCAAAGAAGGCGCTTGCCACGTTGAAGGCGATGTCCTGGAAGCGCATCGTGGGCATCTCGTCGAAGAAAGCCTTCGGCAGACGGTGAATGACTTCGGGCATGTAGAGCCCGCGGTCCTCGGCCAGTCCTTTGACGACGGCCTTGTGCAGGTCAGCCATGGGTGCCTGGCGGTTGGTGCTGTAGTATTTCATATTGACATAAGTTTTTGCATGAATTCCTGCAGGCGCAGCAGGCCATAGGCGCCTGAGACGCACGACACTTCGTCGTAGCGCTTGACGGCGTCAGGCTCTATACCTTTATAATATATTAGGAACGGGACGGGCTCGCTGACATGGGTGCGCACCTCGACAGGCGTCGGATGGTCAGGCAGGACGGCAATGCAGACAGGCTCTTCCCATTGGCTGACGGCTTCGCTGACTGGGCCGACGATGCGGCTGTCGAGATTTTCGATGGTCTTGAGCTTCAGGTCGAGGTCGCCGTCGTGGCCGGCCTCGTCGCTGGCCTCGATGTGGAGGAAAACGAAATCCTGCTCCTTGAGGGCACGGAGGGCGGCTTGGGCCTTGCCCTCGTAGTTGGTGTCGCTGAGACCAGTGGCCCCCGGCACCTTGATGATGTCAAGCCCGGCATAGTGGCCGATGCCGCGGATGAGGTCGACGGCAGAAATGACGCTGCCCGTCGTCATCTGCGGGAAGATCTGCTGGAGGGTCTGCATCTGTGGACGGTAGCCTCCGCCCCAGGGCCAGATGCTGTTAGCCTTCACCGTGCGGTTGGCGTTGAAGGGGTGCTGCGACAGGAGTTGCTGCGAGCGGAGGATGAGGTCGTTGAGCAGGTCAGCGGTTTCCTGGGGGGACTGTCTGACTGCGGCGGTGCCGCAGTCCACCGGACGGGAGGAGCACGGCGCGGAAGGACGCACCAAGAACTCTCGCCAGGGCTCGTCGGGATGGTCGTGTGGCGGTGCGCAGTCGATGTTCTTGTTGCCGCCGCGGACGATGAGCAGGTGGCGATACTGGATGCCGGTGATGAAGCGCACGCGGTCGTTGCCCAGATGCTCGTCGAGGAAGCGGATGAGCAGGTCGCCCTCCTCAGTCTTCAGGTGGCCGCCGTGGTGGTTGACGATGGTGCCGTCGTCGCCGAGGGTGATGATGTTGCATCGCAGTGCCAGGTCGTCGGGGGCCATCTCATAGCCGATGGAGGCTGCTTCAAGTGGGCCGCGGCCTTCGTAGACTTTGTTGAGGTCATAGCCGAGGATGGCCGTATTGGCTACTTCGCTGCCCGGCTGGAAACCTTCGGGTACGGTGACGAGGCGTCCGCAGCGTCCCTTTCGGGCCAGCCAGTCCATGTTCGGGGTGTGGGCGTGTTGCAGCAGCGTCTTGCCGCCGAGCCGCTCCACGGGGTGGTCGGCCATGCCGTCGCCAAGGATGATGATGTGCTTCATATTTGAATAGGGAGGCTGGACGACGGAATCGTCCAGCACACTTTTAGATGTTTGCGATTGACATGATGTTGGCGAAGACACCGGCAGCCGTGACCGAGGCACCGGCACCGTAGCCCTGAATGAGCATAGGATATTCGCGATAGCGCTCGGTGGTCAGCATGACGATGTTGTTGGACCCTTCAAGGTTGTAGAAGGGATGGCCGGGACTGACAGCCTGCAGGGCGACACTGGTGCGCCCGCCCTCCATCGTAGCCACGAACCGCCAGCGCTTCCGCTCCTTGTCGAGTTCCTTGCGGCGGGCCTCAAAGTCGGCATCCAGCATGGGCAGGTTCTTCCAGAAGTCGTCGAGCGAACCCTCGAAGAAGTCGTCGGGCATGAAGAGATGCGTCTCGACGTCACACTGCTCCACCTGGTAGCCAGCCTCGCGGGCTAGGATGACCAGTTTGCGGATGACGTCGCGCCCGCAGAGGTCGATGCGTGGGTCAGGTTCGGAATAGCCCTTTTCCTTGGCCAGCCGGACAGTTTCCGAGAAGGGCACGTCGGCCGAAATGGTGTTGAAGATATAGTTGAGCGTGCCTGAGAGCACGGCCTCGATACGGAGGATACGGTCGCCCGAGTTGAGCAAGTCGTTGATGGTGCCGATGATGGGAAGGCCGGCCCCGACATTAGTCTCGAAGAGGAACTTGATGCCCTTCTTGAGTGCCGTCTGCTTCAGTTGTGCATAGTCCTCATAAGGCCCGGAGGCGGCAATCTTGTTGGCCGTGACAACCGAGATGTTGTGGTCGAGGAAATCCTGATAGAGGGCGGCCACGTCGGGCGAAGCTGTGCAGTCGACGAAGACCGAGTTGAAGATGTTCATGCCGATAATCTCCTCCTTGAGACGCTCGATATTGCTGGGTTCGGCATTGGCAAGCGCTTCCTTATAGCAGCGCAGGTCGATGCCGTCGCGGTTGAAGACGGCGCGTCGCGAGTTAGAGATGCCCACCACCTTGAGTTTCAGCTGTCGTGTGTCCTTGAGTTTCTTGTATTGTGAGTTGATCTGCTCAATGAGGTTGCCTCCGACGGTACCGATGCCGCAGATGAAGAGGTTGAGCACATTGTATTCGGAGAGGAAGAAGGAGTCGTGGATGACGTTGAGCGACTTGCGCAGGAAGCGGGCGTCGACGACGAAGGAGATGTTCGTCTCGGAAGCACCCTGGGCGCAGGCGATGACCGAGATGCCGGAGCGTCCGAGCGTGCCGAACAGCTTGCCGGCGATGCCCGGCGTGTGCTTCATGTTCTCGCCGACGACGGCGATGGTGGCCAGTCCGCGCTCAGCTTTCATGGGGAACATGGCGCCCGTGACGATTTCCTTGGCAAATTCTATGTTCAGCACCTCGACGGCGGCCTCGGCATCCTCGTCGCGCACACCTATTGATGTAGAGTTCTCTGATGAGGCCTGCGAGACCATGAACACTGAGATGCCATGTTCAGCCAGTACGGAGAAGATGCGGCGATTGACGCCGATGACGCCGACCATCGAGAGACCGGTGACGGTGATGAGCGTCGTGCCCTTGATGGACGAGATGCCCTTGATGGGCTTCTGGTCGTTGTCGATTTTCTGTTTAATGAGGGTGCCCGGATGCGTGGGGTTGAAGGTGTTCTTGATGCGGATGGGGATGTTCTTCACGCAGACGGGATAGATGGTTGGCGGATAGACCACTCTGGCACCGAAGTTGCAGAGCTCCATAGCCTCGAGGTAGCTGAGCTCATTGATGGTGTAGGCCGTCTTGATGACGCGCGGGTCGGCAGTCATGAAGCCGTCGACGTCGGTCCATATCTGGAGCTCCTCGGCGTCGAGGGCGGCAGCGATGATGGCGGCGGTGTAGTCAGAGCCGCCGCGGCCCAGGTTGGTGGTCTCGCCGGTGTCGCGGTCGCGGGCAATGAAGCCGGGGACGACGAGCACCTTGTTGGTCGCGATCATATCGCGACATACAGAACAGACAAGGCTGTAGGTCAGGTCGGCGTCGAGCGTGTCCTTGCCTTGCTTCTTGGCAGTCTTGATGAAGTCGCGGGCGTTCATGCGCACGCCGCCTACGAGCTGGGCCACGATGTGCGAACTGAGGCGCTCACCGTAGCTGACGATGGCAGCCTGCGACTTGGGGCTCAGGTCGTGGATCAGATAGACACCATAATATATAGAGTGGAGCTGCTCGAACATCGAGCCGATGGTCAGCTCCAGCTGGCGGCGCTCCTCGCTGTCGCTGAAGAGACTGTTGACCATGTCCATGTGGCGCTGGCGCATGGCGTCGAATTCGCTGCGCCATCCGTCGTTGCCCTCCAGGGCCATCTGTGCCGTGGCTATCAGCCGGTCAGTGATGCCGCCGAGTGCACTCACGACGACCACCAAGGGCTTCTGCTCCTGACTGACGATATTCTTAAGACTAAGTATGCTTTCTACGCTTCCAACCGACGTTCCGCCGAATTTCAATACTTTCATTCTTACGTTTCGTTTTTGTTTCGCGGTGCAAAGGTACGAAATTATTCTTAATTCATAATTCATAATTCATAATTTTTTTCGTACCTTTGCAGTCAATATGATTAACGAATTCCAATTGCGCGTGCTGCCACAGGTGGCAGCCGACGCCGGCAGCCTGCGCCGCTACGTCGCCGATGAGCAGGGCATAGCCTACGGGCAAATCAGGGGCGTGCGTATTCTGAAGCGCTCCATCGACGCCCGGCAGCGCACCATCTTTGTTAACCTGAAAGTGCGTGTCTACGTGAACGAGCAGCCGCAGGACGATGAGTTTGACCCCGTTGAGTATCATGACGTCAGCGACCGTCCGCAGGTCGTTGTCGTCGGGGCGGGCCCCGGCGGTCTCTTTGCAGCCCTCCGTCTGATTGAGCTGGGCCTGAGGCCCGTCTTGCTGGAGCGTGGCAAAGATGTGCATGAGCGCAAAAAGGACCTAGCCAACATCTCCAGGACGCAGCAGGTGGACTCGGAGAGCAACTACTGCTTCGGCGAGGGTGGAGCAGGGGCCTATAGCGACGGCAAGCTCTACACCCGCTCGAAGAAGCGCGGCAACACGGAGAAAATTCTGCGCGTGTTCTGTCAGCATGGCGCCTCGACCAACATTCTGGCTGATGCTCACCCCCACATTGGCACCGACCGCCTGCCACAGGTCATTGAGGCCATGCGCAACACGATTATTAAATATGGTGGCGAGGTGCATTTCCAGACTAAAATGACCGAATTTGTCATAAAAGACAACATGGTCGTCGGTGTCAATGCGCAGTCCACCTCTCACCTCTCACCTCTCGCTTCTCAGTTCTACGAGGGCCCCGTCATTCTTGCCACGGGGCATTCGGCGCGTGACGTCTATCGCTACTTGGCAGCCTCGGGCATTGAGATTGAGGCCAAGGGTATTGCCGTGGGCGTGCGACTGGAACATCCTTCAGCCCTGATCGACCAGATACAATATCATCGCAAGGAAGGCCGTGGCCAGTGGTTGCCAGCTGCCGAATATTCATTCGTCACGCAGGTCGAGGGCCGCGGTGTCTATTCCTTCTGCATGTGCCCTGGCGGTTTTGTCATTCCAGCCGCCACTGGCCCTGAGCAGATTGTGGTCAACGGCATGAGCCCCGCCAGCCGCGGCACCCAGTGGAGCAACTCGGGCATGGTGGTCGAAGTGAGAGTTGAAGACATCTTAAATGAGGAGGGAAGGGTGAAAAGTGAAGAATATGCTTCCCTCAAAATGCTCGCGTTCCAGGAGCAGCTGGAGCGTCTGTGCTGGCAGCAGGGCAACATGAAGCAGACCGCCCCGGCGCAGCGCATGGCCGACTTCGTCAACGGAAGGCTCAGTTTCGATTTGCCGCAGAGTTCCTATGCCCCGGGCCTGGTCTCGTCGCCGCTGCACTTCTGGTTGCCAAAGTCAATCAGCACGCGCCTGCAGCAAGGCTTCCGAACATTTGGTCGTCAGGCCCACGGATTCCTGACCAACGAGGCGGTGATGATAGCCGTTGAGACGCGCACGTCGAGTCCTGTGCGCATCCTGCGCGACCCCGCGACGCTGCAGCACGTCCGTCTGGCGGGCCTTTTCCCCTGCGGCGAGGGAGCAGGCTATGCCGGCGGCATCGTCTCGGCCGGCGTCGACGGTGAGCGCTGTGCCGAAATGTGTGCGCAATACGTCGGTATGCAGGTTGAACTGTGATGTCTCTGTTTTGGATGTACGCTGCAGAAGTCATGAAAGACCGCAAGAACGGCCGCATATCATAGGGAAGTGTAAAAAACTTGATGAAAAAGTATTTGCGTTTCGTATTTTTTTAGTATCTTTGCAGCAAAGATATAAATCTTATTGACTATGAATAAGGAGGAGAAATTTGTCATCACCATCAGCCGGCAATTCGGCACTGGTGGACATGAGATTGGAGCCGAGTTGGCACGCCGACTCGACGTGAAACTGCTCGACAAGCAAATCCTGAACGAGGTGGCCCGCAAGTTCTGCGCCGTTGAGGATGCCGTGGAGCGCATCGAGTCCCGCAACCCACTGTGGCGCGACGACTTCACGCAATTCTATCGCTCCTATATGGCTGGGGCGGAGTATAACGGTCAGGAGCACGACCATACCTCTCGCCAGCTCTTTGATGCCCAGGCCGAGGCCATCCGCCGCATAGCAGGCGAGGAGTCGTGCGTCATCATCGGTCGCTGCGGATTCCACATCTTCCGCGACCATCCCAACGCCCTGAAAATCTTCATCCATGCCGATGACGACTGCCGCAAGCGCCGCATTGCCACGCGCTACGACATCTCGGAGCAGGACGCCGCTGCCATGATTGTTGACAACGACTACAGCCGGGAGCTCTACACGAAGACCTTCACCGGCAGCGATTGGCAGGACGCGCGCAACTACGACGTGACGCTCAATGTGCGCAAGTTTGGCGTCAACGGTGCCGTCGATTTCCTCATGAATTGTGTTGAATAGGCTATGGCATTCGGAAAATGGATTGGCGGCTATCTGGGATGGAGCGCCGCCGGCCCCATCGGGGCACTCATAGGATTCCTCGTCGGTGCCTTGATCGATGCGGTCAGCAGCGACGGGGCTACGCTCTCCCTGGGATCAGACGGCTTCACGTCGTCGGACAGTGACTACCAGAAAGTCCGCCAGCAGGAGGGCAACCGCAACAGCTTCCTGTTGTCGATGCTCGTGCTGGCCTCTTATATCATCAAGGCCGACGGCAAGATTATGCACTCCGAAATGGAACTTGTGCGCCAGATGCTGCGCCAGAACTTTGGTGAGGTGGCTGTCGAGCAGGGCGACAAGATCATGAAGCGACTCTTTGAGGAACAGAAGCAGATGGGACAGTCGGCCTATCGGCAGAGCATTGCTGACAGTTGTAGCCAGATAGCCCGGCAGATGGACTATTCGCAGCGGCTGCAGCTGCTGTCGTTCCTCGTGATGATCGCCCAGGCCGACGGGAACGTGGCTGACGCTGAGGTCGTGGCCCTGAGGGAAGTGGCCCAGTGGATGTCATTGCAAGCCAGCGAGGTCGACTCGATGCTCCACCTCAAGGGCGAATCGATTGAGGATGCCTATAAGGTGCTGGGCGTCAGTCCAGATGCTACCAACGATGAACTGAAGAAAGCCTACAGGAAACTGGCTCTGGAGCACCATCCCGACCGCGTGGCCAAGTTGGGCGACGACGTGCGCAAGGCTGCCGAGAAGAAGTTCCAGGAAATCAACGCCGCGAAGGAAAAGATATGGAAGGCACGCGGACTTTGATTCACTCGGGAGCCCAGTTGTCGGCCTACATTCAGGAGGTGGGATTCCTGCCGCTGCTGAGGAGCAGCGTCTGGGGATTCTCGGCTGAGGAGGTGGTCGACGACGACTGCCGCTACGTCGTCTTTCCTGACGGTGGATGGGACTGGCCACTGTGGAAATGGAAAGGCCCTATCGTGGCCGAGGGCAACTGTCTCTACGGCAAGTTCTTCGACTCGAAGGCGGGCTTCATCAGCCGTGAGTGGTGGCCCGACTTCTGCAACTATCGCCGCAGCAAGAATCCGGCTCCTGCTGAGAATTCGATTGAAGACGTCATCTTGACGACACTGGCCGAGCAGGGCAGTCTGATCACCCGAGAACTTCGGGCCGCCTGCGGTTTTACCGGCCCGAAGATGCGCAGTCGCTTCGATGCCTACGTCACGCGTCTGCAAATGGCCTGCCGCATCGTCACCGAAGATTTCGTCTATCCGCAGGACAAGCATGGTCACGAATATGGATGGGGCTGGGCTCTGCTGACCACGCCCGAGACGCTCTATGGTCACAAGGCCTGCCACTGCGACCGTCCGCCCGAGGAGTCGTATGCCCTGATGGCTGACCATCTGCACCGCCTGCTGCCCGAAGCTTCCGAGCGGCAAATTACTAAAATACTGGCTTAATAACTTTACTATGACGAAGATATTCAACAAGACCATCACGCTGCTGGCCGTGCTGGCAGCTGTCTGTGCATGCTCCAATCGTGAAGGCGACGTGCAGACGTATGTGGATTTCCTTTATCAATACATGCCGCTGCCCGATTCTACGGATTACAGCCGCGAGTTTTATGAGCAGAACGTCGCCCTGTCGCTTGAAGCGCGGGCTGAAATGCCTTGGGGACGCAGTGTGCCCGAACGCGAATTCCGCCATTTCGTGGTGCCTGTCCGCGTGAACAACGAGGCACTCGATTCTTCGCGCACAGTCTTTTATCGTGAACTGAAACCGCGAGTGGAGCATCTTTCGATGCAGGATGCCATCTTGGAGGTGAACCACTGGTGCCATGAACACGTGACCTATCGCCCCTCCGATGCCCGCACCAGTTCGCCGCTGGCCAGCATCCGCACGGCCTACGGGCGTTGCGGCGAGGAGTCGACGCTCCTGGTGGCTGCTCTCCGCTCGGTGGGCATTCCGGCCCGACAGGTCTACACACCGCGTTGGGCCCACACCGACGACAATCATGCCTGGGTGGAAGCCTGGGCTGACGGCCAGTGGTTTTTCCTCGGTGCCTGTGAGCCGGAGCCGGTGCTGAATCTGGGATGGTTTAATGAGAGTGCGTCGCGTGGCATGCTGATGCACACCCGCGTCTTCGGCGACTACGACGGTCCGGAGGAGGTGATGAGCCGCACGGCCTGCTATACGGAGATCAACGTCATCGACAACTATGCCCCCACGGCTCAGGTGACGGTCGTCGTTCTCGATTCCGTAGGGCAGCCCGTCGCTGACGCCCTCGTGGAATGGAAACTCTATAACTATGCAGAGTTCTACACTGTGGCCCGCAAGCAGACCGATGCGCAGGGTCGCGCCTCGCTCACTGCCGGTCGTGGCGACATGCTCGTCTGGGTCACTAAGGACGGGCAATCTGCTCTGCAGCAGGTCTCGTTTGATGAAGACAAGGAAGTAAACATGTCTCTCACCGCTCACTCTTCGTCACTCTCCTCTCAGGATTTCGACATTGTGCCGCCGCCAGTCAGCGCCACGCTGCCAGAGGTCACCGACGTGCAGCGAGCCGAAAACAACCGTCGGCTGGCTGAGGAGGACAGCATCCGCCGTGCCTATGAGGCAACGATGCCCAACGAGGATTGGCGCGGCAACCATGAAGTCATTCAGCAATTCCTCGACGAGGCGCAGGACAAGGACTTGGCCCAGCGCCTGCTCAGCGTGCTCTCGAAGAAAGACCTCCGCGACGTCACCCTCGATGTCCTGATGGACAATATCTTGATGGAAAACGGAAGAGTGGAAAATGACAAATATGTCTTATGCCCGCGTGTGGAGAACGAGCAGCTGACGCCTTATAAACATTATTTCCACGAGGTGCTGAGGAACATTGTGACAGTCGAGGAGTTGGTGCAGTGGACGCGCGACAGCATCACGCTCGTTGCCGATCGCAATCCGCAGCACTTGCGCATGCAGCCGATGAGCGTCTACAAGTATCGCCGTACCGACGAGCTGGGCCGCGACATCTTCTTCGTTTCTGCTGCCCGCTCGCTCGGCTTCCCCGCCCGCATCAACGAGGTGAACCAGAAACCGCAGTACTACAAGGACAACCAATGGATTGACGTCACCTACGACGAGGTGCAGCCAATGGTCAATGGGCAGTGGTCAAGGCTCAAATTGAACTATCTTCCCGTCGCTCACTACGACGATCCGAAGTATTACATTCACTTTACGCTGAGCAAGATTGACGGGAACGGCATGGCGCAGCTGATGACCTTCCCCGAGGAGGCCACGTGGAAGAACACGTTCGCTCAGGGCGTGGAACTCGAGAACGGCGACTATATCCTCACGACCGGCACCCGACTGGCCAGCGGCAAGGTACTCGCCCACATGGAGCCCTTTACCCTCAGCGGACCGACGACCATCACTTTTACCATGCGCGAAGACCCCGAGGAGCCGCAGGTCATAGGCAGCATGAACGCCGAGAATCTGTACATGCCGATGGCTTCTGACTTCACCCCTCTCGCTTCTCCCGTCTCACTGCTCTCCACCACCGGCCGCGGCTTCTACATCCTCGGTATCGTGGCGCCCAACCAGGAGCCGACGAACCACGCCCTGCGCGACATCTCTGCTTATAAAGAAGAATTGGAGAAGTGGGGCCGCTCAGTGGTCTTGCTGTTCGAGAGTGCCGACGATGTCCAGCGCTTCAACTTCGCTGAGTTCGCGCAACTGCCACTGACCGTGGCCTGGGGCATCGACCAGGACGGCGCCATTCTCCGCGAGGCCCGCACCGAGATGAAGCTCCCGACGTCGTCGCTGCCCGTCTTCATGGTCTGCGACACGTTCAACCGCGTCATCTTCGTATCGCAGGGCTACACCATCAACCTCGGTGAACAGCTCATGAAGGTCGTCCGCCAACTCTAAAGCGAGAGCCGCTTCACCACCCGGCAGGGATTGCCGACAGCGACGACGCCGGAGGGAATGTCGCTGACGACGACAGAGCCGGCACCGATGGTTGTGCCGGAGCCGATGGTGACGCCGGGCAGAATCGTGACCGATCCGCCAATCCATACATTGTCGCCGATGGTGACGGGGCGGGCCCACTCCCGCCGCGTATTGCGCTCCACGGGGTCGGTCGAGTGGCAGGCCGTGTAGATGCTCACGTTGGGCCCGATGAAGCAGTCGTCGCCGATAGTGACGCGGGCCTCGTCGAGCACGGTGAAACCGAAGTTGGCGAAGAAGCGGCGGCCGACGCTGATTTGCTTGCCGTAGTCGCAGTAAAAGGGCTGGTTGATAAAGACCTTGTCGTCGGCAACGTGACCTAACAGCCGTTTCAGCAAGGCCAGCCGTTCGGCCATTTGCGTAGGCCGCAGCAGATTATATTCGTGGACGATGTCTTTCGTTTCATTCAGTTCGCGAATCAAATCCGGGTCAACGGCCGAATACACTTCGCCGGCCAGCATCTTCTCTTTCTCAGTCATGATTCCAATGATGATAGTATTTGTCTCACGACGGCGGCATCGGTCACGCCAGTACCGCCGGAGCAGGAACCGTGGATCTCAGTGGTGCCCACCTGGTCGAGAATCAGGCGGGCATTATTTGTGTTCACGCCGCCGCCAGGCATGATGATGAGGCGGCCGTCGCTGAGGTCGTGCAGCTGGCGTAGCAGGGCGATGCCCTCCTTGGCTGTCGGCTGCTGTCCGGACGTCAGGATGCGGCGGCAACCCAACTGAATGATCTGCTCCAGCGCCACGAGCGGACGGCGGCAGACGTCGAAAGCTCGGTGGAACGTCACGGGCTTGTCCTCAGTCGTCGCCATCAGGCTCTGCATGGCCGCCATGTCGACTTCGCCCTCAGCGGTCAGCGCTCCGATGACGATGCCGTCGGCATAGGGCAGCGCCGCACGGATGTCGCGCTCCATCGTGCGCACCTCGCGGCGGTCATAGACGAAATCACCCTCACGAGGGCGTATCAGCACATGGATGGTCAGAGCAGGATAGAGCTCGCGCACCAAGCTGAGCAATCCAATCGAAGGCGTCAGCCCGTCGAGCGGCAATGCCGAACAGAGTTCGATGCGCTTAGCTTCTCCTTCTACGGCCGCCGCGACGCTCTGCAGCGAGCCGCAGCACACTTCAAGAATGTTCATTTTTTCACTTCTCTATGACCTCCATCACGTAGTCGGGGAGGGCGTCATGCTCAGGCAACTCGATGGTGAGCGTCTGGGCTTTTTTGTTGAAATAAGACTTCAGGGGGTCGCGGGTGATGAAGTCGACGACCTGGGCGGGCTTCTTCTGGCAGGGGATGTCGATGTGGCAGGCCGAGCGCTCCGTGACGTGCAGGAACAGACGGGCGGGCTGCTTCTTGTCCTGGGCGGGCAGCAGCGTCGAGACACCCCATGCCGACTCAGCGATGGGGCCGCGCTGCGTGCCGTAGATGGTCTCGCCGTAGGCATGCATCCACTGTCCGATGCCGTGCAGGCGGTTGATGGCCGTGCGGGGCAGCTCGCCGTTGGGCTGCGGGCCGATGTTCAGCAGCAGGTTGGCGCCCTTCGAGGCACAGCGCACGATGAGCTGGACGAGCTCGTCGACCGACTTGTAGTTCAGGTCGTTCACTCTGTAGCCCCAGGCGCCGTTCATTGTCTGGCACATCTCCAGCGGCAGCTTCGAGACCTTCTGACCCTCGGAGAAACCGGCGGTGTTCTCGCCGGGCACGTCGCGCTCAAACATCTGATAGTCCTCACCTTCGATGATGTCAGAGTGGTGGTTGTTGCCCAGCAGGACCGAGGGCTTCACCGAGTGCAGATAACTGTAGAACTCAGGCATGCGCCAGTCGAAGGGCGTGGCGTCGGAGTCGTGGTCCCAGTTGCCGTCGAACCAGAGGGCCTCAACGTTGGGATATTTGGTCAGCAGCTCGCGGCACTGGTTCTTCATGAACTGCATGTAGTGGTCGAAGTCAGGCTGCATCGTGCGCCCGTTCTTGAGTCCGGTGCGCCCCAGGGGATAGTCCGTGCGGCTCCAGTCGAGCGTGGAGTAATAGAGGTGCAGGCTGAGGCCCCCGTCGGCGCAGGCCTCGGCCAGCTCGCCGACCACGTCGCGCTTGAAGGGCGTGGCGTCCACGATGTTATACTTGCTCTCCTTCGTGGGCCACATCGAGAAGCCGTCGTGGTGGCGCGAGGTGAACGTGACGTACTTGGCGCCCGACGACTTGAAGGCTTCCACCCACTCCTTGGCATTGAAGCGGATGGGGTAGAAGCAGGAGGCGGCCTTCGCATATTCCTGGCCGTCGAGCCCGCCCGTCTCGAGATACCATTCGCCCTGGGCAAACTCGGCGTAGATGCCCCAGTGGATGAAGATGCCGAAGCGGAAACCCTCGAACCTGCGGCGTGCATCAAGATTTTCCTGTGTGGGCACGTACTGTGCAAAACTTGTCAGGCTGACGAGGCAGCCGATCAACAGAAACATTTTTTTCATGTCAGTTCTAATTTATGGTTTGTTTGCTGCAAAGTTACGACATTTTTCCCTTACCCCGCATTTTTTTTGCACTTTTCTTTGCTGATTCCCAAACTTTTCGTAAATTTGCAGCTGTGTTTTTGCATTGAAGCATGGGCTTACCAGAGACAGAGTGTTTACTCTTGCTGGCTGTTGTCAGGGAATTGCAGAAATATTGAGTCATACATCAATGACGCACACATACATACAAGATGACAGAGAATAGTAAATATGTACGTTTTGACTGGGCCATCAAGCGCATCCTTCGCGACGTAGCGAACAAGGAGGTGCTTGAGGGACTTATTCAGGTGCTTATCAAGGAGCCTGTGACCATCACCGAGATCCTGGAGAGTGAGAACACTAAAGACAGTCTCGAGGACAAGGGCAACCGCGTGGACGTGAAGGCCAAGACCGAAAAGGGCGAGTACATCATCGTGGAGGTGCAGCTGACGAAGGAGCGCGACTTCTTCCAGCGCGTCATCTTTGGAACGGCCACGGCCATCAACGGGCAGATAGGCATTGGCCAGGACTATCGTGTCATCAAGAAGGTCTATTCCATCAACATCCTCTATTTCAATTTCGGTTCAGGCGACGACTATGCCTTCCACGGCGTGACCACATTCCGCGGTATGACAAACAAGGATGCCGAGCTAAAGCTGAACACCAGGAGCGAACGGGAGTACATGGACAGCGAGCGTCGGCGCATGACTGCGCCCGAAGAGGTGTTCCCCGAGTATTTCCTGCTGATAGTCGACCGTTTCAACGAGGTTGCCAAGACACCCATCGAGGAGTGGATGGCCTACCTGAAGGACGGTGCCATCCGTGACGACACCACGACACCCGGTCTTCAGGAGGCTCGCCGCAAGCTGGAGTATATGAGCATGACGGAGAAAGAGCGTCAGGCCTACCGAGAGTATATGGTCAGCGTGCATGCCGCCCAGGATGCCATA
>FLNY01003787.1_pt1 | contig 27292 bp, 22 predicted proteins | sample 1140381 | NCBI WGS metagenome assembly FLNY01 (sample SAMEA3878172, study PRJEB12797) | bioreactor metagenome | biome: Moose rumen | place: Sweden | collected 2011-10
GGGAACGTGCGGGAATCCTCTTTGAGCTGTATCCTGACATAGAGATGGCGTACAGCCTTACGCACTCCCTAAGAATGATTTTTGCCCAAAGATGCGACAAAGAAACAGGACGCAAGAGCATCAAGAAGTGGTATACAAAAGTGGGAGAATTTGATAACAAGGCCTTCAACGACATAGCCGCAGCCATGTACGACAGGGAAGACGAAATACTCAACTATTTTGTGAATAGGTCAACCAACGCTTCAGCGGAATCACTCAACGCAAAAATCAAAGACTTCAGAGCTCAGTTAAGGGGTGTGATTGACAAGAAATTCTTCATCTTTAGGCTGGTCAAGATTTTCGGCTAATCCACGCAGTTATGCAGGTGCCCCAAAAAAACTGCAAATTATTAGTTCTCGTTGCCCGGCAGAGTGATGTCCTGAGCGTTAACATCGAACCAGCCAGTCACGTCAGCATCCAGCTTCACGCTGTTCATGCCAAGGTGCAGGTTCAGAGTGTAGTGCTTACCATTCTCCATGGTTGTTGCTCCACCGAAGGATACTGTCTTGGAGATTCGGTTCTCGATGCTGGAACCCTTGGTGCGGCAATCGCTGACATAGTTTGCGAGGTTCGGGTCGATGGTCTCAACATCATAGACAATCTCTACGGTCACGTCGTCGCCGTTGGGGATGACCATGACGGGAGCATCACTGGCCGTGTAGGCTGCAGAAGCGGCGTCGAGCTTGCGGAAGAGGCTGACACGCTCGTTGGTGACACCCTTACGGTCGGCCTTCCATGCGCCGTTCTCAATGTCGGAATCCGACTGGATGAGCTGCGGGTTGAAGCCCAAAACCTTCTCGTTGCGGGCCTCGGCACCGGCGGTGCCTTCCTTGCCGTCCTTAAGACCGTCGAACACGGTGACTGCGTCGCCCGTAACGAGGTCGGCTACGCCGCCATAGTCGAGCCAGTAAGCCTTACCGGCACCAGCCTCGGTGTTGTTAAGGTTCAGGGCTCCCTTCATTGAGAAACCGTTGAAGGTGATGCTGCGAACCCAGATGCGGGTGTTCTGATCAAGGTCATTGGTCTCGTCGAGACCATCAACGTCGGCGTCGATGTTCACGGAGAGCTGCGAGAGGGCGTGCTCAAACTGGAACTTCACGCGCTGCTGAGATGCGTCCTGAGTGGCGGCCTCGCGAGGACGCTGGATGTTGAGCCAGGGAAGACCGGCGTCGAGAGTCTGCGTGGCCCCACCCTGAATGATGTTCCATTCTGTGTTAGCCTCAGGCACGGTACCCCAGAGAAGGTCTACAGACTTGTCCTGGTCGAACGAAGCGATGTACTTCACGATGGGGTCGCCTGTGGCCGAGTTACGAGTCGCAGCTGCGATACCATACTTGGCGTCGTCGGCTGTGCCGTCGATCTTACCCGTGGAGGGTACGAAGGCCACAAAAGGAGCATAAGCAAAGAAGCTTACCTTGTCGGCATCGTCGCTCGTGGCATCGCTGCCGTACTCGTTGGGCCAATACTTAATAGGCTCATAGGCCCATTGAGAAGTGCGCTCGTTGAAAGTAACCTTCTGATTGTACATGAAGTTGGGCTGTGAGAGGGGCTCGTAGTCGTTGTTGTCAGTGTAGTAGGCAAACACACCGAAGCCGGTTTCTTTCAACTGGTCAATCTGAATCTCACCGATGTATCCGGCACGAGTCAAGTTGCGTTTGAGATAGGCATCGAAACCTACGGAACCAGCCTCGAGTTGTGGCTGAACAGACTCGATAACGAGCGTGCTCTCCTCGCTGGTGCAAGCTGCAAAAAAGGAAACAGCAGCTGCAAAAAACAGAATTTTTTTCATAATTAAAACGTTAAATTAATAAATAGGAACTATGATGAGTTTTATACTCTTCGATAATTTTTAGCAGATTATCAGAACCTAACATCGATAGGCGGAAGGTCGACCCAAGGTGTGACATCGGCTCCGAAGCCCGTGCCATTGTAAGCGTCAACATCCGGCAAATCAATAGGTTCAGGCCCATCGGGATTATCTGGGCGGAAGTAGTCGGGTCCGAGGTCGATGCGCAAAACTTGTTGTGCGTCGTACGAGACTATGCGGTGGCCTACATCGAAGTGGTAGTTGCGTGTCGTTGCATGGTCGCGCAAAACGAACGAGAGGTTAAGACGAACGTCACGTGGCACACAGTTGTCGCTGTAGAACCAATACCATTCGGGATTGCCATAGTCTGGTTCAAGTTCACCTGCACGGGTGTCAAAAGTGATAACGTTATCAGGGATTTCAGCGCCATCGTGAAGCACCCGGCTGGGCAGTATCGTAGAGGGCCGAAGACCGAAGGTGTAGAGCGTAGCACCAATGTATCCACTATTCGGACCAGTGCGCTCGAAATCCCAGCCAGCGGCACTGAGCAAGCAAGGGCGTTCCGAACGAGTATCGAGAGCCAAGAAATGGCCGTCGGCAAGCCCTGTGACACTGGCAGGGATCTGCCAGAGGCTGTTGAAACCGCTGCGAATCCACACACGAATACGTAAGCGCCATATTATAGATGTAGGCTCAGCATATAGTTGCTTAACGGTGATTGACGACTGATACTCCTCATGCTTCTTCCAAGGGATATAATCGCCATATTCACCCTGCTCTATCTCTTTGTTCAATAGAGTGTCAAGAGCCATTTCCTCTGGTTGATTTGCAACGGTATATAGGCCGCTCTCGCTGCGAATATCGGGACGATCTGTGTGCAGGGAGGTCCATGCGGGCTCGCCAAAGAGCTGCTCGTTGACAAGGTCATTCACGCCCTTAGGAACTCCCTCGCCTTCTATGGTTGTAGAATCAGGTTGGTAAGAGGCCGGCGTAGCCTCTACACGGGCTGTTTCCATTAGTTCCATACCCATGAACTTCTGTCGGGAGTACTCTTCGGGTGAGTAGTCCACAACAACGCCCTGATAGTGACCTCCGGGAAGATAAAGTTCATGGCGTCGTACTTCGGCTGTTGTAGTACGATAAGGCGCATGCGTCGGGTCGTCGAGAGAATAGAACCAGACAGTCATTCCGTCAGGGTCGCGATCGGCATACTTGCGCCAGTCAACATTCAGCACAACGGAGTAGAATTCATCGCCGAAGACATAGAGCTCTCGCCGCTCACAACCTACAATCAGGAGGACACCACAGAGGGCTGCCATCGCTGCCGAGACCGTACATTTCAATCTTCTCATATTGCTATTCTTGTTTTTTATTCTACACTATTATATTTCTGGTCAGCCCTCTCGATGCTTCGATTCAGGCGTTCAAGGTCGCGACGGCGGTCGAGCTCTCCGCGATGCTTTAATTTATCAGCTTTTCGCTGATGGCGGGCATCTATCTTGGCCTGCTTGCGTGCGGCTTTTGCCTCGATGTCGGCCAGACGTTGCCGTACTTTAGTATCACGAGCGGCCTGCTTCTTTGCAGCCTTGCCTACTGGCGTGCGCTCCCATGCCTTGCGCTCGCGCTTGTCCTTCTTATATTCAGCCTTACGTTGGGCCTCAAGCGTCTTGCGCCGCTTTTTCTCTATTTTGCGGTCATTCTTCAGCAGCTTAGCATTGGCACTGGCCCTACGCTTAGCTGCCTTGGCTTCCAATGCTGCATTATGTTTCTCTGCCTTGAGGGTGTCAAGAGCTGCCTTGCGCTCAGAACGAGGTAGAAGCGACATTTCACGTACACGCTGGCGTTCAGCTGTCTCGACACTATCGCGCTCGAAACGTTCTTGAGCTTTCACACTGTCGCGAAAATGTAAATAGTCATTGCGCACTGCATCGCGCTCCAGAGCTTTAGCCCGTCGCCATGAAGCATCATGTTGCGGGAACACATAGCCAATGGATATATTGGCATGGGGCGTTCCGACCCAGTTCGTGCGGCCCGTCTCGCGCCACATCAGGTGGTCATCGTGAAGCTCTTCATGCCCCTCAGGGAAGAGCGAGCTGCCTGTGTAACGGCGCCACGGGATATGAGCATAGCCCAGGGCAACACCTGCATCGAAAGCCCACTGACGGCGACGCCCGAAGCGGCGCTGCCAGCCCAAGTTGATGAAGCCTGAATAGATTTCCCATTGATAGCCACGACTTTTCCACTCTAGGTCGCCGTAGCCAACTCCGATGCCAAGGCCTATGTGCCAACCATCGAGGGTGTGGTGACGATAGCGACGTCCAAGCCAACGGCGAAGCTCAACGGAACCATATAAAATTTCGTTGGCATAGGCATTGTAAGAGAATGTCCACCATGACCATACGCCCTCGACGTTCATACTCCACTTATCTCTATGACCCAAAGACCACTCAGCCTGAAAATTAGGAGTGCCGGTGCCCAAGAGCGGAAGGTTGGTACGGAGGATCCACACGGGCAGGCGCTGGACGGGCTTACGCTTCATCACACTGTCGACCTTGTCGGCTAAATCGTCAGGGGCCCTGGGATAGAGAGGAACCTCAAGCACCACAGTATCACGGATGACGATGGTGTCGCGGTTTGAGAGCCACGAAAGGACGGCCGTAGCACCGCTGCGTAGTGGCGCCAGATATTTTTCTAAAAGGATAGGCCATACGGTGCCGCCGCGCAACGTGCGGAGCTTTACCTCACGATGATCCCACTGGCTGCCATCGGAAGATGGAGTCATCTCGATAATACTGAGGACTTCGTCGCGCCATGGCTCGTCGCTGGCTGCTACGGCTTCATATAAAGCGTCCCAACGTGCAGCCTCATTGTGAACGATGATGTTGCCTACGCTACTGCCGAGACGCTGGCGCACCAAACGACGTATGGCTTCGCCGCGGCTCTCGCCCAACCAACGGTTGTGGATGAAGGAGCCCTCGGGGGAAGCACCGCTATAGATATCGAGGCGCAAGCCGTAAGGTGACTTTCCATAATAGGTGTCACGGAAATTAGCCTCGAACTCTTCCCACGAACGACGATTGTCTGCATAGTCCATATCGACGCGAATGCTGTCCAGACGGAATCGGATAGTCAGGGTGTCAGTAACCAAATTGCTGGCCGACGCTGCCCTTGAGAACAGCGCCAGCGCAGCAGCACAAATGAAGAACTTAACAATATCTTTCAATTTACACATTTGATTATATTATCTTACACATTAATTATATATATGCGACAAAAGAACTTTTCAACAAACTCCTATCTCGAATAGGAGCGCAATAGGCTCACTGCTAATGATTTTTACTACTTTGGATTCTGGTGTTCATAAATTTTCTATTTATTTTGCAGTTCCAACCAAAAGTTATTTATTATGGAATTAACGTTAACAGCAACCATCATGCTTGAAAACGACGCAATGTTTATCAAGTCATGCTGCCTGAATCCATTCAGGCAAAAAGAAGTAAAAGGAAGATTAGATGGCTTAACGCTTATCGAGCTGCTGAGAAAAAAGGTCGAGGCTGCTCGGGCACTCTGCAGCGTCAAGACGTCAATAAACCGCACGACAGCCATCAATACTCTCGAAAGATTCTTCATCGAGGAATTGCAAGGAGGCCAGGACATCACACTGCACAATCTATCGAATAGCCACATCAAGAGCTTCGAACGATGGCATCGTGAGAAAGGATACTCGCGCAACTATTCAGCCTGCAATATGCGAAACCTCAGAGCTGTCATTAACATGAGCTCTAATAGAAATATATGCAAGGAACTCTTCGTTAACATACGAACATCGAATACGGAAACACGAAAGAGAGCAGTAGAACGCGAGGTGATGCTGAAACTTAATTCTATGAAGTTACAGCCTAATTCCACAGAGGAACTGGTGCGCGACATTACTATTTTCCAATTTCGGGCTATGGGTATGCCACTTATAGACTTGGCGTTCGCAAGAAAAACACAACTGAAAGATGGACACCTTACCTACAGGCGCCACAAGACAAACTGCCAGACAAGCGTCCTCATCACAGACGCAATGGCTGAGATTCTGAACAGACTGTCACCAAAAGACACTCAATACCTCTTCCCCATTATTACAACAGAAGAACCAAGGGAGGCAGCACAACAATACAAGCGATTCTTGCAAAAAACCAATAGGACACTGGAGAAAATCTCGGCAAAGTCAGGGCATAATGTTAGAATAACCTCATATACACCCCGACACACGTGGGCCTCGCTCGCACATGAAGCAGGTGAGAACATAAACTACATATCACAAGCACTTGCACATACAAACATTCAAACGACAAGGTCATATATAAATAATATCAGCAGCGACATAATTGATGGCTTAAGCAGAAGGGTGCAAGATTTTCTAAATGCAACGAATTGCGGTTAAAATACATTAAAAATCCAAAAACAAATTGAATACTCTGTTAAAATCCGTTTATTAATTAATTTTACACGACACAAAATACATAGGATATGAAAAAAAACTATAATTTTGCAACGCAAAGCTCCTATTCGAGATAGGAGCACATTTTAGAGGGCTTTACCCTCTTTTTTTATTGCGCAGATCATACCACTCAAAATACATGGTTTTGCCCCCCAAAAAAAGCTTATATTAGATGCTAAAATGCATCCAAAACGCTAAAAAATGCATTCAAAACACATGAAAGAAGCATTAAAAATGCTGGAAAATGCAATTTAAATACAATTTAAAAGCCGGGAGATACAATTTAAATACAATTTAAATTCGTCTATTTGCCTTTATTTCAATGACTTATTTTAAAATAGCACAAATTTCAATAATAAACTTTTCGCGCGAAACACACCTATAGCAAATCCACACCTATTCATAGCTCAAGACGAGCGGACGAAGCGGTAAACACGACCGGTCGAAAGGGCGAATACGACCAAGGGTTTGAGGTGTCCCACCCGGGTGGGACACCTCAAACCCTTGGCTGTATAATCCAATCTGTCCAGATGTGTGCGCCCATACTTCAAGGAGTATTGCCGACTTCGAGAGAGCGCATAGACGGAGGGAGCAAAGATTTCTCAGACTTTGTCGAGGGCCTGACTGATGTCCTCAAGGATATCGTCGATGTGCTCGGTTCCAATGCTTAGTCGCACGGTGGCGGGTGTGATGTGTTGTGCTGCCAGCTCTTCGGGCAAGAGCTGCGAGTGGGTTGTCGTGTAAGGGTGTATGACGAGGCTCTTGACGTCTGCCACGTTAGCTAAGAGCGAGAATATCTGCAGTGCGTCAATGAAACGCCAAGCCTCTTCCTGGCCGCCACGAATCTCGAACGTGAAGATGCTGCCAGCCCCGTTAGGGAAGTACTTCTGGTAGAGAGCATGGTCGGGGTGGCTTTCGAGCGCAGGGTGATTTACCTTTGCTACCTTAGGATGACGGCTGAGATAATCAACGACCTTCAATGCGTTCTCAACGTGGCGCTCTACGCGCAACGATAGCGTCTCGACGCCCTGCAGGAGTATGAAGGCATTGAAGGGAGAAATGGCAGCGCCGGTGTCACGCAGGATGACGGCACGTATGCGGGTGACAAAAGCTGCAGCACCTACAGCGTCGGCGAAGACGATGCCGTGGTATGAGGGGTCGGGCTTCGCGAGCGTGGGGTATTTGTCGGGGTCTGCTGTCCAGTCGAATTTTCCGCCATCGACGATTACGCCACCGAGCGAACTGCCATGACCGCCGAGGAACTTTGTGGCGGAGTGCACCACGATGTCTGCTCCGTGCTCCAGCGGACGAATGAGGTAGGGCGTGCCGAAGGTGTTGTCGACGATGAGAGGAATGTTATGCTTATGTGCCACAGCTGCCACTCCTTCGAAGTTGAGGACGTCGGAGTTGGGATTGCCGAAAGTCTCAGCAAAGATAGCCTTGGTGTTAGGCTTAATGGCTGCTTCGACAGCTGCAAGGTCGTTGATAGCAACGATGGTGTTAGTGATGCCTTGCGTGGCGAGGGTGTGGGTGATGAGATTGTAGGAACCACCGTAGAGGTTGTCGGCTGCCACGATGTGGTCGCCCGCCTGCACGATGTTCTGAAGGGCGTAGGTGACGGCCGCTGCGCCGCTGGCTACAGCGAGGCCTGCGACACCGCCCTCGAGTGCTGCCACACGGTCCTCGAAGACGCCCTGCGTGGAGTTGGTCAGTCGGCCGTAGATATTGCCGGCGTCGCGCAGGCCGAAGCGGTCGGCAGCGTGCTGCGAATTGTGGAAGACGTAACTGGTGGTTTGGTAGATAGGTACCGCACGTGCATCGGTAGCCGGGTCGGCCTGCTCTTGTCCTACGTGGAGTTGCAGAGTCTCAAAACGGAGTTTCTTGTCTGTTGCCATAGTTGTTAACGAATGATGAATGAAATGTGAAATGTGAAAAATGAAAAATGAAAAATGAAAAGGGGGAGTGAAAAAAGGGAGTGAAGGATGAAAAGCTATAGGGCATCGCGGACGAACCGCGATGAACGCGACCAAAGGGGGAGTGACGAATTACGAATTGCATGAATTGCTTTAAGTTTTCCGCTGCAAAGGTACGGCAAAATGGAAATATCTTCCAAATTTCTTGCTATATTCAGAAGATAACACTATCTTTGCAGCATCAACCTCGTAAATATTCTAAACAAGCTTCTTACAGAGGCATTAATCAGAAAAATATTCCAAGAAGATGGCAGAGACACTGGATGAAATTGATATTCTCTTGCTGAAAACGCTGCAAAAGAATGCCAAAATGACTACAAAAGAGCTGGCTGAGGCCGTTCACCTCACCCCCACCCCGGTATTTGAGCGGCAGAAACGACTCGAGCGACAGGGCTACATAAAGCGCTACATCGCTGTGCTCGACCCAGAGCTCTTGAACCAGAGCCTGCAGGTCTACTGCAAAGTGAAGCTCAAACAGATCAACCACGAGATTGCCGACAGCTTCACGCGCCGCATCCTGCGTATTCCCGAAGTGACGGAGTGCTACAACACGTCGGGCGCCTATGATTATTTATTAAAGGTACGCGCGCGCGACATGGCACAGTACCACGAGTTCGTGCTGTCGAAGTTGGGAGATATAGATTCCGTGGCCTCTATCGAGAGCACATTCGTCATGAGCGAGGTGAAGCAGAGCTACGGCATAAACATAGGCTAAGCCCGCATCGTCTGCATCTCTTCAAGAACCTGACAGGCGGCCTTGACGCTGGTGACTCCACGGATGAGCATGGAACGTCGCCCTTTGACTTCGTCGAGCTGGCAGTCGGCTGCATGGAGGGAGAAATATGTGATGCATTGCCCGAAGGCTGCTGACTGGAAGAAGGGCGAATCGTCGTCCTTGACGAAATAGAGGCGCAGACGCCCGTTCTTGAGCATTACGCGCTCAGCGCCGAAATATTTTCCGAGACGGCGAAGGCGCACTACGCGTATGAGTTCCTGAGCAGTCTCAGGGATAGGCCCGAAGCGGTCCTCGAGGCGTCGGCGGAAAGCCTCAATAGCCTCCTCGGTCTCCAGCCCGTCGAGCTCGCGATAGAGCAGCATCCGCTCTGCCGAGCCCGGGACATAACTCTCAGGCAGCGACATGGACATATCGCTCTCGAGCTGGCACTCGTCGACGAAGGCGTCGCCCGTCGTCACCTCGCCCGAGGCCACCTGCTCGGCATAGAGGTCCTTGAACTCGTCGTTCTTCAGTTCCTTGACAGCCTCTGAGAGGATTTTCTGATAGGTCTCGTAGCCCAGGTCGGCGATGAATCCGCTCTGCTCGGCACCCAAGAGGTTGCCGGCGCCACGTATGTCGAGGTCCTGCATGGCAATCTGGATGCCCGAGCCCAGGTCGGAAAAGTTCTCGATGGCCTGCAGGCGCCGGCGGCTGTCCTGCGGCAGGGCTGCCAAGGGAGGCGCAAGCAGATAGCAGAAGGCTTTCTTGTTAGAACGTCCTACGCGGCCGCGCATCTGGTGAAGGTCGCTGAGCCCGAAGTTGTGGGCGCCACAGATAATTATCGTGTTGGCATTGGGGATGTCGAGGCCGCTTTCAATGATGGTCGTAGAGATGAGCACGTCGTAGTCGTAGGCAGCGAAGTCCATCATGATGCGTTCGAGCTCGTCGGGAGGCAGCTGTCCGTGGCCTACAGCCACACGGGCATCGGGCACGTATTTGTGGACCAGCGTCTCGAGTTCTTGCAGGCCGGCGATGCGGTTGTTGACGATGAACACCTGCCCGCCCCGGCTCATCTCGAAGTTGATGGCTTCAGCTATTATCTCGGCAGAGAAGGTGTGCACCTCCGTCTGAATAGGATAGCGGTTGGGCGGCGGGGTCTGTATGACGCTGAGGTCGCGGGCGCCCATGAGCGAGAACTGCAACGTGCGCGGAATCGGCGTGGCCGTGAGCGTCAGCGTGTCGACGTTGACCTTCATCTGGCGCAGCTTCTCTTTCGTAGCCACGCCGAACTTTTGTTCCTCGTCGATGATAAGGAGCCCCAGGTCCTTGAATTTCACGCTCTTGCCTATGAGCTTGTGTGTACCAATGACGATGTCAATCTTGCCAGCTTCGAGGTCTGAGAGCAGCTCCTTGGTCTGCTTGGGCGTACGGGCCCGTGTCAGATAGTCGACGCGTACGGGCAGGTCGCGCAGGCGGTCGGAGAAGGTATGGTAGTGCTGGAAGGCGAGCACGGTGGTAGGCACCATGACGGCCGTCTGCTTGCCGTCGACGGCAGCCTTGAAGGCGGCACGCACCGCCACCTCCGTCTTGCCGAAGCCCACGTCGCCGCATACGAGGCGATCCATTGGGCGAGAGCGCTCCATGTCTGCCTTGACGTCGTTGGTGGCCTTGAGTTGGTCGGGAGTATCTTCGTAGAGGAAGCTGGCCTCGAGTTCGTGCTGCAGATAGCTGTCGGGCGAGAACTTGAAGCCTTTCTCCTCGCGCCGACGGGAGTAGAGACGGATGAGGTCGCGTGCGATGTCCTTGATCTTCGACTTCGTGCGTTCCTTCATGCGCTCCCAGGCTCCGGTGCCGAGGCGGCTGATGCGCGGCGGCTCGCCTTCCTTGCCCTTATACTTCGACACTTTATGCAGGGCGTGGATCGAGACGTAGACGACATCGTCTCGGTCATAGGTGATTTTTATCATCTCCTGCATCTCATCTGACTTTCCCCCATCTGCCGTGGCACTGTTCACAGGCACGCGAACGAGGCCTCCGAAGCGCCCGATGCCATGGTCTACGTGGACGACGTAGTCGCCAATCTCAAACTCGCGAAGCTCCTTAAGCGAGAGGGCGACCTTACCAGAGCGAGCCCGCTCGCTGCGGAGGAGATACTTGTGGAAGCGGTCGAATATCTGGTGGTCGGTGAAGAAGCAGACCTTCAGCGTGTCGTCTGCGAAGCCGCCATGGAGGGTCTTCGAAACGTGTGTGAACGAGAGCCCGGTTCCCTGCTCCTCAAATATTGCCTTCAACCTGTCGGCCTGCTTGGCTGAATCTGCAAAGATATATAATCTGTACCCGCGCACAAGATAGTCGCCGAAGGTCGAGAAAACGAGGTCGAAATTCTTATGGAAGATAGGCTGTGCAAAGGTCGAAAAGGCCAGTTCCGTAGATTTGCCCTTACTGCCCACAGGAGAAGCCGTAGCCGCCGAGAGCTCGATGGTGCGGAAGGAGGCGAAGGCGTGCTCGAACGTCGGTGCGTCGATGAGCTGCACACGCTTGTCTAAGGGTTTGACGTCTTCGCCGGCGGCGGAGTGCAAATTCTGGCGCCCTTGACTATGTTCCACAATCAGCGCCTGCTGCGAGAAACCGTCTTCCCATATCTGGCCTATGCGCTGGGCTACGAAGATAAGGTCGCGACTGACTACAACGGTGTCGGCCGGCAGGAGTTCAGACACGGGAATGAGGCCGTCGCTCTCGGCTGAGAGCTCGGGCACCAGTGTCACGTTGTCCAAGCGGTCGCGGCTCAGCTGGCTGTCGACCTCGAACGTACGTATGGAGTCCACTTCGTCGCCGAAGAAATCTATGCGATAAGGGAGCTCATGAGAGAAGGAATACACGTCGATGAGCGAACCGCGCACGGCAAACTGACCAGGCTCGTAGACATAGTCGGTGCGGTGGAAGCCGAAAGCCAGCAAAGTCTGCTCCACAAACGTGAGGTCGACACGCTCCCCCACCCTGATCTCGAGCGTCTGCTCATCAAGCTGTTGCTTAGAGACGACACGCTCGGCGAGGGCCTCTGGGTAAGTGACGATGAAAAGAGAAGACTCATCCTCCGGCTCTCTCTCTTCTAAAGATGAAGAGTCCTTATCCCCTTGTCGGGCCTCGGCACTTACCAGGCGACTGAGCACCTCGGTGCGCAAGATCTCGCTGGCGGCATCACGCTGCCCGAACTTAACGGCCCGGCGGTACGACGAGGGGAAGAACAGCACGCGCCGCTCCCCCATGACCTGTGTCAGGTCGTGGTAGAAATAGCCGGCCTCATCCTGGTCGTCGAGGATAAAGAGGAATAGGGATGGCAAGGCGGCAACATCAGTGTCGCTGGCTCCGGATGAAGGTTTCGCCTGGTCATAGGCGAGGGCAGCAAAGGTCATGGCCGAGGCGCTGCCGTGCAGCCCGCGGAGCACGACACTACGCTTGCGCCCATCGGCAAGCGCACGTCGCAAAGCCCTAACCTGCGGGTGGCGGGCGTAGAGCTTCTGGATTTCCTGTATCTCCATTTAAGGATTGTATTTTCGACGACAAAGGTAATGAAAGATTAAGTAACGAGGCTCACGGGAAACCGTTTTTTCTTTCTTTTCCTGGTTTTTTATGCCCCGCGACATCTGCTTATTCGTTTTTTTTGCTGAAGGATGGGTTACCTCCTGCATCGCCGCACTATTAAGGACAAACAAGCAACCTCTAAACCTTTTTAGATATGACACTAACAACAACTCCGTCCATCGAAGGACACCCCATCCGCGAGTACAAAGGCGTGGTCACCGGCGAGACCATCATCGGAGCCAACGCCATAAAGGATTTCATGGCCAGCCTCACCGACTTCTTCGGAGGCCGCAGTGGCCAATATGAGAAAGTGCTCATCGAGGCTAAAGACACGGCCATGAAAGAGATGATGCAGCGCGCCCAGATGATGGGTGCCAACGCCATCGTAGGCATCGACATCGACTACGAGACCGTAGGCCAGACGGGCTCTATGCTCATGGTGTCGACAAGCGGCACGGCTGTGGTTATCTAAAGCCGACGCCAACTACAACCCAATAACACAGAAGCCAGCCTCAATTGAGACTGGCTTCTGTGTTTTGCTACTTTTTGAACTTTTTAATTCATTTTTTCACTCATTCTCTTTTCTCATTTAACTTAAAGTGCGTATCTTTGCAGCAAGAAAACAAATAGCACTGCGCCATGCAAGCCGACAGCATCGTAATCATCCCCACCTACAACGAGCGCGAGAACATCGAGAACATCATCCGCGCCGTGACGAGCCTTAAGGAACATACGTTCAACATCCTTGTCATCGACGACGGGTCGCCCGACGGCACCGCCCAGATTGTCAAGGGCCTTATGGCCGGCGAGCTGGCCGACCGCCTGTTCCTCGTTGAGCGCGAAGGCAAGCTGGGCTTAGGCACTGCATATATTGCAGGCTTCAAGTGGGCATTGGAGCATGGCTACGAATATATATTCGAAATGGACGCTGATTTCAGCCATGCCCCCTCTGACCTGCCGCGCCTGCTCTCTGCCTGCCGCGACGAAGGCTACGACATGTCGATAGGCTCGCGCTACATCACCGGCGTCAACGTGGTCAACTGGCCAATGAGCCGAGTGCTGATGTCGTACTTCGCTTCGAAATACGTAAGACTGATTACGGGTCTCAAGATCCACGACACCACGGCGGGGTTCGTATGCTACCGCCGCAGCGTGCTCGAGACCATCGACCTCGACGCCGTGCGCTTCAAGGGCTACGCCTTCCAGATTGAGATGAAGTTCACGGCCTCGAAGTGCGGATTCCGTATCAAGGAAGTGCCCGTCATCTTCGTCAACCGCGAACTGGGCACGAGCAAGATGTCAGGCGGCATCTTCTCGGAGGCGGCATTCGGCGTTATGCGCCTGCGCTGGGACGGATGGTTCAAGCATTATCCGAAATATAAAGAGCAACACTGAAGCCAAGCCCTTGGAGGCTCTACACGAGCCTTCGAGGGCGTTTTTTTACACTCACAGGACATCCGTAACGAGAATGTCGAGACGTGTTAAAAAAAAGGCTTAACCTAATTGGCAAAAAGGCTTAAGGGTTTTGGCGGAAAGGCTTAACCTAATTGGCAAAAAGGCTTAAGGGTTACAAACGAAGGCTAAAACACATCACATCAAAATGGCAGACATCTCCCGGTTCAATGACATATTCTACGTCAGCGACGGCCTCATCCGCCGCGCCGACATCATCGTTGAGGACGGCACCATTGCCAGCATCGCCGACAAAGAGGTGCTGGAGTCGGCGGCAGGCGTCGACGAGCTCATCCTGCCCGGCGTCATCGACGACCACGTTCACACGCGAGAGCCAGGCCTCACCCACAAAGGCGACCTCACCACCGAGACACGGGCGGCGGCGGCCGGCGGCGTGACGTCCATCATGGACATGCCCAACGTGGTGCCGCAGACGACGTCGCTCGAGACGTTGGCCGAGCGGCAGGCCTTGGGAGCCGCCCACGCTTTCGTCAACTACGCCTTCCACTTCGGAGCCACAAACAGCAACGCCCATCTTCTGCGCCAGCTCGACACTACGCGCGTACCCGCCGTGAAGCTCTTCATGGGGAGCTCCACTGGAGGCATGCTCGTAGACCACGGCCAGGCGCTGCTTGATGTGTTTGAGCAGTCGCCGCTGCCCATCATGGTCCACTGCGAAGACTCGGCCATCATTGCCGAGAATATGCGGAAAGCCAAAGAGCTCTATGGCGACGACCCCGACGTGAGCCACCACGCTGAGATCCGCAGCCGCGAGGCCTGCCTGGCATCGTCGCGGCTGGCCGTGAAGTTAGCCCAAGAGACCGGCGCCCACCTCCACATAGCTCACGTGACGACGAAAGAGGAACTGGATTACGCCAGCCTGCAAAACATTCCGCTCTCCCCCCTGAGGGGAAGCGGTCAGGGAGGCTGTTCTTTAGAAGCCTGCCTGCCTCACCTCCTCTTCACCGATGCCGATTATGCCACTCTGGGCACGCGCATCAAATGCAACCCCTCGGTGAAGACTGCCGAGGACCGCGACGAACTGCGACGCGCTCTCAGCGACGGACGCATCACGGTAGTAGCTACCGACCATGCGCCTCACCTCATCACGGAGAAACAGGGCGGTTGCGCACGCGCTGCCTCGGGAATACCTATGGTGCAGTTCTCGCTCGTGGCGATGATGCAACTCGTTGAGGAGGGCGTCTTAAGCCTGACACGCCTCGTCGAACTGATGTGTCACAACCCCGCTCGCCTCTTCAAGATCGAGGGACGCGGCTTCATCCGCGAAGGCATGGCTGCCGACCTCGCCGTAGTCGAGCGCCGGCCATGGACGCTCAGCGCCGCCGACGTCGTCAGCCGCTGCGCCTGGAGCCCGCTCGAAGGGCGGCGCTTCTGCTGGCGCGTAGCCCAAACCTACTGCAACGGCCGCCTCATATACGACAAAGGCGTGCTCGCCTCGGACAACGAACACGCCAGTGCACTTACGTTCAGCGCCCAGCGTTGAACGTTTTTTCTTTTTCCAAAAAAGCTATTCACTCATCGACTCAGCATTCTCACGAGCCATACGAACCCAGTCGCGGACGTAGGCGTTGTTCTTGAAGTAATCTGAGGCAAAGGTGATAAGTTCCTCAATCTGAGGCGTCATATACGGATATGGCAGCCCGCTCGTAGCAATCATGAACACGCCCGGGCCGAGGACATCGTCCATGTGCTCCTTGATGAACGACGTCACCAACGCATCGTTCTGGGCGCCCAACTCGGCAGCCTCGCTGTTGAGCTGCGCCAGTATCTCGTCGTGGTCCTTGCCCTCCAGAATCATCTGGCTCTCGCGATGAGGCAGCTGAGCCAGCTGCTCGTCGATGACGCGCTTGCGGCGGATGAAACTGTAGAGCGTGTCGTTCAGCTCAGAGCCTGTGGCGCGATGGTCGCTATCCGTAATGATAATCTCCACGGGGCTGCCGTCGAGCACCACGGGCATCACACTCTCGTCGCCAAGGAACAGACTTGCCATGACAACCGAGTCAACGGGAGCATCGAAGGCGAAGCGGCCGTGGATGACACGCGCTGAATCAACGACGGCCAAGTCGCCATCGTGATAGATGCGGAGCGACATCATACGCCCCTCGAGAGCGGGCAACGTAGTAGACCCCGTCATGACGACTTTATCCTTGCACGCAGCAACCACTAACACTACAGCCACAGCCGCCACAAGGGGCACGCTTGCGAACAGACGCTTGAAACTAATCTTTATTGATTCCATTTATTCCTTTATTTGACTTGAATTTCTCATCGAGAGCTGAATGCACGACGTCGAAGGTCTCGCGCATAAGGGAACGCTCGGCATCGGAGCCATGAGCGTCAGGCTTAATCGGCCGGTGAATCGTCAGACGCAGCGGGTGCCAATCCACGAAGTTGATGCCTCGCGAGCGCGGCAGCACTTCAAACGAGCCATTGATGGTCACGGGCAAGAGCGGCAATTGCAGCTCAGCCGCCAGCTGGAAAGCTCCCCGCTTGAACGGGCGCATACCGCCGTCCCACGTACGGGCTCCTTCAGGAAAGACCACCAGCGAGACGCCTTCGCGCAGCACCTCGCGGGCATGGTCGTGCGTAGCCTGCATAGCTTTAGGGCCTCCTCGCTGGTCTACAAAAATAAAGCCGGCACTCTCACACGCCTTGCCCACCAAGGGCATACGACGCAGCTCCGACTTCATCATCCACTTGAAATGGCGGTTCAGGAAGCCATAGACGAGGAAGATATCAAAGGCCCCCTGGTGGTTGGGCACGATGACGTAGCTCTGCTGGGCAGACATATTCTCGCGCCCCTCGACCTTCACGGGCAGAAGCAGCAAACGCACGAAAGCCCGGGACCATAGCTTGCCGGGATTGTAGCTCCACCACGCAGCATTGAACACTGTGCAGCCTACAATCACGGCTACGGCCGTCAAAGCCGTTATCAGCACCAGCACCGGTGAGATTGCCAACTGATATATGCGATAAAGCCACTTCATACGCTATCAAATATCTTCTAATCCCTAATCCTTCTCCTTTTCCAATTCGGCAGGAATACGGAAAGCAGTATAGAGCTCGAGCACACAAGCTATGGCCAACGCCACAACCCACTCGTTGCGGCGAGCAAAACCGATGCGGCACACCTGCATAATCATGAAACAGGCCGTGACAAGCAATGCCAGAGCGCCCAGCAACTGCTGCCGGCGCAGGCGGCGCAACGTGAAGCTGCGGCCCTCGTAACGCTGGAGCATTTGCAGGGGAGCAAACACAAGAGCGCCTATCGTAAAGGCCACCGTAGCCCACATCGGCTGCCACATAAATGCGGCAGCTCCAAAGAGCATGAGGACAGCTGCCACTTGCTGAGCCAATAACTGTCGGGGCGAGAGTTCGTTCATCTGAGTATGAGGATTTATTCGGTTGAGGCTGAATCTGCGATTACGAAGACATCCTCGTCGGCTCGCTTCATGAGATATTTCTCACGGGCCAGTTTCTCCACTGCCGCCGGGTCGCTCATAAGCGATTGCAGCCGTGAGGATTCCTCGTCATACTGCTGCTGGTATTTGTCAATCTCGCTCTTGAGATTACTTATGTCGACGCGCCGATGGTAGCGCACAAGAAAACTGTTCTCGTCTACCACTCCGATGATGAGTGCGAAGACCAGGAAAGCCACGACATACTTGTAGCGGCGGATATACTTGTTCCAAAACGTCAGGAGATGTCCCATAATCTGTGCCTTATTTTCTCGTTTCCTTTCTTTTCTGGCTGCGAAGTTAACTAAAAGTTCAGAGTTTACATACGAAAGAGCAAAGATTTTTTGGTCAAAGCAGAGTTTTTCATTCATTTTTTGTAATTTTGCAGGCAAAAGGAGGCCAAAATGCGGCTTTACACCCCCTGCAAGCCACAAAACATGCCGCCACAACCCACGAGACAAACAACAATATACCAAATATCAATATGAGCGAATACATCGTTTCAGCGCGCAAGTACCGCCCAATGACCTTCGACACCGTCGTCGGGCAAGGCGCCATTGCCACCACGCTGAAGAATGCCATCCGTGCCGACAAGCTCGCACATGCCTACCTCTTCTGCGGCCCGCGAGGCGTAGGCAAGACGACCTGCGCACGCATCTTTGCCAAGACCATCAACTGCCTCAGCCCACGCCCCGACGGCGAGGCGTGCGGCGAATGTGAGTCGTGCGTAGCCTTCAACGAGGGGCGCTCCATGAACATCCACGAGCTTGACGCCGCCTCCAACAACTCGGTCGACGATATCCGCAGCCTGATTGAGCAGGTGCGCATACCGCCCCAGATAGGGAAATACAAGGTGTTCATCATCGACGAGGTCCACATGCTCAGCTCATCGGCTTTCAACGCTTTCCTTAAGACGCTTGAGGAGCCGCCCGCCCACGCCATCTTCATCCTCGCAACAACTGAGAAGCACAAAATCCTGCCGACCATACTCTCGCGCTGCCAGACCTACGACTTCCAACGTATGAGCGTAGCCGACATCGTCAGCCATCTGAGCGCTGTGGCCAAGAACGAAGGCTACACCTGCGAACCGGCAGCGCTCAACGTCATTGCCCAGAAAGCTGACGGCGGTATGCGCGACGCGCTCTCAATCTTCGACCAAGTCGTCAGTTTCACTGGAGGCAACATAACCTACGCCCAGACAATCGAGAACCTCAACGTCCTCGACTACGAATACTACTTCCGCCTCGTCGACTTCATGCTCGAAAAGAAAATAAGCGAGAGCCTGCTGCTCTTCAATGAAGTGCTGGCAAAAGGCTTCGACGGCGGACCATTCATCAGCGGACTGACCTCTCACCTGCGCGACCTGCTCGTCAGCCGAGACGCTCAGACGACCAATCTTCTTGAGGTGAGCGACGACGTCCGCCAGCGCTATGCCGAGCAGGCCCAGCGCTGCAAACCGCAATGGCTCTACCGTGCCATACGCCTCTGCAACGATTGCGACCTGGCCTACCGCACCAGCCGCAACAAACGCTTGCAGGTGGAGCTGACGCTCATCGAGGCCGCACAAGCCACCGACGACGAGCCTGGCGCGGGGCGCCGCCCTGCACATAGAATCCTAAAACCAATATTCAGCCTTCTGGCAGCAGCTGCCGCGAAGGCTGACACCGTGGCTGCAACACAGCCTCAGCAAGCAGCTGTTGCTCCACAAAACCAGCAACAGCCCCGCACGCCACAAGCCACTCAAGCTAAGCAACAAGCCTCTGCGCCGACTCCCCGGCACACAATCCAGATGCCTTCCGCACAAACGACGAGTCAGGCACAGCCGAAGCGGACGCTGAAAATATCAAGCCTCTCACCATCAATCGGGCAACACCTGCGCGCCAAGAATAACGACACAGCCAATGCCGACGGCCAACAGGACAACAGCACAGCAGCAGAAGTCGTGCAGCAGCAAGAGACGAAGCCGTTCACGCAGACCGACTTGGAGCTGCAGTGGCAGGCGTTCATCAACACACTGCCCATCGAGGAAACAGCCCTTGCACAGAACATGCGCATTATGACCCCGAGGCTCAAGGAAGGTACAGCAGAGGCTTCCGTCTGCGTCGAAAACGAGGATGTAGCATCGATGATACAACGCATCCATTCGCAGCTGCTCGCCTTCCTGCAAAAGGCTTTGCACAACACACTGATTACGCTCTCAATAGACATCTCCAAGCAAAATCAGGCGCCCACGCGAGTCTACAACAAGCGCGAGCAACTGAAATATTTCTGCCAGCAGAACCCGACCCTCATCAACCTCGGGAAAGACTTTAAACTTGAGCTAATCTAAAGCCATGTTCTACACAACCGGGTGAATAGGCTCGCACAACCGGGTGAATAGGGCTCGCACAACCGGGTGAATAGGCTCGCACAACCGAGTAAATCGGCTCGCACGAGCGGTCGCCTCAGACAAAACGTATATATTCATTGTCTTGACAACGAATGCCTATAGTCAATCGCTTCATACCTCTTCGCACTTTCGCTGCCGTGAACATCTTCGGCCTAATCTTCGTCAGGCGGGGCAACAAGTTCACGGCCGACGACCTGCGCCATGAGCTGATTCACACACGGCAGATGCGCGAACTGCTGTACGTGCCCTTCTATATCGCCTACGGCACGGAGTGGCTGGTACGCCTCGTACAGTATAGGAGCCCACTGCAAGCCTACCTCAACATCTCTTTCGAGCGCGAGGCCTATGCCCATCAGTCTGACACCGATTATCTGAAGACCCGCCGCCACTACGCCTGGTGGCACTATCTATAGCTCAGAACGTTGCCGGCAATTCAAAGTGCATAGGCTCGCCAGTGACCGGATGCACGAAATCAAGAGCCTCGGCGTGAAGATACAGGCGGCTGGCCAGCCGCCCGTAGAGCCTGTCGCCTGCAATGGGGCGGCCCAAGCCTTCAGGCGACGCGGCGTGCATGCGCAGCTGATGTGTACGCCCAGTCTGCGGATAAAACAGAATTCGCGTGACGGTGCTGTTCCGAGCCTCACCAACCCCTGATTCTCGCAGCTCTTCGTTCCCGATTACTTCATACTGCGTCACCGCCTGCTTCCCCCGCTCACAGTCTACTCGCTGACGGGGCAGATAGTCGTAGTCCGGGGCCAGAGGCAGACTGATTGTGCCGCTCTTCTCAGCCCGCTGCCAGGGACCTTCGAGCAATGCGACGTAACGCTTACGTATCTCCCTGCCTTCAAACTTTCTTTGAAGCCAGCTGTAGCTCATCTGCGTCTTGGCCAGGATCATCAGTCCTGACGTGTCCTGATCCAACCTATGCACGACCACCGGGCCGGCAATATCTGGCCAACGCTCACGGGCCCACTGACAAACGTCTGGCAACGACGATTTGCCCGCCACACTCAACCAGCCGGTCGGCTTTGCCACAATGACCATCCACGCGTCTTCCCACAACACTTCCGGGTTTCCGCCCAGACGCTCGTAGTGGCGCGCCGGGTCGGGATCCACGGTGAGGCCTTTCAGCATGAACGAAAGAATAGGCCGGCACTTACGGTTGCACGCAGGATAGAAGACGCCTGGCCTGCGATAATTGCCAGCAAGCGGTGCTCCCCACCAAAATTCGGCCATGGCCAAGGGCCGCAGGCCTAAGCCAAAAGCGGCGTTGAGCAATTTGGGCGCGCAACACTCGCCGGCACCTGAGGGTATAGCAAACCCACCCCCGTTCCCCGCTATCGTGGCGGGGACAGAGGTGGGTCTGAATATTTCCGTAAGAGTAGCCTGCTCGCCGAGTGCATTCGTGAAGCGAAACTGCCCGAACAGCCATTCCTGCAACGCCTCGCTGCGCCGACGCCGCTCTTCCTTCAGCGTGCCGAGCCTGCCGCGAAGCTCGTCGAGACGCCTGTCTATGGCGGCAAGTTCGTCTGCAAAGCGTTGTCGTGCCCTTCTGATTTCAGCTTTCTGATATTGACTCTCGCGCTCCATTTCGGCTAAAGTCGCCTGTGCCTCTTTCGCTTCTTGCTTTATGTACCTGCGGCGCACGGCCCGTTCGTCACGTCCCTGCTCATAAGCTTTCTTTGCTTCTGACACAGCCTCACGCTGCTTTCTGGCAACAGCCTCACGCTCTTGAACAAGCTCATTCATATCATTTTGAAAACCAGTATTTTCAATTTCTTTGCTTAAAGAAACTATTTCAGTCTGTTCTTTCTGAAAGAAGCATTCAGGGTCGAGGTAGTCGCAGACGGGCGGAACGAACCATGGATGAGCGTAAGAGCCATTCAGCTGTCCTGAGTAAGCCGCCAAAAACCCCCCCTCTACGACGAGAACGCCATACATCTTCCCCTCCGCCAACAAGTCCTCGGCCTGAAGATATTCCTGCACGAGACGTGCCGCACGCCGACACAGAGGGTGCGGCGTGTAGCGGAAAGGGAAAGTGAAAGCCTTTGGTAAGGCCAGCCCCGTCGTATCCAACGGATGCAGGTAAGAGGTTTTTTCTGCCCGGAACATTATTGCAAGCGAGGCCTTGGCGGCCGTTATTCTGTTGCAAAGATAAACCTTTCAGACTTTTCTGTTGCACATAATTGCCACAGAAATGAGAGATAAAACGTTTTTTGATGATAAAACATCGCCTTCCTTTGCAATACTTTGAGCTTTTATTACTATTTTTGCAGCAAATATACACACTAAACGAGATAACACACCTACTCATGACACAGAGATTCCTCAAGGTGAGCTATCGCATGTTCACCAACACAGCAGCCTCTCACAAGCTACTCTATGAGACCGACGCCACTCGCCCCGCCGCCTTCGTGACAGGTATGGGACTGATGATCGACGCCTTCGAAGAGAAGCTCTGCGCGCTGACCGCCGGCGATACGTTTGACTTCACGCTCCAGCCCTCCGAGGCTTTCGGCGAGCGCGACGAGGACCTTATGCGCCCCGTACCGCGCAAAGCATTTGAAATAAACGGCAAGTTCGACGACGAGAACATCTTCCCAGGCGCCGAAGTTCCCCTTATGGACGGCGAAGGAAACCAGTTCTACGGCACCATCGTCAAGGTGACCGCCTCAGACGTCACCGTGGACCTCAACAACCCGCTTGCAGGCAAGGCGCTGCAGTTCACCGGCACCGTCCACGAGAACCGCGAAGCCACGCTCCAGGAGATTGAGCAGACCGCCAAAATCCTCAGCGGCGAGTGTGGCGGATGTGGTGGCGGATGCAGCAATTGTGGCGACGACAAAGCCGGCTGCGGAGGCTGCGGAGGCTGCCAGTGACGAAAACAGCCAAGCTCTGCCTAAGCATAAACCGTAAAATGTAAAACTCAACAACAGTTACTTCACATGAACACTTTCGGCAATATTTTCCGGATGACGAGCTTCGGCGAGAGCCACGGAGCAGCAATAGGCGGCGTCGTCGACGGCTGCCCACCTGGTTTCCACCTCGACCTTGACCTAATTCAAGCGGAGCTCAACCGCCGCCGGCCCGGCCAGAGCGACCTGACGACGAGCCGCAACGAGAGCGACCGCGTAGAGCTGCTCTCCGGCATCATCGACAGCCACGAGGCAGAGTCCGTGAAGATTACCACGGGCACGCCCATTGGTTTCATCGTGCGCAATGCCGACCACCACTCGGGCGACTACGACTCGTTGCGCGACATCTTCCGCCCGTCGCATGCCGACTACACCTATTTTGCCAAGTACGGGCTGCGCGACCACCGCGGGGGCGGACGTTCGTCGGCACGCGAGACCATTGCACGCGTCGTGGCTGGGGCCATTGCAAAGCAGATTCTCAGCGAGCAGGGCATCGACGTGAAAGCCTGGACGGCACAGGTAGGCTCCATAGCCTGTGAACGCGACTGGACTCGCCTCAACCTCAAACAAATCGACAGCTCACCAGTGCGCTGCCCCGACCTGAGCGTAGCCCAGCAGATGGAGGAGCTGATCCTTCGAGTGAAAGGCGAGGGCGACACTATTGGCGGTATCATAGCCGGCGTCATCACCGGTTGTCCGGCAGGCTTGGGCGAGCCCGTATTCGGCAAGCTCCATGCACAGCTCGGCGCCGCCATGCTCTCTATCAATGCTGTTAAAGGCTTTGAATATGGCGACGGCTTCGCCAGCGTAAGCCAGCGCGGCAGCCAGCAGGCCGACATCTTCACGCCCGATTTCACCACCGCAACGAACCACTCCGGAGGCATCCAAGGCGGCATCAGCAACGGTATGCCCATCACTTTCCGCGTCGCCTTTAAACCTGTTGCCACACTCCTGCGTCCGCAGGCCTCAGTAGACATCCACGGCGAGGCGGTCACTATCAGCCCTCGCGGCCGCCACGATGCCTGCGTGCTTCCTCGCGCCGTGCCCATCGTCGAAGCCATGGCAGCCATGGTCATCCTCGATGCCCTATTGCTGAATTCTGCGATGGGGATTAGAGATTAGGGATTAAGTCCAATGTTCAATTCTAAATTCTTCATTTTTCACTCTTCATTTTTCACTTTTCATTATTCACTCTTCACTCTTCACTAATACATGCTCACCTTTTCAATCGCCCTCGTAGCCCTCGTGTTGGGTTACCTCCTCTACGGAGTCTTCGTTGAAAAAGTCTTCGGCATAGCCCCCGAACGCACCACGCCCTCTTATCGTCTGACCGACGGCGTAGACTATATACCGATGGCAACATGGCGCGTTTACCTCATCCAATTTCTAAACATCGCTGGCACGGGACCCATCTTCGGAGCCATCATGGGCATCCTCTTCGGTCCGGCGGCCTACCTGTGGATTGTCTTCGGCTGTATCTTCATGGGCGCCGTCCACGACTACCTCTGCGGCATGATATCCCTACGGCAGGACGGAGCCTCGCTACCTGAGATGGTAGGCAACGAGCTGGGCAACGGCGCCCGTCAGGGCATGCGAGTGCTGTCTATCGTGCTGCTCGTGCTTGTAGGTACTGTCTTCGTCACCACCTCCGCTGGTCTGCTCTCTACCATGACCAACGGCATCTGGGGCTTGGACATGGCCACCTGGCGCTGGCTCTGGCTGGGTTTCGTATTCCTCTACTGCGTGCTGGCCACGCTCCTGCCCATCGACACTCTCATCGGCCGCCTCTATCCCCTCTTCGGCGCCGCCCTTCTGATCATGGCTGTCGGCGTAGGTGTCGGCCTCTACACTAAGAACGGCTGGATGCCCGAGATCACCGACGCACCTTTCACGAGCCATCACCCCAAGGGCCTGCCCATCTTCCCCTTCCTCTGCATCACCATTGCCTGCGGCGCCATCAGCGGTTTTCACGCCACGCAGTCGCCCCTGATGTCGCGTTGCTTAGAGAATGAGCGCCACGGCCGCGTCGTGTTCTACGGCGCCATGATTACCGAGGGCGTCGTCGCCTTGATATGGGCGGCAGCAGCCATCAAATACGCCGCTTCGCAGTGCGTGCCTCCCGGCCACTATGTCGGTCAGGAGCCCTACCACGTCCTTTCGGCTATCCTCAACGGCGGCGGAGGCGGCACCAATCCCTCACTCCTCGTCAACCTAATCTGCAAGACGTGGATGGGGCGCATCGGCGCCATCCTTGCCGTACTCGGCGTGGTGGCTGCGCCCATCACATCAGGCGACACAGCCTACCGCTCTGCCCGCCTCATCCTGGCCGATTTCATGCACCTGAGCCAGAAGAAAATCGCCAATCGCCTCATCCTGGCCCTGCCGCTCTTCGCTATCTCGGGCGCATTAGTCTTCATGGACTTCGATATACTGTGGCGCTACTTCGCCTGGACCAACCAGACGCTGGCCACCTGCTTCCTGTGGACCGCTACCGTATGGCTCTTCCGCAAAGGCAAGTGCTACTGGATAGCCTTCGTCCCTGCCGTATTCATGACTGTAGTCGTCACGGCCTATATCCTTGCCGCACCAGAAGGCTTCCGCCTGCCACATTTGCCGTCAGTCGCTGCTGGAGCAGTCCTCGCTATGTGTCTGGCTATTTGGTTCTTACGCTACGCTCACCAAAATAAACAAATACAATAATGGAACACGCAATCACCCTGCTTACCGCCCTCGCTGTAGGCACCATCATGCTCGGCGGCTGCAAGACAGCTGCCAGCTCCGCAACAAACAAACAGTCAATAACCAAAAGCATTAAGAAAATGAATATCTACGATTTCACCGTCAAGGACAAGAAACAGAACGACGTCAGCCTCGAGCAGTTCAAGGGCCAGGTGCTCCTCGTCGTCAACACCGCCAGCCGCTGCGGTTTCACACCTCAGTACGAAGCCCTCGAAGCTATGTACGAGCGCCTCCACGAGCGCGGCCTCGAGATCCTCGATTTCCCCTGCAACCAGTTTGGCCAGCAGGCTCCCGGCACCGACGAGGAGATAGCGCAGTTCTGCCAGCTCAACTACGGCACTAAGTTCCCGCAGTTCACCAAGGCCGACGTCAATGGCGAAAACGAGATGCCGCTCTACACGTGGCTCAAGGCTCAGAAAGGCTTCAGCGGTTTCGACGAGGGCGACAAGCTCACGCCCGTGCTCAACCAGATGCTTGCCAAGGCCGACCCCGACTTCGCCTCGAAGCCCGACATCAAATGGAATTTCACCAAGTTCCTCGTCGACCGCAAAGGCAACGTGGTTGCACGCTTCGAGCCTACCCACGACATGGAGGACGTGGAGCGTCAGGCAGAGGCATTGCTACAATAGAAGTCAAGGGCTCCTCAAAACCTCAAAACCTCAAAACCTTAAGACCTCATGGACAAGATTGAGACTTACCGCTTCACGGTGGAGCCCTTTCACGTGGACTTCACCGGTCACCTTTTCCTCGGTGTGCTGGGCAACCACCTGCTTAACGCTGCTGGTCACCATTCCCACAACCGCGGCTGGGGCATCGACCAGCTCAACCAGACGCATTTCACGTGGGTGCTCTCGCGCCTGAGCATTGAGCTCAACGAGATGCCGGCACAGAACGAAGAGGTGGAGGTGGAGACGTGGGTGGAGAGCGTCATGAAGCTGTTCACCGAACGTAACTTCCTCATCCGCAATGCCGCCGACGGCCGTATCTACGGCTACGCCCGCTCCATCTGGGCAATGATAGACACCGCTACGCGCCAGCCATCAGACCTGCTCGCCCTGAAGGACGGCGACATCCTCCGCTACGTGCTCACGTCCGACGAGAAGCCCTGCCCCATCGCCAAGCACCGCCCCGTGCGCCTCTCTGCAGCCGCGCAAACGGTCCGAACCATCGACACCTACTACAGCGACGTCGACATAAACGGCCACATCAACTCAGTGAAGTACATCGAGCACATCCTCGATCTCTTCCAGCAAAGCCAGTTTGAGCGCCACGCCATACACCGCTTCGAGATAGCCTACAAGGCCGAGGCCTACTTAGGCGACACGCTGACCTTCGTCGCAGAGCCCTCGGCCGACGTCCTGCCCGACGGCACTCCCGTCTCCACTCAGCTGGAGATTCGCAAGAATACAGGCTGCGAGGCTCACCCTCAGGGCGAGCCCATCGTAGCGGCAAAGGTCGTGTGGGAATCCTAAATTCCGCAGCATTTTAGTTTAACATTCTTTATAATCTCCTGAGCAACAAAAAGTTGCCCAGGATTTTGCCATGTCAGATTTTTCACTTACCTTAGTGCTGCTTTTCAAGACAAGCAAAAATCATCAATGACATGGCAAAGGTACAAATAAAATCTGAGAGAATCACCCCTTTTGGAGGAATATTTCATGTGAGAGAGCTTTTTTCCCGTTTTGTAGGTCCGGTTATCGACAAAGTACTGGG
>FLNY01004406.1_pt1 | contig 27215 bp, 22 predicted proteins | sample 1140381 | NCBI WGS metagenome assembly FLNY01 (sample SAMEA3878172, study PRJEB12797) | bioreactor metagenome | biome: Moose rumen | place: Sweden | collected 2011-10
TGATCGCCAGAGCGCCGACTTCAAAGCTTTCGAGGTGTATCTCAAGCGGGTGTGGTTCTCCAACGGCATCCACCATCATTACGGCTGCGAGAAATTCGTGCCCGGATTCTCCCGTGAGTGGTTCGAAAAGGAGGCGAAGGCCGTGATGGCCAGGGACAAGGCGCTCAAACCCTATAAGAGCCAGCTGGCGGAAATCACCGACGTGATGTTCAACCCCGACGTGATGCAGAAGCGGGTGAACCTGGCGGAGGGCGAGGACCTCATCCTCACGTCAGCCTCCAACTACTATGCGGGCGTGAACCAGGCTGAGGCAGAGGCGTTCTACAACGCACAGAAAGACCCGGACGACCCGCATCCGGTGATGTACGGCATGAACAGCCGCCTGGTGAAGAAGGACGGAGTGGTGCAGGAGCTGGTGTGGAAGACCGACGGACTCTACGGACAGGCGCTCACCAGGATTGTGGATTGTCTGCTGAAAGCCCGTCCGTTCGCCGAGGACAGCGACCAGCAGGCGGTCATCGACAAGCTTGTGGAGTTTTATACCACCGGCGACCTCCACACCTTCGACGACTATACCATCCTCTGGGCTGGCAACACCGCCCCGCAGGTGGACTTCGTCAACGGATTCACAGAGAGCTATGGCGATCCGCTCGGACTGAAAGCGTCGTGGGAGAGCATCGTCAACTACAAAGACCTTGAGGCCACCAAGCGCACGGAGACGCTCAGCGGCAACGCTCAGTGGTTCGAGGATAACTCGCCGGTGGACAACCGCTTCAAGAAAGAGAAGGTGAAAGGCGTGAGCGCAAAGGTGATTACCGCCGCCATCCTCGGAGGCGACCTCTATCCGTCCACCGCCATCGGCATCAACCTGCCGAACAGCAACTGGGTGCGCAAGGAGCACGGATCGAAGTCGGTGACCATCGGCAACCTCACTGAGGCTTATAACCTGGCCGCGAAAGGCAATGGGTTCCGCGATGAGTTTATCGACGACCCGGCGGTGATCGAGCTGGTGAATCAATATGCGGATGTCACCGACGACCTGCATACCGACCTCCATGAATGTCTGGGACATGCCAGCGGCAAGCTCCTCGACGGTGTCGATGCCGACAGCCTGAAAGCCTACGGATCCGCGCTTGAGGAAGGCAGGGCAGACCTCTTCGGACTCTACTATGTGGCCGACCCGAAGATGGTGGAGCTGGGGCTCACCCCGAATATGGAGGCTTACAAGGCGCAGTACTACACTTATATGCTCAACGGACTGCTCACCCAGCTCGTGCGTATCCAGCTGGGCAACGACATTGAGGAGGCGCACATGCGCAACCGCGCTTTCATCGCCCGTTGGTGCTATGAGAAAGGCAAGCCCGGCAACGTGGTGGAGATGGTGAAGAAGGACGGCAAGACCTTCATACGTATCAACGACTACGAGAAGCTCCGCGACCTCTTCGGCGAACTCCTGGCGGAGGTGCAGCGCATCAAGAGCACGGGCGACTTCGAGGCGGCCAAAAACCTCATCGAGGGCTATGGTGTGAAGATCGACCCTGCACTCCATAAGGAGGTGCTCGAGCGCTACGAGAAACTCGACCTCGCCCCTTACAAAGGCTTTATCAACCCGGTCTATACCGCCACAAAGGATAAGGACGGCAACATCACCGACGTGAAAGTATCCTACACCGAGGGGTATGCCGGCCAGATGCTACGTTACTCCAAGCAGTATGCCACACTTCCGCTGGTGAATGAATAAAAATGAACGAAGATATATACCCAACACTTCTGTGGGATTTTCCTATTTATTATTATTATTTAGGCGAGGCTCTTAAGCTAAATCTCATCAATGCTCATATTTCTAGCTTTATTCAATCCTTAGAAGCGTATATCTGTTCTATTTTTCCGTATTATGATTTAAACAAGCTCCTCATTGCTAATGCCCTAACTCACCTTAACAACCAATTAAAAAACGTTAATATAAGTAACCATATTGATTTACTATACAAATCAGTAAACTTTTTACGTATCAAGGAAGAAATAGATAATAATATGGATTCTTTTTATGGAGGATGGTGTAATGCTTTAATAAACTTAACTTTATCTTATAGATATCTTAAAGATTCCCAAATAAAATCAATAATAGTTGCCCAGAAAAAATATATTCTGGATTACGCAAGAAAACGTATTGATTTTTTATGTTCTTCAAATGATAAATGTCCAGAGGTTAATTTGGTCGATGGCATTAGTGGCATATTACTTACTTCATTTTTCCTACCAGAAGCCTTTGCTTGTGATGAATCTTTATAGTCGAGGTAATTATAAAAAAATAAGTATAAAATGAAGAAAATAAAGAACAACAATAAGATATATTCTACTTTGAAATTGCTGCAGGGCATCACTGTTGTCCTCTTCATTTTCTTTTCTTCTGTAACCACTCATGCTTTTGACAATGATTGTGATTCCATTCTTGAAAAACTTCAAGTGAATGTATACACAAATTACAATGAATTTAGACAAAGAAATCTGCCTGTCAATTATCTTGGTGTCAGAGTTTCAGACATTAATAAATATGAGATATGTAGTGTTCTAGGAGCTACAGAAAAAAAGGAATATAGTCATTATTATGACCATTCTGTTAACCTTAAAATAGGCTCGCAAAATTCTTTGTATTATAAACCGTCTGTTTTAAACACTTTGAGTGTTTCATACGTACATGGAAGTACTAATGGAAATATATATAAATGCTTCTTTGATATAAATCGTTCTACAGAAGAATTATATTCGCGTATGACAAAAAATCCTAAGAAACTCTACACAACTGACGATGGAAATACAATAGATCTTCAATTCGCTCATTTTTACATGAATACTTCTCCTGTTTATTATTATGCTGATTATGAGCCTCAAGATACAATCAATATGGATTCCTGGGAGAGAACACTAAACGACATCTGTTCCTTATTTCGTTCTTCCAAATATCAGATATTTGTAACAGCCGATTTTTCTTGCACTTATGAACGTAGATATTTTGTGAACTCAATAGGAAGTGAGGAAGTTTCAAATCACAAATCTTTTTTGCTTACTTTAAACGCTACCATTACCACTGATGATGGAAGTGTTTGCCCTTTAGAAAAAAGATTTCTATGCAATTCTTTGGAGGAGATTCCTTCTAAAGAGCAACTGTTATATGAGGCTAATGACATGCTTTCAAAGCTAAGTCAATTGTATTATTCAACTTCACTTGATAATTATGTTGGTCCGGTTCTTTTTGGTCAGGAGGCATCAGGAGTGTTGTTTCATGAATTGATAGGTCATAGACTTGAGGCGAAAAACTCAATCGAGGAAGTATATGAAATAACAAAACAACTTAATAAACAAAAGCTTCCAAATTTTTTACAAATTTCTGATGATCCTCAAAAAACACACTTTAAAGGGAAAACACTTGCAGGTCATTTTCTTTTTGATGATGAAGGTATTCCGTCACAAAAAGTCGATTGTATCAAAGATGGTGTAGTTATATCTCTCCTGACAAGTGGAAAAAGTTATTACGAAGAGAGTGTCAGCAATGGACATGGAAGAGGAATTGACGAGCCTGAAGCTCGTCAGGGTAATTTGTTTATCTCATCATCTTACCCTGTGCCCGACAAGAAGCTGCGTGAGATGTTGATAGAAGAAATTCGTAGTCAGAAATTGGATTTTGGATTTTATATCCCTAATATAAATAGCGGTAGTGCAACTGTAAAAAAAGAACTGTTCGATTTGGCAGACTTCGCTTCAAGCGATGATTTCATGATTACAGTAGATTATGTATACAAGGTATATGCTGATGGAACCCCCGATGAGATTATTCGTGGAGGCACTCTTGTGTCTTCCTCTAAAAACTTATTGTGTGCTATCGCAACTATGGGTGATAATCCTATGGTGAATAATGGGTATTGTCAGACACGCTCAGGTTCTGTTCCCGTCTCTTTGATTGCACCTATGACATTTGTAAATAGAATGCAATGGGCAATGGTTAAAGATACAATCATAAATAATAAATTAATTAATCCCTTACCAGAAATACCCAATATAAAATGTTTAAATAACAAGCGTGAGACTATTTTGAAGGCACTAACAGACGAATTATCTGTCCTACAAAAAATAAAGGCCAAAGAGGCTTCAAATCCTTATTATATAGACATAAACATCCATAATGACTCCTTTTATTATTGTGATGCATTTAAAGAGCATTTAAGCAGTTGTAATCAACCCAATGCTATAAGAGGAAATATTGTTGTCTTTATAAAAGACAGTCTAAATCAGTTGAAATCTCATAGTGTCCACTTCACACTTCCATATATGCCTGATTATTATGCTATAAGACATATTGTGAGGAAGAGTGGAATAGTGGCTTATAAAGCTTGCATAAATAAGAATGCAGATAGAGATGCAGAACTTAGGCATTTTCTTCCTTTCATTTGTGTTGATACCATACAAAATTATTTAGTATCCCCCCCAAAAATACAGCATACCACCAAGACTTTAATTAGAGAGGTGCTTAAGCACAAAGAACTTAAAAATGCAAATGTCAGATTAACTCGGTTGTGTTCAGATGATTATAGTGTCACATCTGACAACCAAACCATGATGCGCTCTCAAGTGTATCTCATCATAACTTGTCAAGCAGATTTGAAAATGTATAAAGATAGATATAACCATATACAATTCTCTATTCAGTTGCTTGAACCAGAACTTTCATCTGTAAAAAAAATATTTAGAAATAAATTAAAAGAGGCTATTGACAATTATAAAAAGGACTTAAAGGGAGTATTTGTTGATAAGACAATAAGTTATGAGGGGCCTGTTCTTTTTGAAAATGAGTCTGTTAAAGATTATATATTTAATCGAATTGGGCATAGGATTTATGATAAACAAATATATGGCTCGAAACCGTCCATAGGAGACACATTATTCAGTGCAAACTTAAACATTAAGCAATTATCAGGTCTCATAAAATATGATAACAAGCGGATATGGGGGTATGAAAAATATGATAAAAATGGAATTATTCCACAGGCAATCAATCTGCTTGTCAATGGAGTTCTCGTTAATAAACTTAGTGGTAGAATTTATTATGATTCGGCAACGTTTCCAACAGGGAATGAGCGTTTCTTTGGCGTTTCCTCCGGAATTTTATTAACAACCTCTCCAGAAAATGTGAATAGTAAGCATTTAATGTCTATCTTTTTATCTAAAGCAAAAGAAAAGGGTGCTAAATATGCATATATTATTAGAAAGAATGAATTAGATGGCAAAGAAAAAATTTTTCTAATAAACACTGAGACAAAAGAAGAGCATCTGTTGGTATGTGATTATCAGTATAAAGATTTAGAAAATAGTTCATACATTTTTTCTAAAGAGAAAAGTCTTATCCAAACACGCAATTTGGAACCTTGCTCTTACATATGTCCAAGAATGATGCTTTGCGATAATTTATTACTTTTTGCTATACCCAAGCAAACACAACAATAATATAGAACTAAACTGTAGAAAATTAAAAAATGCATAAGTAAATATTTTAAATTCTTTAATAATATAATGAAACATTTAAATCAAATTCAGGTTGGCAGACAATCAGCTCAGAATGTAAAAGAGAATTTTATAAATTATGTGATTTCTTGTGGAACGGGATGTTGCTGGGATACAATGGCCGAGATGTATTATACTGTTTACGGCATAAGAGTTTCCGAAAGCGAATTCAAAGACAATTTTGCAAGATTCAAGGCCTCTGCTGAGGAAGAATATGGTGAAGAGGCGCATTTGGATGAGTCTGGTGATCCATCCTTGGCACAAGCTAATTATTTATTGGCGTTCATCAATGGATATTTTAACTCCTCTAATCATTGGAATAATCCTACTGCCAGTTATGGCTTTGGTATAATGCGAGGAAGTGGAAATGACAGCCATGCAGTAATTGTAAATGGAGGAAAGCAATATGACCCGTCCACAATGTCATATTATTATAATGTCTATGATGTATCTAATGCTTCAGAAATGGTTGTGAGAGCGGAGGATATGCTTGGTGTTGCTCCTATAAGTGCTAAAGTATCAGAGTAAAAACAGAGAAAGTGAGTACAAATATCATGCATACCCTTATTTCTGACATCAAGGCGGAGCTACGCGCCAACATGAACGGTGTGGCGTCGAAGATGATGCGCGACGCAGGCATGACCGCCGACTACAGGGTGAATTTCGGCATCGAGATTCCCCGCGTCAACTATATAGCCAGCGAGATCCGACGATACATGATGTCGGAGGATGCCACCGGTGAAACGTATGCCCAGCTCGGTCAGGCGCTCTGGAAAGAGTCGGTGCGCGAGTGCCGCATCCTCGCCACCATGCTCTATCCCCCGCAGCTGATGGACGCCGAACTGGCGGACATTTGGGCTGACCAGATCCGCACCGTGGAGCTGGCGCAGATTGTCGCGCTCAACCTCTTCAGCAAGATTCCCGCAGCCTCCACCCTGGCGTTCCGCTGGATCGCCGCTGAGCAGGAGATCAGACAACTCTGCGGATTCTACACCCTCTTCCACCTCGTCCGCAACGCACAGCTCTCCGACCGCTCTGCCGACGAGCTCCGCGACCAGGCCGAGGCGGCTCTCGCCTCCAATAACCATCAGCTGCGCACTATCGCTCAGAAAATTCTTTCCAATCTGACCGAACTGCCTGATATTCAATAAGAAATATAATTATTAAATAAATTCATCCGGGCGAAAGTTATATTTTTTTTACAACTTTCGCCCGAATGAATGTCTGTTTTGCCCACTGCTTTTATATCACATCTCCTACTCAGCCTTGCAAAATAAATCTTTTAAAACGACTGTTCTGAATGAAATATGTGCATATTCGTTTTCTTTTAGTCCGAATGTGGTGATAAGTGTAGTTTGCAGTCCTTTCCGGGTCTTTGTCTCTCTCCTGAAGGTTTCTACTCTGTTCAGTATTTTCTGATATTCATTCTTTGTGAGCAGATAACTGGTTTGAGAATATTTCACCTCACAGACTGATATGTTATTGTCTGCTCTGTCGATAATAATGTCTATCTGAGCAGATGAATCTGCCTCTTTGCTTCTCCAGGAATAATATTCAGTGTGGATAGAATCAAATCTCAGTGCTTGTATAATCTCCCTGATATGATACATACAAACGCGTTCAAATGCCAGCCCGTACCAGTTGTTGATAACCGAAGTACCTGTCATATTCCTCCAAAAATGGATATCAGTATGTCGTTTGGTGCAAAACTGAAAATAAAATAATAGATAAAAGTCTGTGATTTGATAAATTCCTCCGTTCGTTTTTGTTCCGTTATTGTATTGTCGGATAAAGTCACAGTAGATAAGGTTGTCGAGCATCTCACCCAGATGTCCGTTGTTAGGCGTCTGCAATTTTTTCGAGATTTCCAGCCTCGTCATTCCTTTTTTGCTTTTGGCAAGGACATTGATGATGTTTTTATAACCTTCAGGTGATTTGTACAGTGAATTAAACAGGCGCGGATATTCTTTGCCTAATGCCGCGTCATCACCAAAAAAAAGCTTGTCAATATTGTCGTAAACTGTTAAATCCTTATCTAATAAATCCAGATAATATGGAATGCCTCCTATCGCCATGTAAATCTGAAGAATGGAAAGCTGGGAATACTGAAACTTGTGATGCTTGAAATACAATTCGGTCTGGTATAGATTAAATGGTTTCAGGTGAATCTCATGTGTCACGCGATTATGAAGTCCTCCTTTGTTGTTGATGACATTCTTAATCATCCATGACGTGGCAGATCCGCAGATAAAGAACTTTATATTTTCGAACCAGCTCCCTTTGCTGTTCCAAAAATGATCGAAGGCTCTGACAAACTTCGAATTACGTGTGTCAAAGCAAGGCAACTCATCAATAAAAACAGTTAAAGGTCTGGTGACGGATCTCGTTTTTTTGTGCAACAACGTGGCTAATGCTGAAAATGCGGCTTCCCAGTTGGTGGGACGCTCACCCTTATAACCGTATTCAGTTAGGGATTCTGAGAAAGCTCTGATTTCGTCGTTAAAACTTCCTTCAATAATCCCTGTGGTGTAGAAATCAAATTTGTCCTTGAAAAAAGACCGGATTAGAAATGTCTTTCCTACGCGCCGACGGCCATAGATGGCAATCAGCTCTTTTTTACCGCTGGACATACATTTTTCCAACTCTTTCTTTTCGAACTCTCTTCCTATCAATGTTTCCATATGGTCAGTATTTTATTCAAGTTTCTGAAGTTATGATTGATATTTTGTATTCTTTTCCTTTACACAGATTACTCAGATTATCAGTTGTTTTGATAATTTTGAAATCGTTACAGGAACGATTTCGATTTCACGGATTCCCTCCTCGCTGATATACACCGGAGGGCAGAATCTGTGTAATCGAGCGAATAACTATGAGCTCAACAATTCTGATAAAAGTCCATCTCATCAGTAAAATCTGTGTTCATAAACTGAAATTTTAACATGCGAAACTTGTGTAATTTATCTGCCACAAAGGTAATAATTATATATGAATTTTCCAAGTCATTCGGGCGAAAGTTGTAAAAAAAACACAACTTTCGCCTGAATGAATAAGATGATAATACTCTATAAACTTGTATTATTTATATGTTTTTAATATTCTATACAATCTAAGTCAACGCATATATCTAATTCTTTTTTTATTGAAAATCAGGACAAAGCAACTTGGCTCTATATAATCTATTCGGGCGAAAATTGTAAAAAAATCATGACTTTCGCCCGAATGAATAGTTGCAGCCGCATGGCCATTTTTCAGCAAAATCATAAAATAATTTGATATTTCGCACACTTAATCGTCATTTGAGCTGCGCTCGAAGTTACTCCCGTTCGGAAATATTCAAATAAATTTGATATTTCGCTCACTTAATCGTCATTTGAGCTTCGCTCGAAGTTACTCCCGTTCGGAAATATTCAAATAAATTTGATATTTCGCTCACTTAATCGTAACTTTGCAAACGAAAAAGTATAGTTATGGCATCAAGGTTAAGATTCAAGGTGGTGGACGACGCTTTCAAGAAGCGTCCCGTAGAAGTGGCTGTTCCACAGGAGCGTCCATCAGAGTATTTTGCCAAATACGTGTTTGACCGGAAGAAGATGGAGCAATATCTCACAGCCGACACGTTCGGGCAGATTTGCGATGTGATTGACAACGGTGCTCCACTCAATCTGGAGATAGCCGACGCGGTGGCTCAAGGTATGAAACAGTGGGCGATGGAGCTGGGTGTGACCCACTATACCCACTGGTTTCAGCCGCTCACCGACGGAACGGCAGAGAAACACGACGGATTCGTGGAGCACGACGGAATGGGCGGCATGGTGGAGAATTTTGCCGGCAAGTTGCTTGTGCAGCAGGAACCGGACGCGTCCTCCTTCCCTAATGGTGGCATCCGCTCCACTTTTGAGGCACGCGGCTACACAGCCTGGGACCCAACCTCGCCTGTGTTCGTCTTCGGCGACACACTCATGATCCCTACGGTCTTCATCTCTTTCACGGGTGAGGCGCTCGACTACAAGGTGCCGCTCAAGAAAGCGCTCTATGCTGTGGATAAGGCCGCCACCGCCGTGGCACGCTATTTCTATCCCGACGTACGCCGCGTGCAGAGCAATCTGGGATGGGAGCAGGAATACTTTCTGGTGGACGAGTCGCTTTTCAGCGCCCGTCCCGACCTGGTGATGACCGGCCGTACGCTGATGGGACACGACTCCGCCAAGAACCAGCAGATGGACGATCATTACTTCGGCAGTATCCCTGAGCGTGTGGAGAATTTCATGCGCGACATCGAAATCCATGCGCTTGAGCTCGGCATCCCTTGCAAGACACGCCATAACGAGGTGGCGCCCAACCAGTTTGAGTTCGCCCCAATCTTTGAGGAGACCAACCTGGCGGTCGATCACAACATGCTCTTCATGCAGATTATGAAGCGTGTGGCACGCAAGCACGGATTCCGATGCCTGCTCCACGAGAAGCCGTTCAAAGGCATCAACGGATCGGGTAAGCACAACAACTGGTCGCTCTCCACCGACACCGGCATCCTGCTGCATGCACCTGGTAAGACCCCGCTCGACAACCTCCGCTTCGTCACTTTCATCACGGAGACGCTCAAGGCTGTGTATGACCATAACGGACTGCTAAAAGCCTCCATCATATCCGCCACGAACGCCCACCGTCTGGGCGCCAACGAGGCCCCCCCTGCCATCATCTCCTCTTTCCTCGGACGAACCGTGAGCGAACTGCTCGACCATGTGGAGAACATGAACGAGGACGATGACCTGCAGGTGGAGGGGAAGACGGCACTCAAGCTTGATATACCGTCCATTCCTGAGCTGCTCATCGACAACACCGACCGCAACCGCACCTCACCGTTCGCCTTCACCGGCAACCGGTTCGAGTTCCGTGCCGTGGGCGCGCCGGCCAACTGTGCCAGCGCCATGCTCTCACTCAACTCAGCGGTGGCTGAGGCGCTGATGGACTTCAAAGAGCGGGTGGACAGCCTGATAGCCAAGGGTATCACCAAAGAGAAGGCGCTCATCAAAGTGCTCAAAGAAGATATCAAATACGCCAAACCGATCCGTTTCGACGGCAACGGCTACAGCGACGAGTGGAAAGCCAAGGCAGCGCTGCGCGGACTCGACTGCGAGACCAGCGCGCCGCTCATCATCGACGCCTACCTGCGCGAATCCACCGTGAAGATGTTCGAGAAGACGAACGTGATGACCAGGGCGGAGCTGGAGGCGCGCAACGAGATCAAATGGGAGACCTACACGAAGAAGATTCAGATTGAGGCGCGCATCTTCGGCGACCTCTGCATGAACCATATTATCCCGGTAGTGACGAGATATCAGTCGGTGCTGATTGACAACGTGCATAAGCTCAAGGAGATATTCCCGGAGGACAAGGCTGCCAAGATTTCAGCCAACAACCTCGCCCTCATCGAGCAGATTTCCGAACATGAGCAGTTCATCATCGAGAACGTGACGAAGCTGATAGAGACTCGCCGTCAGGTGAACCAGATTGAGTCGGAGCGGGAGAAAGCCATCGCCTACCACGACCGTGTGGCCCCGTTCCTCGAGTCCATTCGCTATCATGTCGATAAACTCGAGCAGATTGTCGATGACGAGGCATGGCCGCTGCCTAAATACCGGGAACTACTGTTTGTCATATAAAATTAGGATTTTTATTCTTATATCAGACATTTGTCTTTGCATTCTTTGCATTCCTTGCATTCTCTGCATTCTTAAAAAAACGTTATGCAACCACTGGCAGAACGAATGCGTCCGCAGACGCTGGATGAGTATATCGGACAGCAACACCTCGTGGGGGAGGGCGCTGTCATCCGTCGCATGATTTCTCAGCGGCGGATTTCATCGTTTATCCTCTGGGGACCGCCTGGGGTGGGGAAGACCACCCTTGCCAACATCATCGCCAAGACACTGGAGGTGCCGTTTTACACACTCAGCGCAGTCACGTCGGGGGTGAAAGACGTACGTGAGGTGATCGACCGGGCCAAAGCCAACAGCGGACTCTTTTCCAAAGGCACGCCCATCCTCTTTATCGATGAGATCCATCGTTTCTCCAAGTCGCAGCAGGATTCGCTGCTCGGTGCTGTGGAGAAAGGTATCATCACGCTCATTGGCGCTACCACGGAGAACCCTTCGTTCGAGGTGATCCGGCCGTTGCTCAGCCGTTGCCAGGTCTATACGCTCAAATCGCTGGAGAAAGACGATTTGATGACACTCCTCAACCGTGCTGTCACCACCGACAAGGTGTTGAGAACCAAAAATATAGAACTCAAGGAAACTGGAGCTGTCATGCGTCTCTCAGGTGGCGACGCCCGCAAACTCCTCAACATCCTTGAACTCGTGGTGGAAGCCGCAGAAAATGAGGGTGGGGGGAAAGGCACCCTCACCATCACCGACGAGCTTGTCAACGAATACGTGCTGCAGAACCCCCTTGCCTACGACAAAGACGGCGAGATGCACTACGACGTGATCTCCGCTTTCATCAAGTCTATCCGTGGCAGCGACCCCGACGCGGCTGTCTATTACCTGGCCCGTATGATTGAGGCGGGAGAGGATCCCCTCTTCATTGCCCGCCGTCTGGTGATCAGTGCTTCTGAGGACGTGGGATTGGCTAATCCCAATGCCCTGCTGCTGGCTAACGCATGTTTCGACGCGGTGTCGAAAATCGGTATGCCCGAAGGACGGATTCCGCTCGCTGAAGCCACCGTCTATCTGGCTTCCTCTCCCAAGAGCAACTCCTCTTATCTCTCTATCGACAAAGCACTGGCATACGTGCGTCAGACGGGCAACCTCCCTGTGCCGCTCCATCTGCGCAACGCACCTACCAAGCTGATGGCCGACCTGGGCTATAGCGACGGCTATAAATATGCACATGACTACCCCGACCACTTCGTCGATCAGCAGTTCCTGCCCGACGAGGCCAAAGACCAGCGATTCTGGATTCCACAACCCCACACACCCGCTGAGGCAAAGCTCCTCGAACGGATGCGCAAATGCTGGGGCAGTCGATATGATAGTTGACAGTTGACAGTTGATAGTTGACAGTTGACAGTTGACAGTTGACAGTTGACAGTCTATTGATGGTAGAACAAAAAAAATAATAATATGGAAAAAATGGAACGATTTCCTTTTAGAAGTTTAATAGTTTTTCAAAAGGCTAAAGAATATGTTGTTTTAATGTATGAAATACTTCAAAAATTCCCAAAGAAAGAAGAATTTGCATTGTGTGATCAACTTCGTCGTGCAGTCTTTTCAATACCATCAAATATAGCGGAAGGGATAGGGCGTTTTTCTTTAAAGGAGCAATTGCACTTTTATGAATATGCTAACGGGTCGATTAATGAAACTGTGTGTCAGTTAGAAATCGCAAAAGAACTAGGTTATATCAATGACAATGATATGAGTATTTTAGAAGAGAGAGCTGTTGAAGTTGCTAAATTGCTTGCGGGTTTAAGAAATTCTGCATACAAGAAACTGAAAAATGAAGGAAAAATCTAAACCGTCAACTGTCAACCGTCAACCGTCAACTGTCAACCGTCAACTGTCAACTGTCAACCGTCAACTGTCAACTGTCAACCGTCAACTGTCAACTGTCAACTGTCAACTAACAGCTATGATTCACTCCAAACAAGAAAAACTAGAAGCCTTCGGACGTCTGCTCGACGTGCTCGATACCTTGCGTGAGCAATGTCCGTGGGACAAGAAGCAGACCAACGAGAGCCTGCGGCCGAACACCATTGAGGAGGTGTTTGAGCTGTGTGACGCCCTGATGAAGGACGACAACAAGAATATCAGTAAGGAACTGGGCGACGTGCTCATGCACGTGGTGTTCTATGCTCGTATAGGAAGCGAGAAAGGGGCGTTCGACATTGCCGACGTATGCAACCAGCAGTGCGAGAAGCTCATCTTCCGCCATCCTCATATCTACGGCAACGAGACGGCGAAGGATGCGGGAGAGGTGCTGCAGAAATGGGAGCAGATCAAGCTGAAGGAGAAAGACGGCAACAAAACCGTGCTGGGCGGAGTGCCCGACGCATTGCCGTCGCTAATCAAGTCCTTCCGAGTGCAGGAGAAAGCAGCCAATGTGGGTTTCGACTGGGCTGAGGCAAAAGACGTGTGGGCGAAGGTGAAAGAGGAAGTGGCCGAGTTCGAGGCGGAAATAGAGAATATGGACAAGGAGAAAGCCGCGGCTGAGTTCGGCGATGTGCTCTTCTCGCTGGTGAATGCCGCCCGGCTCTATCATATTAATCCCGACAACGCCCTCGAGCATACCAACCAGAAATTCATCTCCCGTTTCAACTATGTGGAAGAACAAGCCAAAGCACAGGGCAAACGCCTCAACGAGATGACGCTAGAAGAGATGGATGCCCTCTGGAATGAAGCGAAAAAACGTTAAACATTTCTGCTAAGCCAAAAAAAAACGTAAAACGTAAATCGATTTTCGTCAATATTCTTTATCTTTGCAATTCAGAACAGTGAGACAAGTAAACAATTAACCAAAACTATAACTGACATGAAAAAGTTTTTTTTGACACTCGTTGTGATGTTGATGTCGCTTAATGCCATCGACAGCATGGCACAGAGTATTTTCTCAAACAAAGAATATGATGGTGGACATCAGGCACGCGAGGCATACCTTCAGGGCGCCGTTCCTGAAGTGGACGGTAAGGTTGTCTTCACCAAATCCATCGATGCTGCCGGCATGAATAAGGCCGACATCTATCTGCGCCTGACCAACTGGGCCTCCTTGCGCTACAACCCATCGACCGAGCGTGGCAAGTGGAACGATGTCAACTATTTCAAGAATTCCGAGTATGCCCGCATCCTCAAAGCATCCGCTGAGGATGGCACGCTGAAAATCCAGGGCAACGAGGACATGGTGTTCACCAACAAAACGCTCGCCAAGGATATGGCAGTGGTTTCCTACATCCTCAATGTCGTGATGACTGACGGCAAGGCAGATGTCACCATTGACAACATCTCCTACACCTATAACCTCACCGAGAATGCGGAGCGCATCGAGGCTGATGACTGGATTACCGACAAAGAGGCGTTCACCAAGAGCGGCAAGTTCAACAAGGGCAGCGGCAAGTTCCGTGTGAAGACCGTGGATCTCGTCACTGAGCTGTTTGCTGAAATCGAAGAGGCGCTGAAATGACCAACGAAGAGGTAGATAAGATCATCGCCGATGCCGTGGCAGAGAGCAAGGGCAAGAGCAAATGGCGCCGACCCGACAAGAAGAAGATGACGGTGGAGCGCATCCGCCACATCCTCAATATCGTTTTTATGGTCGGATTCGTGGCCGCCATCCTCATTTATTTCCTCCTGCCCGACAACAGAGCGCTCTTCTTCGGTGTGGGATTTGGTGCGATGATTCTGAAAATCATCGAGTTCCTACTACGGTTTCTCTTCTGACAGCCATTTTACTAATTCATAAAAAAGCAGGTGTAGCCTGCTTTTTGTTATCAAAACGACGAAATGCGCATTGACTACGCAAAAGCATATCAGCTGAAAACAGCTTTGTTCGCAGTTGTCCTGGCTTGTCTGGCAAGTCAGGACATCTGTGCGCAAAGGGTATTACGTGAACTCGAGAGCAATATCGACAAGAACGCAACCTTCAACGGCGACTCCATCGAGGCCACCAGCAAGAACAAGAAGCAGGTGCCGACCGAGGTCATCGCATGGACCATCGACCCTGTTTATGGCACACGCAGCCCGGTGGATGTCGATACCCTTCAACATGATTTTCAGGGACATTCTCTCTCCGAGGGGCTGACAGGTGAATACAACAGCCTCGGCAACCTCGGTTCTCCACGGGAGTCCCGCATCTTCATGAACCGGCCGAAAATCCATAACTTCTTGCCTATCACCAATATGGGACAGGCAATTGAATCGCCGGAGGACTACAAGTATTTCAATACCAAGTCACCCTACATGAATCTCAGTTACGACTGGTGCGGAACGAAGACCACCGGTTTTGATAATTTCAAGGCCATCTACACCAACAATGCCGGAAAGCGGCTGAATATCGGTGGCATCTTCAACTACATGTACGGACAGGGGTATTACGACAACCAGCACACCGCTTTCTTCAACGGCACAGGATGGGCGTCGTACGTGAGCGACCACTACGACCTCCACTTCCATTATTCACACTACGACATGAAGATGGAGGAGAACGGAGGTATCACCGACGAGGCGTACATCACCAACCCCGAATCGATGGCGCGCAGCTACGGGTCGGACGACATACCGACATTTCTCAATAACACCTGGTCGAGACAACACCACGATATCATCACACTTAACCACCGCTACCACATCGGATTCAACAAGGTGGAGGAGATCGACTCTGTCAACACACGTGAGTATTTCGTGCCCGTCACGAGCGTGTTCCATTCCTTCGAACTCGGCAATTACCGTCGCCGTCTCATATCCTACGACCGCTACCGCGACTTCTACCAGTATTCCTACCTGCCTAACGACACCACCAACGACCGGCATAAACTCTTCGAGGTGAGCAACCGTGTGGGACTCACCCTCCATGAGGGATTCAACAAATACATGGTGGCAGGACTCAGCGCCTATGTGGGATTCATCCACCGCAACTACCAGATGCCCGACACGCTCGTCGGTGTTGAGACGCTTACCAAGAGCAAATTGAGTCTGAAGGAGAACGACGTGGTGGTGGGCGGACGGCTCGTACGCAGCCAGGGCACTTATGTTCACTATAACGTGAATGCCGAGGCAGTTGTGGGCGGAACCAATGCCGGAGATATCGAGGTTGACGGACATGGCGACCTCAACGTGCCGGTGCTGGGTGACACCGCACAGCTCGCCATCGACGGACTCATCAGCCATAAGGGAGCGCAAACGATGCTTGAGACATTCCATGCCAAGAACCTATGGTGGGACACCAGCCTCGACAAGGAGATAAAGATGCGTCTCTTCGCCACACTCTCCTACACCAAGACCAACACAGCACTCTCTTTCGGCATAGAGAACGTGTCGAACTATATCTATCTCAAACATATAGGAGTGCTCTCCACCAACACTGCCGGCGACGAGCTGTATGCCCACAACGTCGGTGTGTTCCAGGAAAAGAGCGTACAGGTGATGTTGGCGCGTCTTCAGCAGAAGCTGAAATGGGGACCGGCGCATCTCGACGCCGATGTCACGTGGCAGCAGTCCACCAAGGAGGACGTGCTTCCGCTTCCGTCGCTCTCCGTCTATGCCAACCTCTATTTCAAGTTCCTCCTGGCGAAAGTGCTGAAAGTGGAGCTGGGAGCCGACATGCGCTATTTCACCAAATACACGTCGCCCGACTACGATCCTGTAACCGCACTCTTCATCGTGCAGAACGACAACACACGGGAGGAAGTGGGCGACTACCCGGTGTTCAGTGTCTATGCCAACCTCGCTCTCAAGAAGATACGGTTCTATATTAAGTACTACCACCTCAATCAGGGTGACGGACGCTATTTCACCATGCCGCACTATCCGATGAATCCGGGTGGACTTCATTTCGGCGTCAGCTGGAACTTCTACGACTAACCCATGACTGTAAGTGTGGTAAATACATTTTTCACTATTCACTTTTCATTATTCACTTAATATGAAGCAATTTATTCTCCTTATATCCCTGTTAATCAGTACATCTACCTTCGCCACGGTCAAACCGCGCGACGGACGGAGGCTGCCGGTGGAGCATGAGCGGCAGGTCAGCTGGCTTTATAAGGCGCCACGTTGGGTCGGATCTCAGGCCAATGCGCCGCTCAAGGCATCCGGAAGCCCGAAAGTGCCGGTCATTCTTGTGCAGTTCACCGACCTCAAATTCACCAGCGGACTGGGCATCCACACCGAGCCTGACTCGCTTGGCAATCCGGTGGAAGTGCGGAACCAGTGTCAGGATGAACTCGATGAGCTGGTTGTCAATGAGTTCTATACCGACTTCTGCAACGGACGCGGCGGCGATTACTACACCGGCGCGGGCAGCTACGGAGCTATCAAGGAGTATTTCCGCGACCAGAGCAGAGGCATCTTCACTCCTGAGTTCGTGGTCATCGGTCCCGTCACCCTCGACAAGAGCTATAAATACTATGGTCAGGACAGCGGTTCGCACGACATTCACATGTCGGACTTTTATAAAGAGGCAATCGAAGGTGCACAAGAGGTGTATGGCAACTGGGTCAGCACGTTCGATAACGACGGCAACGGATCTGTCGATATGGCTTTCTTCGTCTATGCAGGTGAAGGACAGAACGGATGCGACGACGCCTATACCATTTGGCCTAAAGAGTCGAGCAGTGGCGGTACTCAGGGCGGTGTGACATTCGGCTGTTATGCCTGTTGCAACGAGACCTATAAGAATACGACCGACGGCATCGGTGTGTTCGTCCATGAGCTGAGCCATGCGCTCGGACTTCCCGACTTCTACGACACCCACTATGTGGCTTACGGACTCGACTACTGGGACGTGATGGACTCCGGATGCTATTGCAACAATGCCTTTACCCCTTGCAACTACTCTGCCTATGAGCGGGAGTTCATGGGATGGACCACTATCGAGACGCTCGACCCTTCACAACCGCGCAAAATCACTATTCACCCCTCTTCCACCTACTATACCGACGATACCAACGAGTATAAGCCGTTGGCCTATAAGATGGTCAACCCCGAGAACCCCGACGAGTATTATATTCTCGAAAACCGGCAGCCAGTGGCATGGGATCTCTATGTGGGACGTGGCAACAACTACAGCAAGATGCACGGTATGCTCATCTTCCATGTCGATTATCTGAAAAACAGATGGACTTCCAACACCGTCAACACCGACCGCAGCCATCAGTATATCACCATCCTGCCGGCCGACTCTGTGCTCGACTCTTATATGTATGTGGAAGACGAGCCGGGATACATGCAGTTTATGTACTCGGCGTTCGGTGACCTCTATCCAGGCTACTATAAAGTGACCAACCTGCCGGCTTACCGCCAGCAGGTCTATACCACGTCGAAATCGATGAACCAGCCGCTCTTCGATATCAGGGAGAGCGAAGATGGTATCATCACCTTCTATTATATGTTTCCGCAGGGCGATGTCAACCGCGACGGGGTAGTGGATATCAACGATGTGGTATGTATCATCAACCACATGGCTGGTACCACCACCTACGAGGCTGCCGATGTCAACGAAGACATGGCGGTCAACATCAACGATGTCGTGGCAGTCATCAATATCATGGCAGGGTCTGTCTGATCCGCTGGTTCACCCGCATGTAGTCGTAGAGCCGGTGGAGCAGGCTTTCTGCCAAGGACGCATAGGCGGGCGCCAGATTCGGAGCCACCTGCAGCAGCAGACGAAAGACGGCATAGTTCACCAGATAGTCGTGAGACATCGATGACAACACCTCCACACTTCCCCGCCAGTCTTTTCTCACGCTTAACACCAGGTCGTAGTCCTTCCTGCATCCGTTGACGATGTCGTTGGCTGAATTGGCACGGCTCCATTGGCAGCACCACCGCAACTCATCCTTAATATTCTCCAGACCGCTCGTCAGCAGACGGTCCACGAAATCTTTGTCACTTACGTCCGTGGCCACTTCGCCGGCCACTTTCGGAGCCTCTTCCATGAAATGCACTTTCGCCACCTTATAGGTGATGAAGTCAATGTCATAGGCCAGCTCATCACGTTTCAACGTGATAATCAGTGTCTTTTCTGTTTTTTCCATTTTTCCTTTTTTTTATTTCACGTAAGCGAAACTGTCAGTCTCGCGAAACTCTCTTTTCCGTTTCTCAGCATTCCGTACAGCTGTTCGAAACACCGTCTCGAGCCGGTCAGCCGGCCAACCTCGGTGTTGTGTCCTACGAGGATGCAGCCTGCCGTATGACAGACTTTGAATCCGCAGTGTATCAGCACACCGTCAAAGCCGGGCACACCCAACAGCCGGGGCAGCCTTCCTCCACACACCTTCTGATAATAGGCACTGTGCGAAAACCTCGGCGACACAGTGTTGAGTGTCAGGCGATAGCTCCCATGCGGAATGGCAGTCTTTCCAACCACTTTCATCCGCCGAATCTCATCAGCGCTCATCTCCTGCCTCAGTCCACGGTCTTTTGGCTCCAGTGTGTCGCACACATAACAGCCGTCCACATACAATCGGCCTATCGTATAATCCTTGTCCGCAGCCATCCTGCAACGTCTTAATTCCATTTTTATCATCGTATTAAAAATTTTACTATTCACTATTCATTATTCACTTAATTTTTGTATCTTCGCATCTGAAAACTGTTATAAACCCATAAAACTACATAGTTATGAGAGCAAATCTACCCCTTAAAAGCCTCTTCGTGGCTTTGATGTTCACCTTCTTCGGGATGAACAGCCTCCTTTGCGCAGGCCGACGACAAGATGAACGTCGTGCTGACCGAAGACCCTCTGAGCCTCACTTACATAGGTGATGTGAACCAAGACCATGGTGTCAACATCAACGACGTGGTGGCCATCATCAACCAGATGGCGGGAACTGCCACTTGGGAGTATGCTGATGTCAACGGTGATGAGAAGACCGACATCAACGATGTGGTGGCGGTCATCAACCAGATGGCAAACGGAAGCAACGCCAACGCCTATTCGTTTAACGCTCTCCAACATAGCCTGGAGTACGAGTCGGCCGACAATATCGAGAACCTGGTCGTTCGGGTGAAAGTCACACGTGGCATCACCAGCGGACGACAGGAGCTGCCGCTCATCTTCTCAGGAGGATCCACCTTCTCAGCGCCCTCGTCTGTCATCTTTGAGGACGGTTCCGACGTGGCTTACTGTAAAGTAACAGCCACACGCGACCTCCAGCCGGGTGAGACAGCGCAGTTCTCTGTCTCCATCGACACGCTCAACGTGGCTCCCGACGGAATAACCGCAACGCTCGAGGATATCATCTCGCATTGCGTGCTCTCCACCATCGTGACCGTCTATAAAGACTACACCTGGACTTCCCTCGGCATGGGCACGTTCACCGACACAGAGATATTCTCCAGCAATCCGTATGAGGCGGAAGTACAGCAGGCAATTGAGGATCCTGACCACTTCCGTCTTGTCAGACCTTATATTCCTGGACTTTTGGCGGAGGAGCTGCCTCAGGTGGAGGGAGACCCGTATTTCTGTTTCAATCTGCTCCATCCGGGTGATCAGCTGGGAAGCGTCACTGTGTCTGCCGACAGTCTGATTTATTTCCCGAATTACCACACCGGTTATATTTATGAGGATTTTAATGCTGAGCTCGTGGCTGCTCATCCGAATGTCTTGGGAGCTTATAAGACTAACGAGCGGGCTTGGACTTACAATAGGGTTATTGAGTTTCAGGAGAATGGTCTGCCTGCGTATATTCAGTTAGCTCCTGTATATCTCCTCGACGGCACTTCCTACATGATGAACCGTTCCCAGAATTCAGAAGTCGTCATATTCGGCTTCCCCGGCTATCGGGTGCCTGTTTACTCGGTGGAAGTGGAATACAAGGAAATCACCAAAGACGATGGAGGGAAGGATTATGTGAGTGCGGAAGTCACACTCGGAGAGGATGTGGATCACGCATGGGTGATGGTCCTACCAAACGATTACGGTGTCAACACCGCATTTGATGCGCTTGCTGACGGCACCATCACGGCCGTTGAGATTGACGACGACGCGATGTATAAATACCACACCATCACCGCCGGAGGCACAGTGCGGGTGCCGATGCCGGATAATGTCGGTTCCGGGAAATACATCTTCCTCGTGATTTCATTCGATGCCAGAGGGCAGAGGGTGGCCGACCGCAAGGATTTCAATTACTCACTATTTAACTATGAGAACACCACCGAGACATGGACACCGAAATATATCGGTACCTATAACTACGATATGTACTTCAGAGAATCTAAACAGAATCTCGTTATTTCCCAGAGCAGCCTCGACCCTACTCATTATCGCATCGAGAACTGGCGTGACGGTGTGGATTTCAACTTCACCATGGACGCTGACAACTATCTGTCGTTTGACAATTTCTCCACTGGATATGAAGATGAGACTTATGGCGAAGTACGCCTCGCCGATCGTGGTGGACCTGTGTACAGAGTCAGAAGCTATTTCGACGGACTGGCCTTCCATTTCATGTTAAACTACTTTGTTGATGCAGGTACTTTCAGCTATGGTGAGGAGACCTTTGTCATCACCGGTTTCCCGGAGGATGCGGGTAAGGACTTCAGCATAGGTCTCGATGTCAACTACGCTGTGGGTGACGATTTCATGGATGTGGATGTCACTTTCGGTGCTGATGTGGATCATGCCTGGGTGATAGTAGTGCCTGATTCGATCGGTGCCAGTGGCGCTTATCAGTTTATCACTTCTGGTAAGTCCTCAAGCTATATTCCAGTTTCTGCCAGTGGAAAAGTCCATATAACGATGCCGCCTTCCACCACTGAGACTGGCACCTACCATGTCGTGGCATTTACCTTCGATGCGTCGGGCAGTGAAATCGAGGACTTTAAGAGTTGGAACTATGTGAGCATGTATTATAAGAATCCTAACGACCCGGAGGAGGCATGGATACCGAGATATACGGGAACTTACAGCTTCTCTCAGTTATTCTCGGGCGATGTGGAGGGCTACACCCTCTATCAGAGCGATATGTATCCTACTCATTACAAGATTGAGAACTGGCTCACACCGGATATTTCGAACAAAATTTATCAGAACACTACGTTCTACTTCACTCTCAACGCCGACAACACCATCTCATTCGACACCTTCAACATCGGATACAACCATCCTACTTATGGTGAGATTCAGGCTGCTGATTTACATAGTCTGAAACCTGATAGTTATGCTGCCGGCTATTTCGACGGATCTGTCTTCCACTTCCAGATTGTTTACTTTGTGGAGGCTGGTGCTTTCGGACATGGCGAGGAGACATTCACGATTGATTCCGTTCTCCCAAAACAGCGCAAACCAAAACCACTGAAGCCATCGCTCAAGACAGACTTCTCAAAAGAAAACCTTGAGCTCATCCCGATGAATATAGAATAACCAACTGTCAACAGTCAACAGTCAACTTCTCAAACCATTCAAACAAGTAGAGCCTGGAATCTCCGCACCCCCCGGATATTCCAGGCTCACACTTACTCCCCCTCTTGAGGAGGGGGTAGGGGGGAGGCTTTCTTATCCCTCCAATATATCCCGATGCCGAAGATACTGCCGGCATAAATCAGGCACTGTGCGAAAAACCACAGCACACTCTCGCTCACCTCACCTGTGGGCGAGACAATGAAACCGGCAATCACCAGCGCCACTCCCACAGCCAACATTCCCACTGCCGACCAAATCTGAACCGACTCTTTCGTCTCCTTACTCATAAGTCTTTGTTCAGTTTGACAAGTCCTCTTTAGCCTGTTGCCACACTTCCTCAATCTCTCCCACTGCCTCGCTCTGGGCAGTGCTGATGACATCCACGGCATTCACCTCTGCGGCCTTCACCCTCGCTATGGCATCTGCCACGGTGGACTCTATTCCTGCCACATACCCGTCGATCCAGTCGTCCTCGCTCAGTGTGGTCTTTCCCTTCACCACCGCCAGCTCGTAAGCCGACAGTCCGTCGTAGCCGTAGGTGGCGGCAGATGAACGCAGCGACAGCACCGGATCCGTGGTAGCGCCACTCTGGTGGGTGGCGGCCGATGCGGTTTGGGTCACACCGAACGCCTTCGGGTAACGGCAACGGCACACCGACCTGCCACCGTTCTTCATCCATATCCCTTCCAGGTCGTAAACGCCTTCTGGCAAACCCGACGGCGCCGTCACCAGCAGACGGCCGTCCCTCCCGTTCTCAATAGCACTGCAGCGGGCCACAAAACGGTTACGTCCGTTCCACAGCAGCACCACCGCCTCACTGCGGGAGAAATCCTCTCCCACCTTGCTCAGACCGCGACATATCTTCCACTCGATCCGCATCTCATTTTCAGAATAATGTATGTACATATTAGTTTAGTAGTTTAATAGTTTAATAGTTTAGTGTTTAGGGAGAGTTGACAGTTTTTAGTTGACAGTTGATGGTTAAAACGTTCTCTTAATCATCTTCCCGAAGCGTGGGTCGTGCTCGATGGCTGCCTGCACGATCGGGTTCGACGTCTCTAGTACGGCGTTGCGTCCCAGGATGTTGTTACCGCCCTCAAAGCGGGCGGTAACATTCACTCCTTGATAGTGGAACACAAGCCGGGCTGTGTTCAGCCCTATGGCTTCATATCGTCTCTTCATATCACGCCTCCACATTTCCGCTCCAGGCAACCCAAGAGCCGTTCACATACTGGTAAGGACCGATCAGGAAGATGTTGTCACCCACCTCGCAGTCCTCAGTCAGGTAATACACAGCGCTTGTGTCAGGAGTACCCACACCGGCAAGGCTCTTCACGCTGATGATGTTCACACCGCCGCCGTCAACCGGACCGATGGCGCTCACATCCTGACCAACCAGGATAGAGGTCAGACCGGTCAGCATCAGGCAGTCGTCCACGATATAGTAGCGGCTCTTCGCGTCTCGCGCGTTCGTGTCGTTCTTATGGTCGTGCGCCACGGTCTTCTCCTCGTAGATATAGCGGATAGCCTCCTTCATCGGGATAATCAGGCAGTAGCCGCTCATGTCGTTCTCATCCAGCGACGCGTCGATCTTGAACTCGATCGTGCCGAAGTTCGTCTCAAACTTGCCCACCTTCACATCCAGGTTGTCACGCTCCGAGATGAACTTAATCTCAGGATGCTGGGAGAAGTCCATGTTGCTCAGCCACTCCATGAACAGCGTGCCGCAGTAAGCCTGCACCGTGTTCACCTTCGCGTAGCGGGTGAACGCCATGCGGCTGATGGCGATGATGTCAGCCACAGTCGGGATGCCGGTCAGCTGGTAACGGTTCGGCACCTGGGTCAGCAGACCCTCCTGGTAGTAGCAGTTCTCATACACACCCAGGTCCTCGTTCCACACCACCTTCTCTCTCGGCACACCGAAGAGCAAGGTGCTCGTGGTCTTCGTACGGAAGTCAGCCAAGGTCATGTCAGTCACCATCTGACCGCCGAACTCTGCCAGTTTCTTCATCTTCTCATAGAAGTCAGTGTAAGTGATCGCGCAAGCCTTCTTCTGCAGGAACGCCTGTTTCCACGTAGGGATGAAGTTGCTCGCGGCCACCTTCAGGTCACTCTCCGAGAGCGCGCTCGCCATACATCTCAGCTTCGTACCGGCAGGCAAGTCCGGCACATACGTGCGACCCGCGTTCATCGGACCGTTGATAGCCTCCACCGTCACACGCGTGCCACGGTCGTTCTTCACCACATACAGCATCAGCTGGCTGCCGTCAGGCTCACCGTTCATGTCATAGCCCGGCTGACCGAACACACGGATCGTGCTCTTCGCAGGGAAGATGCTCATGTCGTTCAGGTAAAGCGGCAGATCCACTGTCTCAGCCCTGTCACCGTTCACCAGCGCCGACTTCGTGTAGCACTCCAGCTGAGCCTCGCCCAGCACCGGGTGCTTCGGCTTCTTCGTGCGTACGTTCACCTTCTTCGCCAGACGCAGGTAGTCAGTGTGCAGCGTGTAGCGCCATGCCTCATAACGGGTGATGGTGTCCTCAACTTGCGCATCATCCATCCCGGCAGCCTCCACCGCCGAGCCGGTGCTCGGAGTATTCTGCTGTTCGATACCAAGTCCCGGATTCGCAGCGACCGCACCGTCAAGGGCAGTCCCTTCATTCACGTTTGTGTCTGAGCCGTGAACACTCAATTCAATGTTTTCGTTCATAATACAAATAGTTTAATAGTTTAATAGTTTAAAGGTTTAATAGTTTAAGGAGTTTAAAGAGTTTAAGAGGTCAAGGTTAAGGTTGAATAATAGTTTAAGGAGTTTAAGAGGTCGTATCGTAGTCCGTCGCCTGTAGGGGCTGGCTTTATGCCTGCCCGCAACACTTCAAAAAAACTATCGTCTCTGCATTCTTTGCATTCCCTGCATTCCCTGCATTCCCTGCATTCTTTTAATTACATTCCTAATTCCTAATTTAAAAATGTCTAGTCCCAGTCAGCATCAAGGAACGGGTTTTTCGTCTTCGGACGTCGTGGAGTGGTGGAGAGGGGTGTCTGCGTGGCAGCCACATTCTCCGGCGTGTAGCGGGCCTGGCGCAGGTGCTCCTCGATACGGATATTCAGGCCTTCCTCCTTGCCGCGCTCGTATGCCTCCTCCACCTGCACATCTCGTGTCTGCCCTTTGATCAGCAGCTCGAAGATGTCGGTGGGAAGCACGCCCTTCACCATCTGCTCACCCAGTTGCCACATGCTTGCCACACATTCGTTCTTCGTCGTCTCGTCGATGCCCATCTCCTCAGCGCGCTTGTCGATGGCTTCGAGCGAGACAGGCAGGTTGCGGCGCATCTCTTCGTCAATCTCCTTCTTTGCCGCCTCGCCCTCCAGGTATTTGCTGTGGGCGCTGGCAATCACCGCCGCATAGTCGGGGTCTTCCATCGCCTGCTTCAGGTCCAGGCCGTGCTTCTCCACCATCCACACCACAGGGTCGAAGTCATCCTGCACACAGGCTTCGGTAAGCATCTCCAGGAACGTCTCGTTGCCGTCGATTGTATCGACCAGGTTCTTAGTCGCCGATTCATAACGCTCATAATCGTCCATCAGCTTGTTGGCTCGTTCATAGTAGTTGTCCTCGTCCTCGAGGTCCAGGTCTCCGTATCGTTCGGAAAACCTCTTCATAAAAGTTTCTTTCTGGTTCATGTTTTTTAGTTTATTAGTTTAGTACCCCCTCTTCCCCTCACGTCTTTGAGCGTTTTGCGGGGTTTAGATGTGTTCTGCTGATAGCGTCTGGCAGCCGACCAGGCCTGCTGCGCCCGGGCGCGCCTCACCTCAGCCTCCTGGCGTTGTTTGACCGGCAGATTCTGTGCTTCCTGCTGCTTGATGCTGGCTTCGGCGCTCTTCACCTGTGCCTGTGCGCTGGCGAGGCTGCCCCTGGCATTCAGTGCCTCCACCTCAGCCTGACGCTTCTCGATATCGGCATTGGTCTTGCGGTTTTCGTTCTCCTGCCGGTTGGCCTTGTATCCGATATCGGCTTCCGTGCGCAGGTCGTCGTTTTTCTGCCGGTTTTCCTGGTAACGCACAGCTGCGTTGTTGCGGGCCTCGGCCATCCGTAGCCGCTCGATTGACTCATGGGCTTTCAGCAGTCGCTCACGCCGTCGGGCGAGTTGCTCCTGTGTGATGCTGTCGCTCTCCTCCGGCTCCATTGCGCCGATCTCCTGGCTGGGGGCGCCGCGTGTGGTGAAATAGAGGTTGGAGAGTGAGGCGAGCATCCGGCCCAGATTCCGCGTCTTCCGTTCTTTCTCCCGTCGTTCACGGGTGGCTTTCGCCTCCTCTTCCGCCTGGATTATCCTCTGCTCCAGATCATCATAGAATTGTTGTGTCTTCTCGTTCATTTTTTTAGTTTAGTAACTTAATTCAAGTTTCTGAAGTTATGATTGATATTTTGTATTCTTTTCCTTTACACAGATTACTCAGATTATCAGTTGTTTTGATAATTTTGAAATCGTTACAGGAACGATTTCGATTTCACGGATTCCCTCCTCGCTGATATACACCGG
>FLNY01001967.1_pt1 | contig 27189 bp, 23 predicted proteins | sample 1140381 | NCBI WGS metagenome assembly FLNY01 (sample SAMEA3878172, study PRJEB12797) | bioreactor metagenome | biome: Moose rumen | place: Sweden | collected 2011-10
TTTTTTCTTTTCTTTTTAAATTATTAAATTTGCAAAGTTTATGAACTTTTTTATTATAGAATCTTATATTAATCATTAACTAATAACTATCTAATTGTGATGAAGAAAACATTGTTTTTTGTCTCACTTTTGATTTGTTGTGTGACAAATGTTTTAGCACAGGAAGTGTTCAGCAGCAAGATTGTTGCTGACGAAGGAGCTTGGTGTTGGTTTGCCGACCCTCGAGCTTTGCATTATGAGAATGTGGATGGAACTATCAACGCCACATATATTGGTTACATCGATGTTCATGGCAATGTGAAAGCAACTCAATACGATTGGGTGAACGGTCGCAAGTCGGATATTCTGTTACGCAGTTATTTCCAGCCCGACGACCATGACAACCCGACCTTCGTGGTTTTGCCAGATGAGCGAGTGATGATATTCTACACACGCCACACTGATGAGGCTTGCATCTGGTATCGCATTTCGAAGCACCCGGGCGACATAACGAACTTGGGAGAGGAAAAGCGACTTGCTACATCTGCCAACACCACTTACCCCTCTCCGTTCATCATGAGTGACGACCCTAATCATATTTATCTGTGCTGGCGAGGAATCAACTGGCATCCTACGATTGCCCGACTGACCATGCCCGACTCCAACGACGATTGCTCTTTCGACTTCGGTCCGAAGCAGATCGTCCAATCCACCGGAGCCCGTCCATACGCCAAATACCAGAGCAACGGAAAGGACAAGATCTATCTGAGTTATACCACCGGCCATCCTGATAATGAACAGCCTAACTGGCTATATTTCAACGTGATTGACATCAATAACGGGGATGGACCTGTTTTGAGAGACATTGATGGCACACAGTTGAGCGTAATCAACTCAGGGGTGTTCAACGTGAACAAAACCGACAGTTATGCCAGTTCCTATCCAAATACCGTGGTTGATAAAACTGCAAACATACGTAACTGGGTTTGGCAAATCACACTCGACAGTGACGAGCGTCCTGTGATAGCTTACACACATATCGACAATGCAAAGACCACCCACGTTTACTGGTATTCGCGCTGGACAGGCAGTGAATGGCGCAACACATGGGTTCAATATGCCGGTCATGCCTTCCACCAGAACTGGAACAGCACTGAATTGTGTTATACGGGTGGTATGGCAGTAGATCCTGACAATATCAACGACTTGTATTTGAGCATACCAACTACAAACGGGGCATATAACAAGGATGGCGTACATGAGATATGGAAATACACCATCAACGACGATGGGACGGTAGGCGCTTCACAGCAACTGACAAGTGGCTCATCGAAGAATAATGTGCGTCCGTTCATCATTCCAGGATCAAAGAACAGTCAAATGCGTTTGGCATGGATGAACGGTGATTATTACTATTGGATAGTGAAGACTCAATACCCTCTCGGATTCCCTACAAACGTACAGACAGATTATCTGTGGACTGAAACCCTGACATCTGCAACGCCAAAGACAGACGAATTGGGAGTTCCGGGAACACTCAACGTTGGCATTGCGATGGATGCTTCCAATTATGGCGGCACATTGCTGAAGGTAGGCGAAGGTGCAAACCAACTCACTTACAGCCTGAACGACGACAAGTATCCGGTAGTCACTATAGGTGGCGTTTCATATACGAGCCAAAACAAGCTATATACGAGTGACGACTGGGCAACGAAAAGCAACGGAACCGGTGGCGACAACTGGCCGACGCAGTTGACAACATGGGTTTTGTCGATGACTTACGATGGCAGCACTCTCACTGTATATCGCAACGGATTGATTGATCTGGTGATTGAAACCGACACATTCCAGGGTGGGACGTTAAACACAGACGGATGTAGCGGTACGGTGCTTATGTCCGACATTCAGAGCGTATGCCATTCGCCAATGGCGGTGCAGGCGCAGGTTCAAAGTATGGAGGAAGAGATTGCCAGCAACCTTGCCGAAGTGGCATTGAAAACCATATTCGTCCCTTCGGAGGCACGTACCGACATTGTGTTGCCATCTACGGCTTTGGGCAGCAATGTGGTGTGGACGTCCTCGGATGAGAGTGTCATGGCGGCCGATGGAACCATGTCGGCACTCACACGCGACGTGGGCGTAAAACTGACTGCCACCATAGATGGAGTGAGCAAGGACTTCTATGTGAATTGCCTGAAACGCGACATTCCTAAAAACCTGAGATATGAACAGGGTGGCACGCTGAACCAGACCGGCAATACGGCAACAGGGTTCTCAACAAACACATACGGAACGGCACAGGAAGGGCTTCTCGACAGCCTTCGCTCTTACACCTTCCTGGTGACGGTGAAAGCCAACAGCACGTCCGGCCAACCACGTATTTACGATTTTGGAAGCAGCGCCCAGAACAGCGTGTTCCTACGCTTCAACCCACTTGCTGCGGGCATAAAATATAATGGTGGTACCACTACCATGATAAATGGCACTACCACCCTCACCACCGGCACGGAATATAAACTTGCAGTTACGTTCAGTGCTGCTACCCATACCACAAAGATATATATAGACGGAGAAGAGGATGCGAGTGGAACGGCAAACGTGAACGAGCCTTACATGCTTTATCAGTTGGCTGCCGACACACGCAACTATATAGGTCGTACACAATGGTGGGATGGTGCTTACGCCAACGACAACCAGGATTTCATCGGTACGATTAGTGGACTGAAACTCTATGACGTGTGCCTGACCCGTGAAGAAATATGTGATTTGCAATCATTGGAATATTCCGAGACGACCTTGCCTTCCGAACTGCAGAATTTCGATTTTGAAGCTTCTTATTCAGTTCAGGGCGGTTCAGGAGTGGCCAGCGACCGTGCCATATATGTACCTGAAGGATGGACTGTCAACCGTGCCAATCCAAACGAGAACGACATCACGGCATTGAAGACCGGCGACTTGTATTTTGACCGCTTCTTCGGCTCTTTGGCAAAACCTGAATCTCATGGTTCCCAAACCTATTGGATTCGTCAGAACTGGGGAACCCCTACTCAGACCTTGTCGCAAGATGTCAGGTTGCCAGCAGGAAGTTATGCCCTCACTTGTGATGTGTGGCAAAGCGGTTTGGGTGGTGCCGCATCGGTTATCGTAGCTACGGAAGGTGGTGGAAGTGTCACCAGCGGCAGCCTTACAAACAAAACGGAATGGCAAACCGTATCGGTTGATTTTGAAAGTGACGGAAAGGCTGTGACAACCGTTACCTTACAGGCGCTACATAATTCTAATGGAAGTGAAAAGATCATCGGTTTCGACAATGTGATTATAGAAAAGAAGACGGAGGACCTGACGCTTTATGATGGAAAGTCCAACGAGACGGCTCTGTCGGTGGCGAAAGGCAATCCGGTGAACGTGACTATCAACGGCAGGACCCTCTATAAGGATGGCGACTGGAACACCTTATGCCTACCTTTTGCTTTGTCGGCCGAACAGATTGCCTCCTCACCTCTTGCCGGAGCGACTATAATGGAATTGTCGTCTGCAGCACTTTCTTCCGACAACAGCGTGCTGACTCTTAATTTCTCTGACGTGACAGCCATCTCCGCCGGCACACCATATATCGTGAGATGGACGGAGACGGGAAGCAATATGACAAACCCTTCATTTGCTAACGTAACCATAGACGACAATTTGGTTGACGTGGCTGTGGCAGATGGCAATGTAGTGTTCAAAGGCTCCAATTCCCCGGTTTATTGTGGCGTCGGCAACAAAGGTCTTCTGTTTCTGGGTACAGGAAGCAATTTCTATTATCCTTCGGTTACCGGTCTCCTCAATTCCTTCCGCGCCTATTTCTTGATAGACGAGACGGTGGCAAATGCAGCAAAGACGATAAAGTTGGGATTTGAAGATGTCACTTCAATCCATTCAATCGACGACAGTCAAGGATCAGGAATATGGTATTCGATCAGTGGCGTTAAGCTTAATGGCAAGCCAAGCCAGAGAGGAATATATATCAATAACGGTAAAAAAATTGTGCTGAGATGAAAACAAAACAATACATGGCCCCTGTTATCCGTATATCCGACATTACGTTGAATTGCAACATAAGCATAAACAGTATAGATGGCGGTGATACCGGCATTGGTTATGGCGGTGGCGCAGATCCTGGGACGGGAAGAGGAAAGAACAGAGATGGTGATGATTTCAACGAAGGGCTCCTGAAGCAAACGGAAGGCAACGACGAAAAATCGGCATATTCAATCTGGTGAGTCGGGAACTTTCTATGGGTTTGGATGGTTTATCTTTTTAAATAAGATAGGTGATACTTGCATTTTTGCATATTTTATATTATCTTTGTAGTCTGATATGGATTCATGTCAGACTATTTTTTTGACAAACACACAAATTGACAAACACACAAATTGACAAACACACAAATTAGTTAAAAGCTCAAATTGGTTAAACACGTAAATTGATCAAACACGAAACCAATCTAAAGCTCAAATTGGTTAAACACATAAATTGATTATTTTAAACAAACAACATAAATGAACACAGAAGTAAGGGTGCGTTTCGCTCCAAGTCCTACCGGTCCGTTGCATATAGGAGGAGTACGAACGGCATTGTATAATTATTTGTTTGCCAAGCAGAACGGTGGTAAGATGATTTTCCGCATAGAAGATACCGATTCCACACGTTTCGTACCAGGTGCAGAAGAGTATATAATCGAATCCTTCAAATGGCTAGGCATAAAGTTCGATGAGGGAGTGGGAATAGGTGGCGAATATGGGCCTTACCGTCAGAGCGAACGTCGTGACATCTACAAGCAGTATGTCCGTCAGTTGCTTGACAACGGCAGGGCATACATTGCTTTCGATACACAAGAGGAACTGGATGCCAAGCGTAAGGAAATTGAGAATTTCCAGTATGACGCGTCAACCCGAATGCAGATGCGCAATTCCCTTGCCATGCCAGCCGAAGAGGTGGCTCGTCTTCAGTCGGAGGGCCATCAATACGTGGTTCGTTTCAAGATAGAGCCAGGTATTGACGTGAATGTCGAAGACATAATACGTGGTGATGTGACCATCAATTCATCAGTGCTTGACGACAAGGTGCTTTTCAAGAGTGCCGACCAGTTGCCTACTTACCATCTCGCCAATATTGTGGATGACCATCTTATGAAGGTGACACATGTGATCCGGGGTGAGGAATGGCTGCCTTCCGCTCCGCTTCATGTGCTGCTCTATGAGGCGTTCGGATGGCAAGACACCATGCCTCGATTTGCTCATCTCCCTCTGCTTCTCAAGCCAGTAGGAAATGGCAAGTTGTCAAAACGTGATGGTGACAAGCTGGGTTTCCCTGTCTTTCCATTGGAATGGCATGACCCTGCTACTGGCGCAATCAGTGCCGGATATCGTGAGCAAGGCTACCTTCCGGCGGCAGTTGTCAATTTCCTCGCATTACTCGGCTGGAATCCTGGAACCGATCAGGAGATGTTGTCGATGGACGAACTCGTCAGTCTGTTCAACTTGAGCAAGTGTTCAAAGAACGGTGCCCGTTTCGATTATGTGAAGGGCATTTGGTTCAATCATCAATACTTGCTTCAGTTGCCGGCAGAACAATGGGTGCCTGAATTCGACAGGATCTTGAAGGCTAACGGAATCGAGTCTTCAGCGGAAAAGGAGGCTCAGGTGGTTGAGATGATGAAGATGAAAGTCATAGAGTATATGGACAACGACAATAACAAGAAAAAGCGTAACGTGAGTTTTGTTAGCGACTTATGGCCTCTCACCAAATTCTTCTTCGTTGCTCCGGATGTGTACGACAAGGAAGACAAGTTTGTGCGTAAGAACTGGAAGGAAACCACTGCCCAAGAGATGGATGAACTTATTGGCGTTCTCATGTCGCTCGACGATTTCTCTGTGGAAAGCATGAAGGAAATGGTGGAAGCGTGGGTTGAAGCAAGTGGAGTGAAGCCGTGGAATGCATGGCGAGTATGCCTTGTCGGCACAGGACAAGGACCTGACATGTATGAACTGGCCGCTTTCCTTGGTAAGGAAGAGACTCTCCGTCGCATGGAGAAAGCTATTGACGCATTGAAATAGTACAGCCTTGGTTACGGCTTTTTTGTGTAAACACATAAATTTTTGACACTTTTGGAATACCTATACAATATAGTGATGCATTTCTATGCCTTTGGTGCTTGGATTGCGTCTTTCTTCAACGAGAAAATATGCAAGTTGGTTAAAGGGCATAGGTTAACTCTTGATTTGATTCGGGAAAACATCAGCCCCGACGATTATGTGGTCTGGTTTCATGCCGCTTCTCTTGGCGAATTTGAGCAAGGATGTCCACTCATTGAACGTCTTCGCAAGAATCATCCCGAATATAAGATATTGTTGACGTTTTTCTCCCCTTCGGGCTATGAGGTGCGCAAGGACTATAAGAATGCCGATGTGGTTTGCTATCTTCCATTCGATACCAAACACAACGTGAGGCGTTTCCTGGATTTGGCGAATCCCAACATAGCCATATTCATAAAATATGAATTTTGGTATTTCTATCTAACCCGTCTGCATAGACGTGGCGTTAGGATATACAGCATCTCCAGCATTTTCCGTGAAGGCCAGTTCTATTTCAAATATGATTTTGCCACTACGATGCTTCGCCAGTTCGACCATTTGTGTGTACAAAACGAGTCGTCGCGCAAATTGTTGGCAGAAAAAGGCATCACTGGTGTGACAGTAACTGGTGACACTCGGTTTGACCGCGTTGTCGATATACGCAATGCGTCGTCTGACCTTCCGTTAGTCGAATGTTTCAAGGCTGGACAAAGAGTGTTTATCGCCGGTTCCAGTTGGCAACCCGATGAAGAGGTCTATTTGCCTTATTTCGACAACCATACAGATTGGAAACTGATTATAGCTCCTCATGAGATACACCATGACAGGATCGACAAGTTGCTAAAACATCTCGAAGGCAAGAAGGTGGCTCGTTATACCGAGGCTGAAACGATGTATAAATCTGGCAGGACTGCCGAAGCTAAATCACTGGTGAAGGATGCCGACGTGCTTATAGTGGACTGCTTTGGCAAGTTGTCCTCAATCTATCGTTATGGCGAGATTGCCTTGGTAGGTGGTGGGTTTGGAGCTGGGATCCACAATGTGCCTGAGGCAGCGGTTTATGGTCTTCCTGTGTTGTTCGGGCCGAACAACCGTAAGTTCCGCGAGGCACAGGCCTTGAAGGAATGTGGCGGTTCGTTTGAATACACCGATTCGCAGTCGTTCGCTCAAATTATGGACCGACTGATCGACGAACCGGGATTCCTTAAATCGGCTGGCGATAAGGCTGGTGCCTATATCAACGATAATGCCGGTGCGGCTGTCAAATGCTATGAGATTATTTTTGGAAAGTGACTTTTGCTTGAGGCTATGGATGGCTAGGAATATATAGGTATTTCTACGTTTGGATGGGTATTTCCGGGTTTGGATGGGTTCATGTCTTGGCTGTTTTTAATTTGAAAGTTGTGTGTTATGAATAACGTGATTCGTTTGATATTGTCTATGCTGACATTCGTTTCTTCACAGTTAACATATAGTCAGATAATTGCATTCTCGGATGATTTGGCTACTCTTCAGACTTGGAAAGCTGAAGTGGATAGCATAACAGGGCAAGATATGCAATGCCTGGATTTCAATGGGTTTCAAGGCAGAAGCAAAGAAGCCGTAAATGCCTTTATTTCTACTAACAAGCTGAAAGAAACTCGTCCTAAAGCTGTCTTTTTGCAAGTGGGGTGTAACGCTTCTGCTGATGAGAATGTCAATTACGAGAATGTGCTGTTCAAATTCCCTACCGGAGTGGTCAGCACCCTTACGGACGCAAATCGTAGAACCAAGTGCATAGCCATTTCCAGGTCTGACAATGAAATGGATGTTGAAAATTTTGCGGGTAGTCTTTATCTCATGGTAAAAACTGTCCGTAAGGCATATCCGGGAGCTCATCTGTTTATCCTCCCTCCAGTCAATGCCGGTGATTCTGCCAGTGATTCTCGTTGCGGTCAATTGGCAAGAGTCGCCAACATGTTTTGCCTCCCGTTCGTGGAAAGCCCGGTTCAACTTGCTGATTTCAAGTACTTCTGGACAGGTGAGCGACCTCATGTCGGGAAGCTGCTTGTCCTTGGCGACAGCTATAGTGAGCAACGCCGATGGATTAAGTGTCTGGAAGAGTTGTCGGATGTTGATGTCGTGAATCTTGGGGTGTCCAGTGCAACCATACGCGACCGCTATGCTGACCGTGACAAATATCCTTATTCCGACAATCCGGTAAGGACAGACAACGCAGGAAACCATAACACGTTGTCGAGCCAATTAAAAAAGTTACATCGATTGCTGAAGGGGAATGACTTGCTTCAAGGCGAAAAGTCGCTGGAAGGCTATGTGCCTGATGTCGTCATAATAGAAGGAGGTAGCAACGACAATCCCGACCCCGATTTCGTGGTGAATGGTTATGCGGAGGACATACGCCGCGACCGCCGCACGTCGTTTGCCGGGGCTTTGTGGCATCTCACACATGATTTGCATGACACATTCCCTGACGCCAAGATTTTCATTACGACCACTGCCGGCCTTTATTATGGTCATACCGACAAACCTTTCGACTTCATAATCAAGTCGGATCAGCAACGTGCCGCAGCTAAGATGCTGGGCTATCCAACAATCAACTGGGACCTCGACGGACGCCTGTCGTTCGTGTTCAACAACTCAGTCGGAACCGGAGATGGTTCGGAAGCCAAGCCATTCAGATATAACGTGGAATCGAATGAAACCATCGATTTGTTGCATCCAAATGAATACGGAGCACGATTCTTAGCTGAATCAGTGCTCCGCTGGATGACTGCTGGAGGATTATTCTAACCTAAATCCGGCATTGGTTCATAAAGAGAAGTTCTTCCTGTCAAGACTCTCGTTTTTTCATGTCGCATATCATGCCGAAACCGACTGAACGTAACTCCCTCGTTGTAGATTCACGTTTTTTCATGTCGTGTCTCACGCTTCAAGACCCAACGACAGAATCGTGTCTGACATCTTATAGTTCAATTACATGTTGCCAGAATGAAGGCAGTTTGAATTTGTGGTTTGTTGCCCTAATCAACCGCTTTGATGGTTCTGCCTTCAGTGTATAAGTGTATTTCACACCGTTTTCAACGAATTGTGCGGGCTCGGTGACAATCACGAGTGATTCCACGGCTTTCAGTTCGTTTCCTTTCCATTTCGACATTTCAAAACTATAAGAGCACCAACTGTTGCTTCCACCTTCAATGACATTCTTCGTGTCGGGTTTCAACATGAAATTCTGTAGCGACGGTTCTCCTAAAGAGCCGATTCTTTCAAATTTTTTGGAGGTTTTGTTCCATATAAGCAGTGTGCTATATGTCCTGGACTGTCCTTTGCCTACGAATATGTCGCAATATCCGTCGAAGTTGGCATCCAGGAAATGGACGTCCAGTCCATTGGAACTGTCAGTGGCAAATCCGCCTTCATCGTTGAGGACTTGGAATACCTCGTTTCCATTGAATATGGTCAACTCATCATTGTCCTCATTGAGTTTGACAGACAACTGGGGATGCTGGGTAGGACAGTCGTCCAACGTGATTAAACCGGATTTGTTCGTGGCGGTTTGAACGTTTTTAAATTGTTGTGCATAGGCTTCTGCAACAACAAACAGCAAGATGGCTAAAATTGATGATTTTTTCATGAGAGTAATGATTCTTCATTTAGTGACGATTTTTTCATGAGAGTAATGATTCTCATTTAACTTTATCTTTTTCCTCTTCCTCTTCCTCTTCCTCTTCCTCTTCCTTATACCATTGTGCATACATAAGGTAGTGGCTGGCGATACCTTGATTTAGTTCCTTGGATTGTTCGGGATCGACTCTCTTGATGAATTTGGCAGGTACTCCGCCCCAGAGTTCGCCATCGCCTATGACGGTGCCTTTTAGGACGAGCGCACCGGCAGCCACTATGGCTCCCTCGCCAATGATTGCATCGTCGAGCACGGTGGCTCCCATGCCGATAAGTGCACAATTCTTCACTTTGCATCCATGGAGTGTGACATTATGCCCGATTGTAACGTCATCTCCTATTTCGATTGCGGCTTTTTTGTATAAAGTGTGGAGGCAAGATCCGTCTTGTATATTGACCCTGTTGCCTATCTTTATGTAGTTCACGTCGCCTCTGACAACCGCATTGAACCATACGGTGCAGCCGTCACCCATCGTGACATCTCCGACGATCGTGGCGTTTTCAGAGAAATAGCAGTCCTTCCCGAATTTTGGAGTCAGTCCACATACAGTTTTAATAAGTGCCATATTTTATTTTAAAGTTATGTAAAAACAATACTTACCCCACTTTAATATTGCGTAACAGTGACTATGTAAGGTCATGTTTTTGGTCGTTTTCCTCAAAATCTAACCTAATTTGAAACAATCGGTTTTTCACGATTGCTAAAGTAGATAAGTTTTGTGTTATAGCCCATGCCCATAAGATATAAGATATATGTAATGCAAAAATAAAAAAAAACTGATAAATGATAACACAAAATATAAACTATTTTTCTTTTTTCTTGGTAAGAAAAAAAAATATATTTATTTTTGTAATTGGGTTAAACCTTTTTATATACATTTTATTTATCATATAAAATATTTTAGCTATGAAGAAATATTTATTATCGTTGATTTTGGCAATGGCAATCGGAGTTGCCATGGCACAGACATACGTTTCAACCGGCGACAACGTGAATGTCCGTACGGGGCCTGGAACGAATTATGCCGTCATGTTGACCAATATTGCACGCCCTGGCAAAGTTCAGCTTTTCGTGGGCGACAAGGTGGAATACGCTGGTGTGACCAAGAATGGCTTCATGAAAATCAGATGTCCTCATAAAAACATGCAGAAAGAATACGGATGGGTATCCTCAAAATATCTTAAACGTGCAGGTTCTTCCAATCTGGGCTCCCTCACTGCTCTCGAGCGTAAAGTAGTGGGCCGACACATGCTCAGCCTTCAATGGATTTCATGGGAGGATTTCGGCGTTTGTACGATAACAAAGGAAGGCGACGGCCGTCTGCGCTGTGTTGGCGAGCAACTGTCGAAGGAACATCCTGGCGACTATCTGAAGCTCGATGGTTATGTAGAGATTATGGATGAAAAGAACCTTATGTTCGAAGGCGACATAGCAATCAAGGTTTATCACCTCAATAATGGTGAGGAATATGTACGTACTGGCCGATACAACTTCAAGTCAACCCAGAACCGCAAATATTGGCGTGCTCAGGATTTGGAGGTAATCGACGCTTGCGACTATGTTGATATATATTTCAAATAATATTTTCATACAAACACAGATACATTTCTTTTATGTACGATAAAGATCGGGGGCTTTATATAGCCCATTGCGAGAACGGCCCGTTGAGTATCATTGGCAAGATGGCCAATCGTCATGGGTTGGTTGCAGGAGCCACGGGAACGGGTAAGACTGTGACCCTTCAGGTGTTGGCAGAGAGTTTTTGCCAGGTTGGCGTTCCTTGCTTCATGGCTGACATGAAAGGCGATTTGTCGGGAATCAGCCAGGTGGGCAAAATGAGTGGTTTCATAGAAAAGCGTTTGCCTGAATTTGGCATTGAAAACCCTGAATTCCAGGCTTGTCCGGTAAGGTTTTACGATGTGTTTGGCGAACAGGGACACCCCATGCGTGCCACGGTGTCGCAGATGGGACCTCTGTTGCTTTCCAGAATCCTTGGACTGAACGAAACTCAAGAGGGTGTCTTGAACATCGTGTTCAGGGTAGCCGACGAACGTAGGTTGAAAATCTTGGACATCAAGGATTTGCGTTCAATGCTCGACTATGTGGCGAAACATGCTGCTGAATACACACTCAAATACGGTAATATAGCAACAGCAAGTGTGGGAGCCATTCAGCGTGCCATATTGAATTTGGAGAATCAAGGAGCCGAAAAGTTCTTCGGCGAGCCTGAATTCGACATATTCGACTTGATTCAAACCGAGCAGGGCAAGGGAGTCATGAGTGTGCTGGCTGCAGATAAGCTTATGATGCAACCAAAACTCTATTCCACATTCCTTCTTTGGCTCATGTCGGAACTCTATTCGAGACTGCCGGAGGTGGGCGATATGGAATATCCGAAACTGGTGTTTTTCTTCGATGAGGCACACATGCTGTTTGATGATACGTCGAAGGCCATGACCGACAAGATAGAACAGGTGATTCGACTTATAAGGAGTAAGGGTGTGGGTATCTATTTCGTCACTCAAAGTCCGACAGATATCCCTGAAGTGATCTTGGGGCAACTTGGCAATCGTGTCCAACATGCGCTCAGGGCATACACGCCAAAAGACCAAAAGGCTGTGAAGACAGCAGCCGAAACCTTCCGTGTCAATCCTAATTTCAAGACCGATGAGGCTATCACCGCACTTGAGACTGGAGAGGCTCTCGTGTCGTTCCTTGATGAAAAGGGAGCTCCTACAATCGTGGAGAGAGCAAAGATATTGTTCCCTTTGAGCCAGATAGGCGCCATCACCGAAGGACAGCGTTCGGACATTATAAAACAAAGTCGCATATTCGGCAAATATGACACTCCTGTCGATAGCGTGAGCGCATACGAGATACTGACGGCAGAAAACGAACAGCAGGCTCAGGAAGCTGAAGCTGCCAAGGCGGCTGAAGAGGAAGCGAAGGCAGCCGAAAAAGCCGAGAAAGAAGCTGCCAAGGCGGAAAAGTCAAAGAAGCCAGGCTTCTTCAAGAAGGTGTGGAAAGCCGTTGTCACAGCCGTGACTGCCACGTTTGCAACCATACTCGGTTCCTGGGTGTCGGATAAGGTGACAGGCAAGAAAACACGCAAGTCTTCAACCACAACTACCGGTAAGGTGGTAAAGAACGCCACTTCGGCTGCCACTCGTACAATCACCCGAGAACTGACAAGGGACATCCTTGGAAATTTGAAGTGATCCGGTGGACAGGTATATGTGCGGACACAAAGAGTGTCCCGACCACGCATTCCACAATATGAAACATTGTTTTTTTACAAGTATCTAAGAAATGCCTGTAAACATATTGCTTCGAACTACGATGACTTTCAGAATAGGAGGGTTTTTGCTATCGCTCCTATTCTTTTTAGATGCCTCCGCCTATGATTTCGTCGAACGAAGCAGAGGGATGAGAATATACTACAGTGTAGTGTCTGAAGAATCCCGCACGGTGGAAGTGGCTCGTGGCGACGAGTGGGATCTTTACGAGGGCAGTTACACCATTCCTCGTGTAGTGACCCATAAAGGCAAACGCTATAGGGTGGTGGCTATAGGAAAGCGTGCATTTGCCGATTGCGACGAAGTGAGAAATATTACTTTCCCTTCTAACATAACAAGGATCGACAGCGCGGCGTTCAGCCATTGCGAGTCGCTCACCCGATTGAATCTGCCCCCAAAACTGAAATACATTGGTGACCATGCCTTTGCCTTTTGTTCGTTCCCATACGTGAAGATTCCGGCTTCCGTGAACCACATCGGACGTGGTGTGTTCAGTTATTGTCCCTATGTGGTTGATATTTTGGTTGATGAAAAAAACAGCACTTATACGGATGGGGGAGGGTGTAGCTGCATAATCGACAAGACATTCAACACTATCATTCAAGGTTGCGCCGGAACAATCGTCAGCAACGACATACGCCGAATAGGTGATGAGGCTTTTGCAGGATGCGACAAGCTTGATGCCGTTTTGCTTCCCGACATTCTGGAGGAAATTGGCGAGGAGGCTTTCCGTGGGAGCGGACTCAAGTCGGTTGTCATTCCCGATGGGGTGACCGATCTGCACGACCGTACGTTTTTCAACTGTACTGCCCTGCAAAGCATAACTCTCCCTAGACGATTGCTCTCCATTGGTTCCAAGGTGTTCTTTAATTGCAGGTCATTGAAACATGTTGTAGCCCGGAATTACGACCCTTTGACTCTTGATAATGGCGCTTTCCCGGAAGAAGTGTATCGTGATGCAGAGTTAAAGGTCCCAATAGGTTGTGATGAAAGCTACCGTAAGACCGATGGTTGGACTTTGTTTGTGAAAATCGTCGAATAAATCCAAATCCCGGACCAGTCAAAAAAACGTGGGGACAAAAAACCCCTTCAATCCCTTCAATCCCTTCAATCCCTATAATCCCTATAATCCCGTTAATCTCGTTAACCTCCTTATAATCCCGTTAATCCCTATAATCCCGTTAATCTCGTTAATCCCATTAATCTCGTTAACCTCCTTAACCTCCTTAATCCCGTTAATCTCGTTATAAATAATTTCAGTTGCGTGAGTTCCGTACAGATGCCTTGAAAGGTCAGGACGCTTGTGCTCTGGCCACTTGCGGAACGTGGCGAATTGTTGTAAAACGTGATGAGGTTGTGCTTGTCTTTTTCCGTTGAGTTTTATTCGGTCGTTCCTCCTCCGGTAGTCGTCGGAGTAGGTGTCGGGTTGTTAGCCGGCGTTGTTGTCTTTGAGCCACCGGATGCTGTACCGGCAGAACTTTCATTAGGATGTGTCGCACCGCTTTCGGCAGAGTTGTTGACCGCAGGTGTTGTTGGGGTTGTTGTGGTTTCGTTTCCTCCGCCAGATGTGCCGTGGCTTGTCGCATCTCCCGTTGATGTCGATTCGTTGGAAGTGTTCGAGTTGTTTTCCTGCGCCTCTTGATTTTGTGATTTGTTTTCTTTGTCGCTTTGTGTGTTTGCTTGTTTGTTCTTTTGTTGTGTCGTTTGCGATTCGTTTTGTTTTTTCCTTGCGTTTACGCCTAATGCATTGTTGCTTTTGTTGGTGGTGTCTTTTTGCTGACCATATACAAATACTTCTTCGTCAGTCAGTTCGTTTTCGTCCTGATATATTTTTCCTTGTTTGTCCATTGTGTATTTTTGCGAACGTTTCAGGTGTTGTGGCACGATAAACAAGCCTACAAACGCGACGGCAATAAGAACAAGCATAATCTTGACCCAAGGAAACAGTTTCTTCGTCTTGTCTGGATTTGGGCTGTCGGATTTGAAGTTTCCAGTGTTGATTTTCGTCACTTCTTCTTCGTTGAGCTTCGGTATGTAGTTTACGGTGTTGCTTCTTGATGTTTGTTCGTCATTCCTATAGGTTTCTTCCTCACCTTCCATTATTACATCATCCACTTTTACGATATATGCAGAATGGTTGTCGGAATTGTCCAGTGTGGCGGATTTCAGTCGCTGACACTTCACTTCATCCGTATTGTCGCTACTTAGTATTCCCAAGATGTCGGATTCATCCATCAACTCAATCATTCCGTCGGAGCAGAGGTAGAAGATGTCGCCTGGCTGTATGTCGGTTGTGTTTACGATATCTGCGTTCACCCTATTATCTTCACCTGGCATCATGGCCTTGTTGATTATGTTTCTCTTTGGGTGGGTTTGCATCTCTTCGTACTTGATAATTCCAATCCTGAACAGATCGAATACGAGAGAGTGGTCGCGTGAGATATATTTTATTTTCTTTTCAGACGGTCTTATGTGGTAAATCCTGCTGTCACCGATATGAGACATGAAGCAGCCTCCCTTGTGGAAGAAGATAAGGGTCATTGTCGTTCCCATTTGTTTTTGGCTGTTTCCCGTGTCTTTCTCATCAAGTTGCTTATAGGCATAATCCAAGGCATTCTCAAACAATGTCTCAGTGAATATGGTGTCATCTGTAACGTTCGACAAAATATATTCAGACAGGGCTTCACATACTGTCTTGCTTGCCACTTCGCCACTTTCATGGCCTCCCATGCCGTCGCAGACGATAAACAGGCGACTGTCGGTCGTCGCCTCTCCGGCAGTTGGAAATATGTTGTCTTCTTGGTTTTTGCGCTTGCCTAATTCATAAATGAACTGTGGCTGTGCTAATTTGAATTTCATGTCAAATATTTTTAAATATTAATTTTAGTTGGCATCAACGAAAATCCATAATCTGTTGTTCAGCCTAATTATAAGGCTGTTTTTCCATGTGTTTTTTTGCATATGTGATTTTCATGAGACAACCATGTATCTCTCTCTCTTTGGTTTTGGTTCATTTGTTGGTTTTTAGTCTATCCGGAACGCCACAACGGTGTTACCCATCTTTATGTGTGCTCCGTCGAGTAATTTGACGGCATCATTGTTGCTCATTTCTATGCCGTTGACGCTCAATCCGTTCTTGGCATCCTTGGCTTTGAGTATGCAATTGCAAGTGCCATAGTAGTCCGTCTTGATGATTTCTGCGTGATGGCGTCCCATATACATGTCGTTGGTGTCAAGTTGTATGTCGGCATTTGATGTGGCAGCTTTCCTCCCGATGACAGTGTTTTTCTTTTCTATATAATATTTGTTGCCGTTGAACTCCAGATAGGGAGTTGGAGCAGAACCGAATTTCCCGCCCAAGACAGTAGGGTCTTCGGCTTCGTCTTCGGCATCGTCTCCGTTTCCTTCTTCAATGAAATTGACGAACAACATGTTCTTGCATTTAGGACATGCAGTTTGTCTTGCGGCTTCCAGGAGTCTGTTTGGAACCCTTAGCCTTGTTTTGCATTTGTTGCAGATAACAATCTTTTCTTTCAGAATCATCTTTACTTTGTGTTGATGGGTGTTTGCTTATAATTGCATTACGACCATGTTGTCGTTGAAATTACCCCACATCACGGGGTGTTGCCTTCTTCTTGTTGTTTTAATGACATTCGTGCTGACGTAATCGAACAGTTCCTTTGCGGTTACCATTCTGTCGTGGTTGGCATCCGCCTTCCCTTGCAATCCGTTGGAAAGATAATTGGAGAACACGCTGTAGCGCATCCCAAACACTTCCCTCGACGGCTCGGATGTTCTGGAAGAGAGGAAAAACATGACGCTCACGTCGCTGCTGTGGTTTCTTCGTTTGTTGTTTCTCATGCTTCCCGACATGCAAGCGTCGGCCATGACGAACCTCCTTTTGGAATTGCTCAGTTTCATGCAATTGGTGATGGTGGAATACGACAAACTCCGGTCGTAGCATTTGAACACTCCGGTCTGTCCGTGTCCGCTGAAGAAAAAGATGACAGTGTCGTTGAAGCCAGCTTGTGAATACAATCTCTTCATGGCATTGACCACGTTAGCCACTGTGGCATTACGGTTTGTCAGGCATACCACTTCGGCGTTGCCGTAGTTGCGATATAGATTGGCAATGTTTTTTGCGTCGTTGTCGGAAACCGTCAGGTCGTTGAATAATCCAGGGTAATCCCTGACGCCAACACAAACGATGTAAGTCTTTGCGCTGATTGCATGAACCTGCGCAAAGACTATAATTGTCGTAAGTATATATTTTATTTTATTCATTAATCCATTGTCAAACTATGTCAAAGGTGTCGGCATCAGACACATAGTCAGGAAGGATGTCGTTTGGCGTCTCATCGCTTTCTTGTACGGTATCGAATGTTTCTTGAATTTGGTCATATACGTTTTGGGCGTTTTCGATGATAGAAGCCACGTCGTCGTATGTCTCGTTTATATGGTCTTCCGCGTGATCTAACACGTCGTTCAATCCAGACAAGAAGTCGCCTACGGAATCGTTCAGGTCAATGAAGTCCTGCACATGCTCTTGAACATTGTCTATGACGTCGATTATTTCAATGTCGTTGGAGTCGATGCCGTCGTCATAAACCTCTACATCATTGTTGTCGTAGTCGTTGATTTCCATCAGTACATAATAAGGCTCGTCGTGGTATGCCATGCCAGTGTCGAGATCGATTACGTCGCCTTCAGTGAAATGATGTGTCACGTTCGCCTTTGCCATGTGGAGATCATGATGAGAATGGATGGATGTGTTCATGGCTGTGGCAGTGAACTCGTTCTGCTCCGCATGAGTCATCGAGTTCCATTCGCTCTGATAATATGTGCCAAACACTCCGCCTCTCCATTCGAATGCCGCCCCAGGGCCGAGTTCTGCTCTTGCCTGTGCGAATGCCTGTGCGAATGACATGGAATCGTCCATGTCGATTACGTTCACTTGATGGTAAACGTCATAGTTCTCGTTTACTACGTGGTGAACATGATGAACCACAACATTGCTCGTTTCATTCGTGGCATTTGTGTGGTTGTCGATTGTGGAATGATTTTGTGGAACTTCGTGTGCTGCCGTATTGATTTGAACATTGTCGTCTGTCGGTGTGGCGTTTGCTTGGCTGTGTGCTTTAGGGGCATGTTCCACCACGTCGGCACTGTTGGTGACGTTTTCGTCCACCACTTGTGCTTCGTTGTCGTCTTCACCTTCAACTTTTACGTCGCCTCCTGCTTTTGCGCCAGCCAGCAATGCTTCCTCCTCATTACTTTTAGTCGAGTTGGCGGCAATGATTGAGCCGCCCCCAATCAACAAACCGAAAGCACCACCAATTGACAATTGCTTCCAAGGTATTTCATTCGTTGGGGTTTCTTCAATTTGAACATAGGTGTGGTCGGTCGGTTCAAAATTGTTGAAATCGTCGTGTTGAGTCTTTTCGTTATACATAGCTTTGCTTTTTTGCGGTGCGTTTTCATAAAACCCACCATGGTTGAACATTTATTTCTGGTGCAAAGTTATTTCATTTTGGCAAGTGTCTCAAATTTTAAAAAGCAAAATCCATGAAATATTGGTAATAATTTATGAAATGTACTTTTTTCGTGAGAAGTTGTCTGATTAGCGTTGATTCATGAATTTGGTATTGCATCTGGTACAATGTCCGGTGGACACGAGCTTTTCGAACCTGTAATCAAAGCCAAAGAACATGTTACAGATAGGACAAACATATTCGTCTTGGAAACCTTGTCGCATCTCGTTTTCTTTCTTCACTTGTTTTGGAGCGTTGATAAAGGTGCTGATGGCGGTCCATGCAATTGTTGTGACAGCCAAGCCGTAGAGAATGTACCTGAACATTTCTATGGTGTTTTGTTGGCCGGGGTCGTCTGGTCGGATGAATGATATTACAATAGCTCCTATGGAAAACAGGCCTGTTATGCTTCTCAGGGCATTTTTCCTTATGGAACTTATCCTTTGTCTTTCCTGTTCGTTCTTGTAGGTGTACCAGATATCCTTCAAATGTGATATGTCTGCAACTTTCGCCAATCTGAAGGGAGCAAGGTTCAGCTTATAACGGTCTCCTCCCAATTCCACCGTGTCGTTACCGTATATGTCTTTTTTCTGTATTGGAATACCATTTACAAATGTGACATTATTGGGGTTGATGTTTACGATGGTTGCGGTTCCGTCATCCTTGAGAATCAGTTTGCAATGTGTTCGGCTTACTGAGCGCGGAACTGGTTCGCCGTTGACTGATTTTCCGTTCGATGAGATTTTCAACACGTTTAAATGCCCATCTCTTCCTATGGTTAGTTCTTGCATGAATCTTGATTGTTTGTCTGGTTGAAACTTTGTTGGTTATGGTATAATTCATTTTGTCTCTTTGACGTTCCTCGTGTACATCTCCCTGACTACCTTCAGTGCTTCTTTGGAAGCAGGCAATGTGAAAGCGAAATGTTCAAAGTCCGACAGAACGAGTTTCTGTTTCGATATGTGGATTTGACAAATGAAATTGGTGTTTACGATATAACGTTTGCCAATTCGCATGAATACCGGCATGTTCTCGGGTGTCTGGTGTGCCAGCAAGTTTTGTGTGTTGCTTAGGTTCATGCCGATCACGGCTTTCATGCTGTTGACTGTAAACAAGTTTGTGTAATTTGAGTCGGCTTCGAAATATACAACCTTTTGAAGGTCGATTCTAAGAAGTTCGTCTCTTGTCTGAAAAAATATCCATTTATGGCTCATGGGGCTTTGTGTTTAGTTTAAATGTGATTTTTAGAACCGGTTTTTGAATTCGCGCCATTTTTCCTTTACGCTTTCTTTTGTGTTATGCCATTTGTCCTTTACTTCCTGTTCATCCATGTCGAGCGTTTCCAACACTTTCTCCTTGGCCTTTTTGTAGTAACGTTTAGCCTTGTTCTTAAACGATTCTTTGCCGTTGTCGTCTTCTTCAGGAGACTGGTCGTCATCCTGTGTGGGGGAATCGTATTGGTCGCTTGATGAACTGTTTGTGCTTGATTGTCCTCTTTCTGCTTGCTGACGTGAGTTTCTGGCTTCCAATTCAGCCAGATTTCGTTGCATCTCTGCTTCCAATTCAGCCTGACGCCGTTGCAGTTCTGCTTCCAATTCAGCCTGACGCCTTTGTACCTCTGCTTCTATTTCGGCCTGACGTCTTTGTACCTCTGTTTCTATACTGGTTGAATTGTAGTCGGAGTCGGATTCTTCCAAATTATGGTCTGTAAGACTGTCCAAATCATTCAGTATGGGTCCTAAATCCAAATCTTCGTTTTTCAGGTCAATGTCATCGTCGTGATATGTGTTGTTGTAAAGCGCACTGGATTTCCTTTCTGTACCTCTGTCTTGAATGACGGAGGCTAATACTGCTATTAGGGCAATGATTCCAAATGCGACAGCTAAGATAATGATTCCCTTAAATGGCTTCTTATTATGAATTGATGAAGCTGTGGCTGATCTGGTGCTTTTGGTTGGATTGCCTTTGGCGTGTGGACCTGCCTGAAACCTTACTCTCGGTGGTGTCTGTTTCGATTTTGTTGTATTGCTAAACCATTGTGTCAGCTCGCTGGTGGACTTCGCACTGCTTCTTTTGGTTGTTGCTCCACCAGCCATGTTTTCAGTCAAGATGGATTCGTCGATATTGTTTGTGAGTTGAAGCCCATAGCAAATACATTGGAAGCAGAAACTCACGTAACTGTCTTCAAACCCATTGAGCTTGACAATCTTAGGAATGCTTTCGCTTACCACCATACTCCAGTTTCCATTTCCTTGCTTTGCCTCAACAAGCTTTTGTGCATACCCATCTCTGACTATCACGCTTATGATTGCCTTTAATGCCGGTGGGTCGAATTGCGAGTAGTCGGATAGGTAGTTCACAAACTGCCTGTCGGTGCAAAAGTCGTCACCATAAGTAGTGAGCAGATTCCTTATTGATATGTGTATTGGGTTCAATTGGTCTTGATCGTTTAAGCGATGTATGTGGGCTCTCCGTCATTGGCTGAAGTATCGTCGGTTTCTTGCACGACAATGGTTCGGGTAGAGGACGTTTCGTCTTGGATAATGTCTGGATGACCTTCGGTTTCAGGCATTTCGGCCTTTTCTTCTATGTCCTGTTTTGCCATTTCCAGAGTTTCGCTGTAGTCGGGACGGTTCTTGAGTTCGTGGTTGGTGAAATTCTTGTATTCCTTACTCAGGAAATCAATCTTGCCGCTCAGCACCTCAAGCCGGTCGGTGGCTTTCTGCAGTTCCTGATTGGCATAAGTCAGTTCGATTTCGGCTTTTTCTTTGTTGCTCACCCATCCTACTATCTGTTTTTTCAAAGAGCGTTTCTTTTCTTGCTGCCTGTCGATGCGTTCTTTCTGTTCTTCAGCCTGTCGGGTCATATAGTCAATCTGGAACTGTATATATTTGCCTATGTTGTGTTTCACCTTGTCTAAATTGAATATTACGGCTACAGACACGTCGTCCTTGCTTCCTATTCTGGATATGATAGGCAAATCGTCCTTCAACTGTCGTGAAGCTGTGTCAACCCCGTCTTTGGCAAGGATCTTCATGATTTCCACATAGAAATTGGCGATGTTTTCCATTTCGCCATAAGTGTCGTCTATTCCGTCGGAACCCAAGAACACCGCAACGGGAAATTTGCCGTCGCCCTCATAGCAATACCTGAATTCGTTGATGGCTTCGGAATCGCAAATGGATGTCGTCTTGTTCAGAAAACATTTGTCGTCCCAAGGTATGGGTTCCGACCATATCTTGTCGTCGTCATGGAAGGCTATGCATTTACCGTCTCCCAGATGAAATGCAAACCAATATGTGGATGTTTGGACGTAAGTCATGAGGGTACACCCGTAATGCTTTTCAAGCGATTTCCTGCTTAAGAATTCGTCAACATGCTTCTTTGGCACATTCTCTTGCTCCCATTCTGACACAGGGGTGTCGGCTGCGTGCTGTCTGATTTTCTCCTCCCAGCGGGTGATTATCGAAGAAAACATCTGACGCATCTCCTTGTCGATGAGCGACAGTTTCTTTTCGCTACCGGTCACTACTCCTTCGGCAGTGAAAGGGATTCCCCGGAACATGTTCTTGCTTGTCGTGCGGACAAATTCTTTCACTACATCTACAATCACTTCAGTGGCGAATTTCGAACCCCATTGGCTTCTGAAATAACGCTCGCCTCCGTGCCCGTCGCACACTATTGCTATCGACAGCTCATCAGAAGAATAGCTGTAGGAATAGTCTTGACATGGCTTGTCGGCGGCTTTGTGGCTTTCGCCTTGACAATGTACGTTTATGTTGTTCATTTTGTTTATAGACGAATTGAGGTGTGATAGAGTTTGTTAGAAAACGAGTAGGTCGCAGATTCTTTCAGTCCCAATGGTTAGTCCCAATAGTCGTCGTCTGCCGAGGAGGCATCGGCGGCAGTGTTGGCACCATCCACATTGTCTATCTGTTGCTTGATTTCCTCAACCACCTGCTCTTGCTTTGTGGTGTCGGTGGCGGAGGTGCTTTTGCTTCCTATCTGAGAAGATGTCACTGCCACAACCCTGATGATCTGCTTCAAGGCTTCTATGTTGTGCACTTCAATCACGGCTTCCAGATTGCCGGTAAACTTCTTCAGTTCTTCCTTGTCGGCGTCGTCTCCGATTGCTATTGCTATCTTGATGGCTGCCTTGAACCAGTTGTTGGTCTTCAGCTTGTCGATACCCTTGTCGTAGTCGTCGGTGGCTCCACCATCGGAAAGGAGTATGATGGCTGGCGCATAGGAGCCACTTGCCGATTTCATGAATCCGTCGCGGTGGAGCTTCTGCTCCAGTTGCAGGCAAGCTTCGCCAAGGGATGTGAGTCCTCCTGCTTTTACTTGTTGCCATACGAAGTCGGACGCATTCTTTGGCTCGTCATAAAGCCATGATGTGTCGTTCGAAAATTCCAGTGCCGCCACTTTTATTTCAGCATCCGGGTTGGTATTGGATATTTCGCCAATCATTGGCAGGATGTTCTCAATGGCATCGTTCAATGCACCAATCTTATTGCCTGCCATACTACCTGATGTGTCAATCAGGAAAAATAAAGTCATCGTTCTGCGTGGAACGCTTTCAACATCAATTAAACTCATAGTATTTTTGTTTTAAAATTAATTTTTATTATGATGAATCGGGTCAGTTGGGATTTATCAGGATGATTTGTAATTGGGTGGGATTGGTTTCGAGGGAGGTCTCTCACACCCGACCTGATTTTTTATTATTCATTTCTATTATTCCACTTCGGCTTTTGCGTTAGGCGCTCCGTCTATGCTGGTGCCGAACGATATCTTGAGGCCCGGTCGTGCCGGAAGGGCGTCGTTCACGCCTACCACCCTGATTTTTCCGCTTGGTGTCTCCACATTCCAACTGTTGTTGGATATGTTCTGCAAATAGAGCTCTCCGGCAGTGGTGATTTGCACTTTCACGTCGGGTTTGTTGTCGGTGTCGATGAATATGTTTGTCCATGGGGTTAGCACAATCGACCTGTCTTCGTATTTCAGCCGGTGGCTGATGTCGATCGTCTTCCCACATTCCATACACTTGTCGTTCTTGCTTGCAGGGTTCACGAATGTTTCCTGACGGCAATACTGACAATATACCAAACAGTCCCTTACCTTGGCAATCACTTTCTCCCATTCCTGTTCGATCATTCGTGTCTGAGGGTTTCTCAGCTTCTCTTGACCCAGCTCAGTGGTGAACGTGTCGCGAAGCAACTGCGGAAATACAGGCCACCGGCGAATCACATTGGTATGCACGCCTCTCACCGGCAGGTTGGAGTTGTTCTTCGGGTCGAAGATGAAGATGGCTTCAGAACCATAAAATTTCTTCTCGTTGCTTTCTGTCATGCAAGGACATGCAGCCACTCTTGTGCCTTCCAACGGATGATTCAAATAGATGAGCATGAAGAGTATGACAGTGAGCGAATAACGGTCGCTGAACTTGTCGGGAATCCCTCCTGCCACGATTTCGGGTGCCATGTACCTTGCCTTGCCCATGATGCCTGATTTCTCACCTTGCGGAAACACGTTGTCGTTGTCGCAAATGAGCACGTCGCCGTCTTCGGGACGTATGAAGAAGTTACCGTCGTTCAAGTCTTGATAGCTGTAGCCGTGACGGTGAAGCAGCTTGAATCCGTTGCATATCTTCATGGCTGCGGCAAAGATGGCGGAGATGGATTTGAGCTGGTGGCGTGCCAGCAGATACTGGCCGAACTCGTAATAGCCACTTGGGCGTAACTTCATCACGTAGCCGTAACTGCCGTTTTCCTTTTGGGTAAGGAATTCTGGCCAGATGAACGCGTCGGATGGCGCTCCGGCATCTACGTTCTTCTGCAGGTTCTTGTAAAACTTGTCATCAGGGGGTATGTGATACCATTTCAGGGCCATCTGCTTGCCTCCCAAATCAACTTTATAGACGATGCCTTGTCCGCCTCGCCCTAACTCTTCAATGACCTTACAGGTCATGTTGCCTGTAGTCAAGTGTACTGTCTGTCCTCGTTTAAGTTCCATATCACGAATTATATTTCTATCACGAATTATAGAATTTTAGAATTATTTTATGATATTTTTATTATAATTGGGTTTGTTAGGGAAAAATTTAAATTCTAAAGAATTTGTTCCGAAATTAAGCAATAAGCCTAGTTGATGATTACCAACATGGATGTAGTTAATAATTTGAGATTCACTTTCTCCAGTCAATTCATTTAATGCCTTTATCTCTATTCCTGTTTTATCATAGCACAAAAAGTCATAGAAGAAATCATGTTTTAATTCTACTCCATGAAAAACTAATTTTAAGTGCTTTTCGCGCTCATAAGGAATATCATTCTCTTTTAATAGCACTTCAAAAGCATCTTGATATACTTTCTCCTTGAATCCGCATCCAAGTTCGTTGTGTAATTGAAATGCCAATTGCATCAACTTGTTAGACTCTTCAAGATATACTAAATCTTTATTCATAAAAGTAAGAAAAATATAGAAAAATTATCAAAAATGGCTAAACGAATAACCTAAAGATTTGTAATAAAACATCTAAAGAACTATCTGCTTGCTCAATATAATATTCTTAAATTCTCAAATTCGTGATAAAAACAAGAAAACTATCAGCTCTCTCGTCATAAGCCTCTTAAATTCTCAAATTCGTGATAAAAAATCATTCTTTGTTGGCTCGTTTGCGTTCCAGATGGTCGAGGATGATTTTGCGTATGCGCATGCTCTTGGGCGTGACCTCGACGTACTCGTCCTCCTTGATGTATTCGAGCGCTTCTTCCAGGGAGAGTTCGATAGGAGGAATGATATGCGCCTTTTCGTCGGTCCCCGACGCTCTCACGTTCGTCAGTTGTTTCGTTTTCGTGACGTTGATGACCAAGTCGTTCTCGTGGACATGCTCTCCCACCACCTGTCCGGCATACACTTCCGTCTGTGGGTGGATGAAGAATTTGCCGCGGTCTTGCAGGTGGTCGATGGCGTATGCCACTGCCGTGCCGGTATCCATGGAAATCATGGATCCGTTGGTGCGCCGGCTGAGTTCTCCTTTGAATGGCTGATAGTTCTTGAATCGGTGAGCCATGATGGCCTCGCCTTGACTGGCTGTGAGCACGTTCGTGCGCAGTCCGATGATGCCTCTCGACGGGATTTCGAATTCTATGTTCACACGCTCGCCTTGCTGCTCCATCGAGTACATTTCGCCTTTACGGCGTGTGACCATGTCGATCATCTTCGACGCAAACTCTTCCGGTACGTTGATGGTGAGTTCTTCTATTGGCTCACACCGTTGTCCGTTGATTTCCTTGTAGATTACCTGTGGCTGTCCCACTTGCAGTTCATATCCTTCGCGACGCATGGTCTCCACGAGTACGGATAGATGTAGCACACCACGTCCGCTCACGATCCATGCGTCAGTGGTGTCTTCTTTCTGCTCCACTTGCAATGCCAGGTTCTTCTCCAACTCCTTTGCCAGGCGGTCGGCTATATGACGCGATGTGCAGAACTTGCCTTCCTTGCCGAAGAACGGTGAGTTGTTGATGGTGAAGAGCATCGACATGGTAGGTTGGTCGATACTGATTGTAGGCAGCGCTTCCGGCTCTTCGAAGTCGCAGAGGGTGTCTCCGATTTCAAAGTTGGAGAGTCCCACCACGGCGCATATGTCACCACTGCTCACACTGTCGGTGGCACGGTGTCCCATACCCTCGAACGTGTGGAGTTCCTTGATTTTTGTCTTCTCTTGGCTTCCGTCCCTATGGCTGATGGTCACGTTCATGCCACTGCGTAGAGTGCCTCTGTGGACACGTCCTACGGCTATTCGTCCGGTATATGTGGAGTAGTCGAGCGACGTGATGAGCATCTGTGCCGTTCCTTCCAGCACTTGTGGAGACGGGATGGTGTTGATGATGGTGTCGAGCAAGTATTCTATGTTGTCGGTAGGCTTGTCCCATTCAGGACCCATCCAGCCTTGCTTGGCGGAACCGTAAACCACCGGGAAATCGAGTTGGTCTTCTGTCGCATTGAGGTTGCACATGAGGTCGAACACCATCTCATAGACTTCTTCCGGACGGCAGTTCGGCTTGTCCACTTTGTTGACTACCACAACTGGCTTCAAACCTATTTCAAGTGCTTTCTGAAGCACGAATCGCGTCTGAGGCATCGGACCCTCGAAAGCGTCAACGAGAAGGATGCAGCCGTCTGCCATGTTGAGCACGCGTTCCACCTCACCTCCGAAGTCGCTGTGACCCGGAGTGTCAATCACGTTTATCTTTATGCCTTTGTAGTTGATCGACACGTTTTTCGACAAGATGGTGATGCCTCGTTCTCGTTCCAACTCGTTGTTGTCAAGAATGAGGTCGCCTGTTTGCTGATTCTCCCTGAAAAGGTTGCCAGCCATGAGCATTTTATCTACCAGTGTTGTCTTTCCATGATCCACATGGGCAATGATTGCTATATTTCTTATTTCTGCCATTTGGTCTCTATTCTTTCTTTTTCGTTGATTATACAATATCTTGCAAATATACGTTTTTTTTATCAGAATCGGGCAAAAAATCTACATTAAATATGGGAATGTCGTTTCCAGACGGATTTTTCCGCAG
>FLNY01000491.1_pt1 | contig 27149 bp, 24 predicted proteins | sample 1140381 | NCBI WGS metagenome assembly FLNY01 (sample SAMEA3878172, study PRJEB12797) | bioreactor metagenome | biome: Moose rumen | place: Sweden | collected 2011-10
AAGATAGTTATCTTTTTTTCTTTACAAAACGGTGTCGGGGAGTCAAGACCGATAGGTTATGCGCAACAGACCGTGGGAGACCACGGCCTGGAAACCGTTGCCGGAAAGGGCGGGAGTGAGGGCGCAGGGCGAAGTGATGCCCTGGCGGAAGAGGGTGAGCGCGAGGGAGCCCATGGTGCGCCGCAGGTTTATCTCCACCACGGGATGGAGGCGGCCGTCGGAGAGCGTCATCATGTCGATACCCAACGGGCCGCGGTAGTCCAGTCGGCCCAGACTGCGTAGGTGGTAGTCGCGGAGCGTGCTGAGCAGGCCCTCGTCGGCTGCGGTGAGACACTGCAGCTGGGACTGGCTGGCGAGCAGGTTGCCCCGGTAGGCCCCGCGGGAGTCGGTGAGGAAGAGGCTGTAGCCCAGGAACTCCACATCGTCGGGCCCGTGGACGTGGAACTCCATGGCGAAGTCCACCTGCTTGTTGGCATAGTAGCGGTCGACGAGGAAACCGCCCTGCCGTCGCACGAAGCCCCGCAGGTGGCTCCGCACCTCGGGCGTCACGCCATGTGGGGCGACGGCCAGCCCCCGTCCGCTGCTGCTCCAGGGAGACTTGAAGATGAGCGGGGCGGTTGGGCTTAGGGCATTAGGGCTTAGGGCATTAGAGTTTTCGTAGCGAAGCGTTTCTTCTTGGTTTTCGTCTTCGTTTTCGTTTCCATAGCGAAGCGTTTCGTCTTCGTTGACAAACCGCATTTCGTGACCGACGAGGCGAGGGTCGGACAGACAGTCCAGCAGGCGGGCCAGGTAGTCGCAGGCAAAGGCGCGGCTGGAGAGCCGACGGTGACGGGCCAGCCACTGGTCGGAAGGCAACAGGGAAGCGGGAACGCCCATGTCGAGATAGCGCGTCCTGGTGGCCAGGCTCCAGCCCCAGGGCCCCTCGTCCCAGAAGCGGGAGAGGGAGGCAAGGTCGTGCTCCATGTGCTGAATGCGCGGAGGCGGGGTGTAGCGGGCTAGGCCCGAGGCGAGGGCCATGTCGTTGGAGGGGTTGAAGAGGGGCGGAATCATCGGGAGCGGTGGAAGATGTAGTCGATGCTCTCACGCATGATGCGCGCTCCGCTCACCCAGAGGATGCCGGCGTAGAGCGTGACGGCAAGGACTATCTTGCAGAGCAAACGGAGCCAGACGTTGGAGAGATGGGAGGCCACCCACCCGGCCGTAAGCATCACCAGCGAGGCGAAGAGGAGGAAGGGGAGCACGTCGGACAGGACATTCCAGAGGGTGAGACCAATGAGACGACGGGCAAACCACTGCCAGACACCGAGCCACAGGATGTTGAGCGTGACGAAGAAGACCACCATCACACGCAGACCGTAGGGGTGGAGAACGATGAGCCCGGCCCAGATGAGCACACAGAGGACGACGGTCGTCCAGAGGTTGATGCCGGAACGTCCCTGGCTGACGGTCATGTTGGAGTAGAGCGTGGTGATGGGGAAGAAGGCCCCGTAGACGGAAAGCATGCTCAGGAGCGTGGCACTCTCCAGCCACTTCTCGCCACCGACAATGAGCAGGAACTCGCGGGCCACGAGACCAAGACCGAGCATGGCGGGGAAGGAGACGAAGGAGACGAAGCGCAGCATCTTGCGGAACACGTTGCGGTAGCGGCCAAGGTCGTCGCGAACGCGGGAGAGCACGGGTTGCGCCACTCCGGTGACCATGCCGTTGATGGTGTTGATGCCCTTGTCGTCCCAATTGCGGGCATTGGAATAGACACCGGCCGAATGGGCTCCGTAGAAGCGGCCAAGCAGTACGCCGAAGGCATGGGCGTTGAGGTTGTTGAACAGGCTCTGCATCAACAGCTTACTGCTAAAGCCGAACATCTGCCAGGCAGGGCGCATGTCAATCTTGAGCGAAGGGCGCCAAGGAGAGTAGAACCAGTTCATCACGGCCACGATGAGGATGAAGAGCACGTTCTGCGTCGCCATTCCCCAGTAGGCATATCCGCTGTAGACCATCACCACCCCGACAATGCCCGAAACCAGCAAAGAGACGATGCCGATGAAGGCCGTCTGCTTGTTCATCAGATGAATGAAGAGCCAAGCCCGCTGCACCGTGCCCCAACTGCTGAAGAAAAAGCCGAGGAAGAGGTAACGGGAGAGCCAAAGGAGGTCGGGGTCGGAGTAGAAACGGACAATGAGAGGCGCGGCCAGGAAGAGGACGGCATAGAGCACGGAACTCACACCGATGTTGAACCAGAAGACCGCATTGTAGTCGCGGTGAGAAGGCTCGCGCAGATTGCACAGGGCCGCCGTGAAGCCGCTCTCCTGCAAGGCACTGGCAATGTTGGCAAAAACCAGCAGCATAGCCATCTTTCCGTAGTCTTCGGGCAGTAGCCGATGGAGAAAGAGGATGCCGAACACGGCATTCAGCAACTGCGTCGTTCCGCTGTTCACCATCCCCCACATGAGGCCTTTGGCGGTTCTGTCCTTGAGCGTGGTTTCTTCCATTTGCGGGGTTAAAGTTACAAATAATGTAAGAGAAAACGTAATATTTGGGACAAATATTCACCTTTCTGTCTCTCTTCGTCTCCAACCCCTTTGAACTATGGAAGTTTTTTTGTACTTTTGTGCGCGAATTAAAGTAACCAAAGAAATCCGAAATTAGATGGAAAAGATTCAAGAACTCACCGAAAAGATTTTCCGTGAGGGCGTGGAGAAAGGCCAGGCCGAGGCGGAACGCATCATCGAGGCTGCCAAAGAGGAGGCCCGCAAAATCGTGGACAACGCCAAGGAACAGGCCAAACTGATTGAAGCCCAAGCCAAGAAACAGGCTGCAGAGCTGGACACGAACACGAAGAACGAGCTGAAGCTGTACACCGGACAGGCGCTGAACGCACTGAAGAGCGAGGTGACCAACGTGGTGACCGGACGACTGGTGGCCGACGCTGCCGACAAACTGGTGGAGGACAAGGACTTCCTGCAACGCTTCACCGTGGCCCTGGCAGGCAAGTGGGCGGAGAACGAGCCCATCACCATCAGCACCCCGGAGGCAGAGAGCCTGAGAAAATACTTCGAGAAAGAGGCAAAGGAACTGCTGGACAAGGGCGTGAAGATAGAGAAAGTGAACAACATCGACGCACTCTTCACCGTGGCTCCGGCCGACGGCAGCTACAAGGTGAACTTCGGCAAGGAAGAGTTTGAGAACTACTTCAAGGCCTTCCTGCGTCCCCAACTGGTGGAAATGCTGTTCTGATTCAGACAATGGGAAACTACTATTGCTTGATGGCCGGTGTGCCAGACATTGAGCTGACAGACAACAAGCCCAGCTGCAGCATACCCGAGTTCAGGGAGCAGTGTGCCGAGGAACTGAGCGACCGCGACCAGAAACTGCTGGCCGACTACTTCTACCTCAGACAAGACTGCCGGAACCTGGTGAAGCTGCTCGAGAACCCCGAGCAGGAAGTGGACCTATGGGGCAACTACTCGATGGAGCAATACCGCGACCTGATGACCAGCGCACGCGAGCTGAACTTCAACGTCCACCGCTATCCCGCCTTCATGAGCATCTTCGCCCGCGAGTATCCCTATAACAAGGAGACCGAAGGCTACTTCCCCGAGGACGAGATGACGTACCTCTTCCTGAACCACGCCATCACCACCTGCCCCAACAAGATGATTCGTCAGTGGTACCAGCTGAATCTGGACATCACCAACATACTGACGGCCATGCTGGCACGCAAGCAGGGATGGAGCGTGGGAAAATACATCAAGGGAGAAGGCGAAGTGCAGGAAATGATTCGCGAGAACAAGACGAAGGACTTCAACCTCAGTCTGGAGTACGACTACGTGAAGGAGCTGATGAAGATAGTGGACGAGGAGGACCCCGTGAAGAAGGAGCGGATGATAGATGCCTTCAAGTGGATATGGCTGGAGGACCGAATCTTCTTTGAGCCATTCTCCATCGAAGCCGTCTTCGCCTACCTGTGCAAACTGGAGATGCTGCACCGCTGGGAACGCCTGAACGTAGAGACGGGCAAGGAGACCTTCCGCCAGATTATAGAAAGCCTGCGCAGTGAAGCCCGTGTACCCGAAGAGTTTCAGAAGTGACACAAGAACAATTACTGAAAGATAACAATAAAAATAGTATATAATCCATGACAAAAGGAACTGTTAGTGGCATTGTCTCCAACATGGTCACCCTCCGTGTGGACGGGCCCGTGATACAGGGAGAAATCTGTTACATCACCACAGGCGGCGACCGTCTGATGGCCGAGGTCATCAAGGTGATAGGACAGGATGTCTATGTTCAGGTCTTCGAGAGCACTCGTGGACTGAAGGTGGGCGCAGAGGCAGAATTCACCGGCCACATGCTGGAAATCCAGCTGGGACCCGGTATGCTGAGTAAGAACTATGACGGTCTGCAAAACGACCTCGACAAGATGGAGGGCGTGTTCCTCCGTCGCGGACAGTACACCGAGCCCCTCGACGCTGAGCGGCTGTGGGACTTCGAGCCCCTGGCCAAGGTGGGCGACAAGGTGCAGGAAAGCGACTGGCTGGGCAAGGTGGAGGAGAACCACCAACCGCTGAAAATCATGGTTCCCTTCCAGTTGAAGGGCACCGCCACGGTGAAGAGCATCGCCGAGGCCGGCCAGTACAAGATTCACGACACCATTGCCGTGCTCGAGGACGAACAGGGATGCGAGGTGAAGGTGGACATGGTTCAGCACTGGCCCGTGAAGTTCGCCATGACCAACTACAAGCAGAAACCCCGCCCCTTCAAGTTGCTGGAGACGGGTGTCCGCACCATCGACACGTTCAACCCCATCGTAGAAGGTGGCACGGGGTTCATCCCTGGTCCCTTCGGAACGGGTAAGACCGTGCTTCAGCACGCCATATCGAAGCAGGCCGAGGCCGACATCGTCATCATCGCAGCCTGCGGTGAGCGCGCCAACGAGGTGGTGGAAATCTTCACCGAATTCCCTGAACTGGTGGACCCACACACGGGGCGCAAGTTGATGGAGCGCACCATCATCATCGCCAACACGTCGAACATGCCCGTGGCTGCCCGTGAGGCTTCCGTCTACACGGCCATGACCATGGCCGAGTACTACCGCTCGATGGGTCTGCGCGTGCTGCTGATGGCCGACTCCACATCGCGCTGGGCACAGGCCCTTCGTGAGATGTCGAACCGCATGGAAGAGCTGCCCGGTCCCGATGCCTTCCCCATGGACCTCGGTGCCCTGATATCAAACTTCTACGGCCGTGCCGGATACGTCCATCTGCGTAACGGTGAAGTGGGAAGCGTAACGTTCCTCGGAACCGTGTCGCCTGCCGGCGGTAACCTGAAGGAGCCCGTAACGGAGAACACCAAGAAGGTGGCCCGCTGCTTCTACGGACTGGAGCAGGACCGTGCCGACAAGAAGCGTTACCCCGCCGTGAACCCCATCGACTCCTACTCGAAATATCTGGAGTATCCCGAGTTTGCCGAGTACATCAAGGGGCACATCAACGAGGAGTGGATTCCGAAGGTGATGAAGCTGAAGACCCGCATGCAGCGTGGAAAGGAGATAGCCGAGCAGATAAACATCCTGGGCGACGACGGTGTACCCGTGGAGTACCACATAACGTTCTGGAAGAGCGAAGTCATCGACTACGTCATCCTGCAACAGGATGCCTTCGACGAGGTTGATGCCGTCACCCCACTGGAGCGTCAGGAAGAGATTCTGAACCTCGTGACGGAAATATGCGACAAGGACGATTTCCAGTTCGACACCTTCCTGGATGTCACCGACTACTTCAAGAAGTTGATAAACCTCTGCAAGCAGATGAACTACTCGCAATACAAGAGCGAGCAGTACTACGACTACATCAAGCAAATCCGCGAGCAACTTAATGCATAAAAACTATGGCAACAGCATTTCAGAAAGTATATACACAGATTAGCCAGATAACGAAGGCCACCTGCTCGCTGAAGGCAAAAGGCGTGGGCTACGACGAACTGGCCACCATCGACGGCAAGCTGGCTCAGGTGGTAAAGATTGTGGGCGACGACATCACCCTGCAGGTGTTCGAGGGCACAGGAGGCATCCCTACCAATGCCGAAGTGATATTCTTGGGCAAGGCTCCCTCGCTGAAGGTGGGCGACCAACTGGCCGGCCGATTCTTCAACGCCTATGGGCAACCCATCGACGGAGGTCCAGAGGTGGAAGGAAAAGAAGTGGAAATAGGCGGCCCCTCGGTGAACCCCGTACGCCGTAAGCAACCCAGCGAACTCATCGCCACGGGTATTGCCGGTATCGACCTGAACAACACGCTGGTCAGCGGACAGAAGATTCCCTTCTTCGCCGACCCCGACCAACCGTTCAACGAGGTGATGGCACTCGTGGCCATGCGTGCCAAGGCTGACAAGATTATCTTGGGCGGCATGGGTATGACTAACGACGACTACTACTTCTTCCGCAACACCTTTTCCAACGCCGGAGCACTGGACCGCATCATCTCGTTCATCAACACCACCGAAGACCCTGCCGTGGAGCGTCTGCTGATTCCCGACATGGCACTGGCTGCAGCCGAGTACTTCGCTGTCGAGAAGCATGAGACCGTGCTGGTGCTGCTGACCGACATGACATCATATGCCGACTCACTCTCCATCGTGTCGAACCGCATGGACCAGATTCCTTCGAAGGACTCCATGCCCGGCTCGCTCTACAGCGACCTGGCCAAGATTTATGAGAAGGCTGTGCAGTTCCCCGAAAGCGCAGGCGGCGGAAGTATCACCATCATCGCCGTGACCACACTGAGCGGTGGCGACATCACCCACGCCGTGCCCGATAACACGGGTTACATCACCGAGGGTCAGCTCTACCTGCGTCGTGACAGTGACATCGGTAAGGTTATCGTCGACCCCTTCCGCTCCCTGTCGCGTCTGAAACAGCTTGTGGCTGGAAAGAAGACCCGCAAGGACCACTCGCAGGTCATGAACGCCGCCATCCGACTCTATGCCGACGCTGCCAACGCCAAGACAAAACTGGAGAACGGTTTCGACCTCACCGACTACGACAACCGCTGTCTCGACTTCGCAAAGGAGTATGCCGACAAGCTGTTGGCTATCGATGTCAACCTGAACACCGAGGAGATGCTTGACGTAACGTGGAGCCTCTTCCGCAAGTACTTCAAGTTGGAAGAGGTGAATATCAAGAAAGAGTTTACGGATATTTATTGGAAGTAATCAATGGCTATTAAGTTCCAGTATAATAAGACATCGCTCCAGCAGATTGAGAAAAACCTCAAGATGCGCCAGCGCACCCTGCCCATCATCAAGAGCAAGGAGACCGCGTTGCGCCTGGAGGTAAAGAAGAGCAAGGAGGAGGCTGATGAGCTGGAAGAGAAACTGCAACGCCAGATTGCCGGATACGAGAAGATGTATGCCCTGTGGGGAGAATTTGACACCTCATTGGTTTCACTCCAGGACGTTGAGCTGGACGTAAAGAAAATCGCAGGTGTCAGAGTCCCCGTACTCAACAACATCAGTCTGGCCGTCAAGCCCTTCGGACTCTTCAGTGCCCCCAAATGGTACTTCGACGGCATCAACCTGTTGCAAGGACTTGCCAAGACGGCCGTGGAGCGAGAGTTCGTATTTGCCAAGCTCCACCTGCTGGAACGTGCCCGTAAGAAGACCACCCAAAAGGTGAATCTCTTCGAGAAGGTACAGATTCCCGGGTTCCAGGAGGCAGTACGCAAGATAAAACGATTCATGGAAGACGAAGAGAACCTGTCGAAATCCAGTCAGAAGATTCTGAAGTCGCTCCAAGAAAAGAGAAAGGAGGCCACCGCATGATAGTAAAGATGAAAAAATTCACCTTTCTGGTGACCAACAAGGAGTATCAGTCCTTCATTGACTCCCTGCGCGAACTGGGCATGGTACATATCCAGCAACTGCAACAGGGAGCCAGCAGCGAGGAGCTGCAGGCTGCCATCGACCTGGAAGCGCGTTACCGCGCTGCACTGGACCTGCTCACCAACAAGGAGAAAAACTATGGCGAGAGCCTCTCACCGGAGGACGCTCAACCCGCCCAGGAGACAGCGCAGAGCCCCGAAGAGGTACTCAACAGGGTAGAAAGCCTGCAACAAGAGGAGAACCGACTGCTTCACGCTATTGACACCACATCGAAGCACATCAAAGAGCTGGAACCCTGGGGCAACTTCGACTCCAATGAACTGGATAAATTGCAACAGAAGACGGGGCATCAGGTTAACTTCTTCCGCTGCTCCAGCAAGTTCTTCCAGAAGGAATGGGTGGACAAGTACTTCGCCACGGTGATTAACGAGGAGCAGAAGAGCACCTTCTTCATCACCTTCAGCGACGAGTTGCCCGACATTCAAGCTGAGCACATCCAACTTCCTGAAGGCTCGCTGTTACACTACGAGCAGGAAAAGGAGAAGGAAACCCGGCAACTGACCGACACTCGGCGTGCCATGTTGCAGATTCAGGCCTCGTTGCGCCCCCTCCTCCAGCAAGGACAGACCACCGCGCAGAACGACATCTCGCTGAGTCGTGTACACCTGAGCGACGAGCGTGTGGCAGGAGACAGCCTGCGGCTGCTACTGGGCTGGGCAAGGACCGACAGCACGGAAGCACTTGTGGAGTATCTCGAGAACAATCACATCTTCTACGAAATGGAAGACCCGGCCTTCGACGACGATGTACCTGTGCAGATAGAGAACAATTCGTACAGCAGTCTCTTCGAGCCTATCCTGAGAATGTACTCCCTGCCTAACTACAAAGACCTCGACCCAACGATCTTCTTCGCCCCCTTCTTTATGCTGTTCTTCGGCCTCTGTCTGGGCGACGGCGGCTATGGGCTGATTGTATTGCTGGGTGGACTCTATCTGGCATGGAAAGGCAGGGACGACATGAAGTCGTACGGACGGCTGGGCATCTGGCTGGGGCTGATGACCGTTATCTGTGGTTTGGCTACAGGCACGGTGTTCGGCATCGACCTGAGCAAGCAGTCGTGGGCTTTCCTGGCCCCTGTGAAGCCGTACTTCCTGAACGACAGCGGCGTGGGCCCCCTCTTTGGATATACGCCAATGATGGTCATCTCCGTACTCATCGGTCTGGTACAGGTGTTGCTGGGCATGGTGCTTAAAGGCTGCAAGGCCTGGAGGAACTACGGCTTTGGCTATGCAATCGGTACATTCTCTTGGGTGGTAGCCCTACTCAGTGCCATTGCACTCTTTGGCCTTCCCGCCTGTGGCGTGGCCCTTTCCACAGCCGTACAGTACACACTGGGGACACTCATCGCAGTGAGCGTCGTCGGCATCTTCCTGTACAACAACCCTTCGGCCTACAAGAACCCCATCACGGGTCCTCTGCTCAATCTGGGTGGCGGCCTGTGGGCGACCTACGGCATGGCTACGGGACTGCTGGGCGACCTGCTGAGCTATATCCGTCTGTTTGCCCTCGGATTGACGGGTGGCGTACTGGGCGGTGTGTTTAACTCACTGGCCTACGACCTGACTTCCTCCATCCCCTGGTTCGTACGCTGGGTGCCCATGGTGCTCATCCTGCTTGCCGGACACGGCATCACCTTCGCCTTGAGCTTGATTAGCGCCTTTGTCCACCCCATGCGACTCACCTTCGTGGAGTTCTTCAAGAACGCGGACTTCGAAGGAGGTGGCAAGGCATATACCCCTTTCCGAAAGATACAAACCAAGGAATAAGAATCAATAATTTATTAAAACAACTAAAAGAATATGGAAATTTTATTAGCTTATCTGGGCGTTGCCCTTTGCGTAGCCCTGTCGGGTATCGGCAGTGCCTACGGTGTGACCATCTGCGGTAATGCCGCTATCGGTGCATTCAAGAAGAATCCCGCAGCCAGCGGTTCCTACATGGGTCTGGCTGCCCTGCCCTCTTCTCAGGGTCTGTATGGCTTTGTCGGTTTCTTCATGCTGAACGGTAAGATTACTCCCGAAATCACCATGTCCGCAGCTTGCGCCATCTTCGGTGTAGGTCTGGCTCTGGGTCTTGTTGCCCTGTTCTCTGCCGTTCGTCAGGCCAAGGTTTGCGCTAATGGTATCAGTGCCATCGGTGCCGGTCACAACGCGTTCGGTACCACTATGGTGTTGGCTGTGTTCCCCGAGCTTTACGCCATTTTGGGTCTGCTGGTGCTGATTCTTACCTCCACCAGTCTGTAAGAAGATAAGATAGAAGAAAAGGAGGCTGGCACTCATGTTGCCAGCCTCCTTCTTATGTCGTTTCGCGCGTTCACTCCTCAGCAAAGGCTTTCTCCTCTGCCTCGGCAATGATGTCGTCACGCGTCTTTGCTTTCTGTTTCTGTCCTACTGAAGAGAAGTCTATCTCCACTTCCTCTGTCTTCTTGTCCTTTCGTTGTTCTGTGGTCTCACTTGGCTCTCCTGGTATCTCGGGCAAAAGGGCCTGTGGCTCCTCCTCCATAGCCGTACGTTTTCCCTTGGCATCAAACACCTGACGCTCCAGGTCGCTTTTCTTCTTCAGAGATACAAGAGCTTCCTTTGCCGCACGCTGTTGGCTTTCCTTCTTAGAATAGCCTTTCGCCTTGCCGCATACCACACCTTCCACCGTCACCTGCGAAACAAAGGTAGGCGTGGAACCAGCCTCCATCTTCTCGTCCACCAGCGTGAACTCTACATTCAACTTGTTCTTCTGGGCCCACTCCAACAACTTACTCTTGAAGTTCACTTCCTTGTAAGCTACCTTATCTATATTAATAAGGTGCTTGAGTACCTGTTTCTCCATGAAGCGTTTGCAATGACGGAAGCCCCTGTCAAGATAGACGGCTCCCACAAGTGCTTCGAAGGCATTGCCCAGCACATAGCTATTATGCGTCTCCTGCGCTCTGCCGTTGGACCTGAAGAGTTTATCCAATCCTACCTCCACGGCAATCTTGTTCAGCATGTCGCGCTGGACAATTTTACTGCGCGTGTTAGTCAGGAACCCCTCTTGTTTTGTGCGGAAATGGTGGAACACGATATCGCCCACCACAGCATCCAGGATGGCATCACCCAGAAACTCCAGCCGCTCGTTGTTGATACGGTGACCATGCTCCCCCCTAATGCCCGACGACTTGTGCGACAGGGCTTGCTGATAGAGACGGATGTCATGAGGATAGAACCCCAGTATGCTGTAGAGAGAACGATAAAGCTCCCTGTTCTTACGGAACGGGAGCTTTAAGGATACTATAAAATCAGATAGATTCACGACTTAACCAACATACTTCTTGAAAATGGCACAGGCGTTGTGACCTCCGAAACCAAACGTATTGCTCAATGCTGCACGAACGGTGCGTTTCTGAGCCTTGTTGAACGTGAAGTTCAGACGATAGTCTATCTCCGGGTCTTCGTCGCCAGCCTCGTGGTTGATGGTGGGGGGAACGATGTCGTTCTCTACCGACAGCACGCTGAACATTGCCTCTATGGCTCCAGCGGCACCCAGCAGGTGGCCGGTCATGGACTTGGTGGAACTGATGTTCAACTTGTAGGCATGCTCGCCAAATACTGCCTGAATGGCTTTTACCTCACTGATGTCACCCACATGAGTGGACGTGCCATGTACATTAATGTAATCGATATCCTCCGGATTCAGCTCGGCATCGGCCAACGCATTCTCCATCACCAGCTTGGCACCCAGCCCCTCGGGATGAGAGGCTGTGATGTGGTGAGCGTCAGCACTCATGCCAACACCAGCCACCTCAGCATAGATGTGAGCTCCACGTGCCTTGGCATGTTCCATCTCCTCCAGTATGAGACACACCGAACCCTCTGCCATTACAAATCCGTCGCGACTGGCGCTAAACGGACGACTGGCATGTTCGGGGTCGTCGTTACGTGTGGAAAGGGCATGCATGGCATTAAATCCACCCACGCCACTGGGATAGATAGCGGCTTCGGCTCCGCCTGTCACAATGGCATCGGCCTTACCCAAGCGAATCAGGTTGAAGGCATCGGCCAGTGCATTAGTGCTGGAGGCACAGGCACTGCTGGTGATGTAGTTAGGACCATGGAAACCGTACTTGATGCTAATGTGACCAGCGGCAATGTCGGCAATCATCTTGGGGACGAAGAAGGGATTGAACTTGGGTCCCAACTCTGCGTGGGTACGCTCGTAGCTCCATTCCTCCTCCTCGAAGGTGTGCATACCGCCAATACCTACGCCCAGAACCACGCCTATGCGGTCTCTGTTTACCTGCTCGAGGTCCATCTGACTGTTCTCCACAGCCATCTGGGCAGCAGCCAACGCATACTGGCAATAGGGGTCCATCTTGCGGGCCTCCTTGCGGTCGATATAGTCGGCCACATTGAAGTTCTTCACCTCACAAGCGAACGTGGTCTTGAACTGAGAGGTATCGAAATGCGTAATAGGAGCAGCACCGCTGACGCCAGCCAGAGCATTCTTCCAAGTTTCCTCGGCAGTATTCCCCAGAGGCGTAACGGCACCCAGTCCTGTTACGACAACTCTTTTTAATTCCATTAAGACAAACGGGATGTCAGTTATTAATTCTGATGCTCGTTGATGTAAGCGATAGCGTCGCCAACAGTGGCAATCTTCTCAGCCTCATCATCAGGAATAGTGATGTTGAAAGCCTTCTCGAACTCCATAATCAGTTCAACGGTGTCCAGAGAATCGGCACCCAGGTCCTGAGTGAAGCTTGCGGTCTCTACAACCTCTGCCTCGTCTACACCCAACTTATCAACAATAATCTCTTTTACTTTTGCTTCAATATCAGCCATAATAGTAATAAATTAATTTATAGAAAATAATAATAATCTCTGATTTCCGGGTGCAAAGTAACTACATTTTCTCCGATTTACCAAGAGAAAGAGGTAGAAAATACACCTTAGCTGCACATACCGTACCCCTTTGTGCAACTTTTATGCCCGTTTTACACGCTTTCCCGTCGCAAGGGGTAGTTACCACGCTGTTGTTCGAACGTCTCGGGACTGCCTTTTAGCCTCTGGCTATCTGTCATGGGATTGTACAAGGCCAAAGCCGCAGACACGGGGTCGGTAGGCAAACGGTAGCCAGACGGCAGAGCGGGAGCCTGGATGTCAAACGTCATCTCACGCTCCATCCATTGGCATAGCGCCTGTAGCACCATGCGTGTAGCATTGGCCTTTCCGTCGGCACTATAGCCGGCAATGTGGGGGGTGCCGATGAAAACCTTATCCAGCAGCGACCGACGGAGTTCAGGCTCTCCCTCCCAAGTGTCCACCACTGCCTGGGCAATATGTCCGTCGTCCACGGCACGCTCTAATGCCAACTCATCCACCACACCACCGCGGGCGGCATTTATCAACAAGGGACGACGCTTCAGCTCTCGCAGGAAGTCCTCGTCAACCAAATGACAAGTAGCATAGCGTCCCCCGTAGGCCAACGGGGTGTGCAACGTAATGACATCACACTTCTCCCGCAGTTCCGCTATCGGTGTCCACCGAATGTTGTTGTCGTTTCCTTCTTGAGCTTCTCTCGGAGGGTCGTTCAGTAACAATTGACAGCCAAAGGGAGCCAACACTTCACGCACGGCAGTTCCCACATGGCCAACACCCACAATGCCTACTGTCAAGTCCTGCATACGCTTGCCCGTCGCACGGCACCAAAGCAACAGACTGTTCCGTACATACTGAGCCACCGACGTAGCGTTGCATCCAGGGCAATTGGTCCATCGCACTCCGACATTCTCCAGATACGCTGTATCCAGATGGTCATAGCCTATGGTGGCTGTAGCCACGAACCTCACCCTGCTGCCTTCCAGCAGTTGACGGTCCACTCGGGTACGGGTGCGCACAATCAGCACATCAGCTTCCCTCACTGCCTCAGCCGTTATCTCTCTGCCGGGCAGGAACACGACCTCATCCATCAGTTTCCTCAGCGGGAGTTCTATGAATGGTATCTTATCGTCAACTACAGCCTTCATTACTCACGTCCTTTACCCTCATGCTTTAGCCTCTGGACCCTAACGTCCTAACCTCTGGACCTTCTCCACCGTGCGTAAGGCACCCTCCAACTGGCGCATCAAGTCACGCTTCTGTCCTTCGGGATTATACACGAACCCCTCTCTCACCACGACCTTGTGCTCCGTCGAATCCACGTTCATCAGGGCTACGAACGGCCCGCCCATGAATCCTCCCTGCAACTCCCACAGGCCGCGCACCTCCAGCGTCTGCTGTCCACGTATCTTGCGTAAGCGAGGCCACACCACGGGGTTCCCCTCCATGCCTCGGCTCGTCGTCATCCATTGTCCAGGCTTTCCGCCCGGCACGTTAGCCTTCAGCACCGAGTCGCGCCATGCCACATAGCGTTCCACCGAGGGCATCTCATCTCCTTCCCAAGACAATGTGTAGAAAAGGAAGTTAATGTCACGGGTATTCCTATTCGAACCACCCCACAGGAAGTCTTTTCCCTTCTTCGTCGCCACCATGTCGGTGGGCATCTTGACCGTGTAGCCACAGGTGGCCTGCAGGTCGTCGCTTACCTTCTTGCTGTACTTTGTGCGCGTCAACGTAGATAGTCGCTCCACCTGGAAGTCCATCAGCGTCTGCTGTATCAGTTCCTTCTTTTGACTCAGGAAAGCACGCATCGAATCCACCGAGGGGGCCTTAACATACACCTCTATCTGGGGCTTGGCTTTTACATCGTGAGCCACCCCCATCTGCGGAGCCTTCACCGTACGGTCAATCTCGAAGAATACCTTCGTATGCATCGCCCAGAACACGTTTGTGTAGCCCGGCGACCCGATGTTGTTGGTGCGGAAAATGTTCTCCGCGGCTCCCAGTCCCGGTGTTTCGCTTTCCGTCACAGCCTTCACGCTGTCCTTCAGATCACAACGTTGTATCTCCGGGTCACATACCACCAGCAGTTCACACGGCAGCCCCTTCGAATCGGGAAGCTTTGCCTCTTTTCCACCATCTTCACAGGCCGCTGTCAGCAGCGCTGCACACAGGTATCCCAGCATCCCACGTTTCAGTCCTCGTTTCATTTCTTGTCTATACCTTAATATATTGTGTGCGCATATTTACCAAAGCGCACTTTCCGCTTGCAAATATACAAAAAACTTCGCAGACTTCCTTAATTGCAGGCGGTTATCCGTACCTTGCTGGCCCTGAGTTCCATGTTCTTGCGAAGCTGGTCGCGATAGAGCCAGATTTCGCGGGTGTGATAGCAACCTTCCACGCCCAACAGCGGCAGCATATAGTCCCGGGCGGTGAAGCCCTCCACGATGAGCAGTCCGGAGACTGTGTCGAGGTGAACAGTCATCGTATCCTTCTTCTGCTCGCTCACAGGCAGTAACGGTGATGGCTCTGTAATCAGCGAGGCACGGGTGCTGTCTGTCCTCCAGTTCACGGGATTGATGGCCACACTACTCTTCTCCCAGCCTCGCATGGTACATCCCGTATCGCGAACGGAGTTGTAGCAGATAGTAACACCCGTATCGTCAGCTCCCTTGGCGGGCACAATGTGAGGCCCGGTTTCCGTGATGGTGATACCGATAGCATAGGCAGCAATCATCCGCTCATAGGTCTCATCGTCCATCTCCTTCAGCAGTTCCAGCATGATGTGGGCTCCTTGACTGAATCCGGCCAATATGAAGGGGCGGCCTGCGTTCTTTTCTTCCAGATAATACTTGAAAGCCCGTCGCACGTCATCCACTGCCAACGGCATCCGTACTGCCGTCAGACTGTCGCTCTGGAAGGTCTGCAGCGAGCACTGCCTATAGTACGGCGAAAAGAAATTAAGCCGTCCGCTCACCAGCGTGTCCACTCTGAGCATCTCACCATAGAGCGGAGCCCGGAGGCTGTCGCTGTAAGTGTCGGCATAGTGGCACACCTCACCACCGGGCAGCGTATAGTCGCCCGTCTCGGTCGAAATGATGTAAAACACGTCTGCTTCGGCTTTTCGGTCGGTGACGTACCACTGCGTCGAGTCCCGATAATCAGGCTCGGCTGGGCAGACCGTCGTGCTCTTCTTGTCGCCCGAAAAACACGATGCCATCATCAGTGTACAGATAAATATGGCAGCTGTAATCCAAAGCCTTGTCCTATTCATATAGTTTCCTCTTTTTCCGTTTCTCTTGCATACAGTCGGGCAACGATAGCCCCACTGATGTTGTGCCACACGCTGAACACGGCACCAGGAATGGTGGCCATGGGATAAGCAGCGAAGTGGAGCGTGGCGAGACTGGAGGCCAATCCGCTGTTCTGCATACCCACCTCAATGCTGATGGCACGGCGCTTGGCATCGGGCAGGCGCAGCAGGCGGCCAATAAGCCAGCCCAGCCCCAGGCCGCAGAGGTTGTGGAGCACTACCACGAGGATAATGACCATGCCGCCCATGAGCAGTTTCTGCGCATTGGCCGCGATGATGATGAGTACGATGAAGGCGATGGCTACCGACGACACGGCGGGCAAGTAGGCCGTCATCCGTTCAGTGAACTTCGGCCAGAGTCCCTTGACTATCAAACCCGCCACGATGGGCAGGATGACCACCCAGAGAATGCTCAACACCATACCCGCCACATCTACATCGACACTCTTGCCCGCCAACAGCCACACCAGCAGGGGTGTCATCACCGGAGCCAGCACCGTCGAAGTGGCCGTCATGCCGACGCTGAGTGCCAGGTCGCCCTTGGCCAGATAAGTGATTACGTTCGAGGCTGTGCCGCCCGGACAGCAGCCCACCAACACCACGCCCACGGCCAGTGCCTCGTCAAGGGCAAAGACCCGCGACAGCCCCACGGCCAGCAGCGGCATGACAGTGAACTGAGCCACGCAGCCGATGACAACATCCTTCGGTCGGCTAAACACAATCTTGAAGTCCTCCAGTCTCAGTGCCATGCCCATGCCGAACATAATCACGCCTAAGAGCGGATTAATGACCATTGGCTTGATGCCGCTGAACGTGCCAGGCACAGCGAGTGCCACGACTGCTGCCATGAGCACCAGCACACCCATATAGTCGGAGATGAGTTTGCGGAGTCGTTTCATCAGCGTTTATTTCGGGTGACTATTTCCTTGGCAGTGCGGGTGTAAAGTCGTTGACATCAAGTTTCATGCCGCTGGTGCGCTGGAAGGGGTATTGCTTGTCATTTGCCTTACGGGGAAGGTAAAGTAAGTGTCAGGGAAAGGTTCGTCGCGGAGGGTGAAGTGCCACCACTCAGTGTCGAGGGGCTTGAAGCCGTGGCGGAGCATGGCGCGGCGCAATATCATGCGGTGCTCGAACTGTTCGGGCGTAATGTCTGTATAGTCGGGATGGCTCTCGATGCCGAACCAGTCGAACGTGCCGCCCATATCCAGTTCCTTCTCCGTCTGCATGTCAAAAAGAGTCAGGTCCACGGTGGAGCCGCGTGTGTGGCCGCTGCGTTCGTAGATGTACTCCTGCTCGAAAAGCACACTTTTGTCAAGGTCGGGATAGAAATAAGTCTTCATCAACGTGTCGGCTACGTCCTGTGCCCAGCGCACGAAGTGATCCACGGCCTGTTGCGGACGATAGGCATCGTAGATTTTCAGTCGGTAGCCTTGCTGCATCACGTCGTCGCTTACGGCGCGAAGGCTGTCGGCGGCCTGATGGGTAAGCAATGCAGTAGGTTCCAGATAGCCGTCGATGCGTGTGCCCACAAAGTTGTACGTACCGAAGTAGCGAATCTCCAGTATGGCATCGGGCACCACGTCGGTCAGCGTCACAAACTGGCTACTGTCGTCGGTGGGGCTGACTTTCACGGGAGCTTTCTTTTTACACTGCATCACATAAACGCTGCAGATGACGATAAGGATGGCGGCGAGCATCCATAGTTTCATCTGATACATATCTGTTTTTATAATATTATATATCTGCAAAACGAAACAGGACGCATTCAGGGGTTGGAACGCTGGGAGTCTTCGCTCTTGATTACAAAGAGCTTGTCGTTGCGGCGCACCTTGGTTTTCAGGGGAAGACTTATGTGCCACCCTTTCTTGGCCATGTCCACGGGATGCAGGTCGTAGCGCATTTCGTCGACAGTGGCATAGAGGGCTCCTGTGGTGGGCCCTGTGACGAGTATCCTGTCTCCCTTATGCAGTTCCGTGGCTTCTATCTTGAACTCGCCCACACTCAGCTTACTGAAGAAACGTATCGCCTTACCACAGTACACCTTCCTCTCTGTAGCCTCGCTGCCGTGCTGCTTAGCCCATTCGCCCAGCAGCTGACCCTGATAGTAGCCATCCCAGAACCCACGGTTGAAGACGCGACTCAGCCTTTCGTCCCACGCATCCTTACGTTCCTCGGTGAAAGAACCTTCCAGCACGCTGTCGATAGCTTCGCGATAACAGGACACCACGGTGCTCACGTACTCCGGCCCACGGGCTCGTCCCTCAATCTTGAATACCCGTACGCCGGCCTCCATCAGTTGGTCGATGAAGCGTATGGTCTTCAGGTCCTTGGGACTCATGATGTACTTGTTGTCCACGTCCAGCTCGGTACCTGTCTCGCGGTCACGCACGGTATAGCTGCGCCGACACAGTTGCATACATTCCCCCCGATTGGCCGAACGTCCCATGTTGTGCAACGACAGGTAGCACTTGCCACTAACGGCCATGCACAGGGCCCCATGACAGAACATCTCGATTCGTACCCGCTCCCCATTGGGGCCACATATATTCTCCTCCACGATGTGACGATGAATGTCGGCCACCTGACGGATGTTCAGTTCGCGAGCCAGGACCACCACGTCGGCAAACTGGGCATAAAAACGCAGGGCCTCGATGTTGGAGATGTTCAGCTGAGTGCTCAGGTGCACTTCCTGCCCTATGCGGTTGCAGTACGTCATCACGGCTACGTCGCTGGCTATGACGGCCGATATCCGTGCAGCCTTGGCCGCATCCAGGATTTGGCGCATAAGTTCCAGGTCCTCGCCATAGATAATCGTATTTACGGTCAAGTAGCTCTTCACTCCGCAACGCCTGCATTCCTCGGCTATGCGGTTAAGGTCGTCGATGGTGAACGTGCTGGCCGAGTGGGCACGCATGTTCAGGTTCTCTATGCCAAAGTAGATGCTGTCGGCACCTGCACGCAGGGCAGCCGCCAACGACTCGGGTGAACCCACCGGAGCCATTATCTCGAAGTCTTCTCTCTTCTCCACCCTTTTCCTTACTCTCTAATCCCTCGTTTCCCTCTTCTTTATTATCTAATCCTCCTTAGCCAGGGCAAAGTCCAACTGCTTGCGTTCCAGGTTGGCCTTGGCCACGCGCACCTTTATCTGGTCGCCCAATGAGTAGCGATGGTGGAAGCGGCGGCCCCAGAGGCAATAGTTCTTCTCGTCGAACTCGTAGTAGTCGTCGTCCAGGTCGCGCAAAGGCACCATGCCCTCACACTTGTTGTCGTTCAGCTCCACATAGAGGCCATACTCTGTCACGCCCGATATGGTGCCCTCGTATATTTCGCCCAGGTGCTCCTGCATGAACTCCACCTGCTTGTACTTGATGCTGGCGCGTTCGGCCTGAGCGGCCAGTTCCTCCATCTTGCTGGAGTGGTTGGCCAGTTCCTCATACTTCCCTCGTGAGGCACTGCGCCCTCCCTCGTGATAGCGGGTGAGCAACCGATGCACCATCATGTCGGGATAGCGGCGTATGGGGGAAGTGAAGTGGGTGTAGAAGTCGAAGGCCAGACCGTAGTGACCGATGTTGATGGTACTGTAGCACGCCTTCATCATAGCCCTGAGGGTGACCATCTCTACGAGGTTCTGCTCGCGCTTGCCCTTCACGTCGTGCAGCAGCCGGTTGATGTTCTTGCTCACATCGGTCTTGCTGCCGTTGGTCTTCAGTCGGTGGCCGAACTTCACAACAAAGTCGGCCAGGTTCATCAGCTTATTGGGGTCGGGCAGGTCGTGGACACGATAGACGAACGTCTTCGCCTTTTGGTTCTTTGCCACACGTCCGATGCTCTCAGCCACCGTGCGGTTAGCCAGCAGCATGAACTCCTCAATCAGTTTGTTGGCATCCTTGGCCACCTTGAAGTACACACTCAGGGGCTTCCCCTTCTCGTCTATCTCGAAGCGAGGCTCGCAGCGGTCGAAGTCCACGGCTCCATGCTCGAATCTGCGTCGGTGCAACTCCTTGGCCATGCGGTTCAGGATTATCAGCTCCTCGGCAAAGTTCTCGGCCGGGGCATAGTCGGGATTCTCAGGGGCACAATGGTCGCCAGGCATACCCAGGTCCTCGGGACTGGCTTCGCCGTGTGCCTCCAGCACCTGCTGCACCTCCTCGTAGATGAACCTTCGGTTGCTGCGCGTCACCGTATGGGCCAGGTGCCAGTCCTTCACCTCTGCCTTGGCGTTGAGCAGGAAGATGACACTGTACGTCAGCTTGTCCTCGTCGGGACGCAACGAACATATCTGGTTACAAAGCCGCTCGGGCAGCATGGGCACCGTGCGGTCTACCAGGTAGACGCTCGTGGCACGCTTCTCTGCCTCGCGGTCGATGAGGCTTCCCTCCTGCACGTAATACGTCACATCGGCAATGTGTACGCCCACCTCCCACAGGTTGGCACTGACCTTGCGTATGGACAATGCGTCGTCGAAGTCCTTTGCATCGCGCGGGTCGATGGTGAAGGTTGTCACGTCGCGCATGTCCTCTCGGCGGTCTATCTCGCTTTGGGGTATCTCTTCCGGAATGTAGTTGGCGGCTTCCTCCACGTTCTTCGGATAGCTGTAGGGCAAGCCATACTCGGCCAGGATGGCGTGCATCTCGGTGTCGTTTTCGCCCGTCTTGCCCAGTATGGCCAGCACCTTGCCTATGGGGTTCTTCACTCCGTCGGGCCACTCCACTATCTTCACGATGGCCTTGTCGCCGTCCTTTCCGCCCTTCAGGTTACCGCGGGGGATGAGGATATCGTTGGCCAGCGTGCGGTCCTCGGTCAGCAGGAAACTGATGTCCTTTCGGCACTGCAGTCGACCGACGAACTTCTTGTCGGCCCTCTTCAATATCTCGCTCACCTGGGCTTCGCGCACGTGGTTCTTGCGGCGGGCCATCATGGTTACTCTCACGCGGTCGCCGTCCATGGCGTGCAGCGAATTGCGCTCTGCTACCAGCAGGTCCTTGCCTCCACCGTCGGGGGTGAAGGTGTTCTTTCCGTTCGCCTTACGATGGAACACGCCGTCCAGCGTCTGGCTTTGCATCTTCAGCCTGTAGCAGTACTGGGGCTTCTCGCTGATGTAGTCGTCCAGCATCATGGCGTCCAGGATGTCCATGCACAGCATCTTGGCGGGGTGCGTGTCCAGTCCCAGTTCGCGGAATATGCGCCTCAGTTCCAGCGTCTCTCCCTGGTGAGTCTGGAACAACTGTTCAATCATGGCCGTCAGCTGCTTCTTGCTGATGTGCTTGCCACCTTTCTTCTTCTTTCCCATAGTGTTATGTCTTTCGTTAGAGTTCGGGGTAACGTTCTCCTGCAAAGTTAATGAATTTCGGCGAAAGTCCAATGAAGGAGAATGAAAAAGTTGGTCTTAAGTAGAGGCCAACGAGTTTGTTCACCATCCCGACGAACGCAAGGCGGCTTTCAGACTATGCCACTCGTCATCCCAGTATTGGGGGAAGTCGTCGCACCAATCCTGTGCGGCAATTCAGAGGTCCATATCTATGAACCCTATCTCCCCGTCATTTTGTTGAGCATCACGGGCCATCAGTTCCTGAAGCTCTGGGGTACAGAACCGTTCGCACAATGATTCCAAAGGCTTATCCGTCTGATAACTTGGAACGATAAGGGTACGGTATAGGTTCTCGACATACCTTTCTGCAGTTTTTCTGCTACTGACATTACAACTCACAGAGGCCAGTATCAGAGCCATGCTTACCCAGAGCCGTATTACTCGTTTCATATCGTCAGGACTTTATTTCGCTACAAAGATAGCGCAAACCGACGAAGGTAGCAAGCACAAAGCGAAATATCTTTCAGCTTTGTCTTGCCGCTCGCTGCTTGCGGCGCTTATTCGAGCTTGCGAGTCTTAAGAAGGAGGAGGAAGACCGGGAGGGGAGTTAGTTACTTCACCGCATCGCTGACGACGAGGCCGGCAAGCATGAAGCCGAAGATGGCGGTGACGTGGGCGAGGGTGCCGCACGGCTGCGAGGGGTCGCTACCGCGACGGGGAAGGAGTTCATCGGAATAGACGCACTGGAACTTGTGGCGGGGAAACTGGCGTTCGCGCTTGAAGCGGTTGCGCAGTGCGCGGGCGAGGGGGTCGCCCGTGACTTTCCAGAATTCTGCCACGCGGATGCGGGTGGGGTCCATCTTCTGGCCGGCACCCATGGAGGAGAAGAGCCGTGCCTGCGTCTCGCAGGCGAGGCGGATGAGCAGGGCCTTGTCGCGCAGGGAGTCGATGGCGTCGATGATGTAGTCGTAGTCCTGAAGCTGAAACTGCGCTGCGGTTTCCTCGGTGAAGGTTTGCCGGAGGGCGGTGACCTGTGCCTCGGGGTTGATGGTGAGCAGTCGCTCACGCAGGGCGTCCACCTTCGCCCGGCCCACGGTCGGCATGGTGGCCATGAGCTGGCGGTTGACGTTGGTGATGCAGACACGGTCGGAGTCGACGATGGTCAGGTGCCGTATACCCGAACGGATGAGGCTCTCGGCGCACCAGGAGCCCACGCCGCCCACGCCAACGATGATGACTCGTTTTGTGGCCAGACGGTTCAAGGCTTCTGCGCCTATCAGTAGTCTGGTCCTATGAAATATGTCCTGTTCTGCGGTCATCGGTGATGTGAGATGTGCGTTTATGGGCACAAAGATACGAATAATAAACGAAAACGATAACGATAACGAAAACAAATAAACGAAAACGATAACGGGAACGAAAAACTGCGTATCTTTGTAGTCGAAACGTAAAGATAGAAAGAAACACATGAAGATATTGGTTACGGGAGCCTCGGGCTTCATAGGCAGTTTTATCTGCAGCGAGGGAGTGAAACGTGGAATGGAGGTATGGGCTGGAATGAGGCGGACAAGCAGCAGCCAGTACCTGAAGGACGAGCGGATCAAGTTCGCTGAGCTGGACTTGGGGGACTTTGAGAAACTGTGCGGCCAGCTGCGCCAGTTGAAGGCAGAGATGGGAGGCCAGGGCTGGGACTACGTGGTTCATGCTGCGGGAGCGACGAAGAGCCTGACGCGCGAGGGGTTCTTCAAGACGAACACCGAGGGGACGCGTAACCTGGTAGAAGCATTGAAGGCAGAGAGTATGGTGCCGCAGCGTTTCGTCTTCGTCAGTTCCTTGAGTATCTTCGGAGCCATTCGTGAGGAGGCCGTGCGCAAGCCGACGGCCGACAATCCGTGGATATACAGTCCGATTATGCTGACCGATACCCCACAGCCCAATACGGCGTATGGCGAGAGCAAGCTGGAGGCCGAACACTATCTGGAGGGTGTGACGGACGTGCCTTGGGTCATCCTGCGTCCGACAGGAGTGTACGGGCCGCGGGAGAAGGACTACTTTCTGATGGCAAAGAGCATCAAGCAGCATGTGGACTTTGCCGTAGGCTATAAGAGACAGGAGATTACGTTTGTCTATGTGATGGACGTCGTTCAGGCGGTGTACAAGGCTCTGGAGAGCGAGAAGGCTGTAGGCCGGTCCTATTTCCTGAGTGACGGGGAGGTGTACGAAAGCCGCAGCTTCAGCGACCTGTTGCAGCGTGAGCTGGGAGACCCCTGGGTGCTGCACATCAAGGCCCCGTTGTGGTTCCTGTGGCTGGTTTGTGCCATCAGCGGTACGGTCAGCGGATGGATGGGTAAACTGACTACGCTGAACCTGGACAAATATCACATACTGAGTCAGCGCAACTGGCAGTGTGACATTGAGCCCGCGCGCCAGGACCTGGGTTACCAACCCGAGTATGGGCTGGAACGTGGGGTGCAGGAAACGGTAGCCTGGTACAAAGCCGAAGGATGGCTCTAAAAATAGCTATTCGATAATTGAAGTCTGGGGATTTCGTACGCCAGTGGCTGTCTTCAGGTAAGCCTTTGCCACACCGAACTTGAGGAACATATCGAGACGAACGGGCAGATGGTTCTCGTCGTCGGTGACGTAGAAGGTGATAATCTCCTTCTCCTTTTTACCTTTGTATTCCACAAACGAGAAGACCATGCAGCGGTAGGTAATCTTTGTCTCCTCGGTCTTGAACTTCTTGATGCCCCGATAGACGAGAGTCTGTGATTCGATGTCCTTTCCGTCGGCCATGAGGAAGCGTATCTTCTCTCCTACCTTGAACTGGCTGCCGTCGAACGAACGGGCACGGAGCATCATGCTCATCATGTCGTAGACACAATCCACGCGATTGAGTGCCTGGCGAGTTTCTTTCCCATAGGGATTGACGTAGAGCAGTTCGATGTGGTTGTTGCCTCCCGGGTAGCTGTAGTGTACCTCGTTGAGACGGTACTTCCCACCCTCGTTGGCTCCCTTGCGATAGTAGAGGGGAACGAGGTCGGGGGTGACGACACTGGTCAGCGTGTCGCGCATGCAGAAGAACTTGTCGAGCCGTTTGCTGGTGCGCGTGATGAGGTGACTCTTGTAGGCCGAGCGTCCGTTGTAGGTGGTCTTGTCGGTGGTCATGGTGGCGGTGCCTGCGTTCACCCACACAAACTTCCAGTTGAAGAAGAGCTTGTACTCCAGTCGTTCGCCGTCCTGGAAGGCGGTATTCTTCTGTGGGCATTGGGCTGACAGGGGGGAAGTGAACAGGAAACAGAAGAGTGCTCCCGTCACCACTAAAGCTATACGATACGTCGTTCTCATTTTATTTCTTCTTTTTTTGTTCGCGTTCGCGGTTACGGTCTTTTATTGTTTTCTCTTTGTCGGCCTTCTGTTTGGTGATGGCCTTGGGTTTCTGTTTGGTAGCCTCAATGCTTCGGTAGTCCCATTGCTGCTCCACTTCGAACTTGGCCCTGAGGGGGATGGGCTGAGGGAAATAGAACACTTCCTCGGGCTGAGTGCCGCTGGCATACTCACCGGTGTCCCAGATGCCGTTTCCGTTGCGGTCGACAAAAAGACGCATATAGTAGTCTCCGGCTTTCAGGTAGAAGAAATCGGCACGTCCGTCCACAGCCTCTTGCTCGGCTACAGGCTTGTCGTTTTTGTTCAGCAACTGCACGACGCAGTGGTTGTCAGCATTCACCAGTTTAATGAAGATGGAGCCGAATTCGTCCTCCGATTTTACGCGGATATCGGTCTTCTGCGTCTTCGACGGAGTGCCCATTACGCTGGTGAAGGCCAGGCTGTCGGCCTCAAACCGGTAACTGGTGGCGGGTTGCCATTCGGCATAGAGCCGGTATTGCCGTATTTGTCCTTCGACGGGCAATAGCAGGAAGGGGGTCTCCACATAGTCGGAGTCCACTTTCATGTAGAAATGAACCTTGGTGGAGTCCACCCGCGCTATGGGCTCGTTGAACTGCAAGACGATGTTCTGGTTCGGGGCAATGCTGGAGCTGGGCTTTATCTGCGTCTCCAGAAAGACCAGCTCGTAGGGGTTCTGCTCGTTGGGATTCTTGGCCTTGCCTTTCTTCACCATTTTCTCGTGGTCTTTGTTCCACTCTTCTATCTTCTTCTGGCGTTCCTTTTCCAGTTTGGCGTGGCTGGTCTTGGGCACCAGGTCGAGCGAGTCGCTGCGCATGCGGTCGATGCCTGCCGTATCGGTGTCGAGGTAGCTGAGGACGAGGGAAAGCGTGTCCATATAGGCCACGGTGGTGTCGGTAATCCAGTAGGTGATGGTGTCGTTCTTCAGCGAGGGTTCGGGCAGCAGGCAGCCGACATCGAAGTTCTGTCCCTCGATGGTGGGCAGGGAGTCCTGCGGCGAGGTGAAGAAGAGGGTGAAACTCTCGGGCGTCTTACGCTCGGTCTTCAGCAGGTGTTTGTCCTGTCCGCTTTCCAGGAACGAACGGATGACCAGGTTGTCGGGGTAGTAATGGATGTAGGGCACCATGCGTATCTTCTCGATGTGGGAAGTGTCGGCCCAGATGGTGTCGGGGCGCAGGTCGGGCTTTTGGCTTGTGACGATGTCAAGCGTGTCCCAACCAATGGTTTCGCTCTTCTGGGAGAAGAAGTAGTTGCCGTCCATATCCTGCAAGGCAAAGGCGCGATAGCGTCCATCCTTCACACCCTTGACGCTGAACTGCCCACTTCCGTTTGTGCGTCCCACGCGCAGGAAGGGAGTGGTGGTGAACAGCGTGTCGTGGAAAGCGGAGTCGAGGGGATAGAGCCCCACCATGATACCTTTCACGGGTTCCAGGTTCTCGGCATTGAGCACGGTGCCCGACACCTCCATGGTGTCTATCTCTGCTCCCGTGCTGAACGAGAAGGTGTACTTCCCCATGGGGTTGCCCTCGTTGTTGTCCACGATGGCATCGCCGAAGTCGATGGTGTAGGTGGTGTTGGCACGGAGCGAGTCGTAGAGGTCTATCTTCACGCTCTTGCCTACGGCCCTGATGTTGGGCATCTCGGTTTGGGGAGGGGATACGACCACCTTCTCGCTGGCATTCTCCAGCTTTATGTATTCGTTGAACTGGATGTTTATCTTCTTCCTGTTGCTCTGGACTGCCTTGTTGCCAGGCGTACTGCTTACCACGCGTGGAGGCTCCTCGTCCCACGGGCCGCCGTCGGGCGAACCTATGCTGGCGCATGAGGACAGGAGGAGAAGAAAAAAAACCACCCCCGTGCCCCTTCCTTGTAAGGAGGGGCGCATATACCTTATTATATTATATAATATAGTCATCTTTCTCTTTATAACTACTCCCTCCCCTCGGGGAGGGTAAGGGGTAGGGGCCGTAGTATTGATTCTATCACCTTCCGGTCGTTGCACAGGCGGGGCACCTTGTGCTGACCGCCCAGACGACCCTGCTTCCGAAGCCAGTCGTCGAACAGGTCGTGGCGGGCCACCACCAGTTCAGGCTCCTGCAGGGTGATGTCGGCACGCCGCTTAGCCTCGTAGTCGCTGTTCTGCTGTTGGAGGGCAAGGTCCAGCGCGCGCACGAAGTGACCCGTGTCGTCCGGCATACGGGAGAACTCCACCAGCCACTGGTGCCGACCGTGACCTTCGTCGTCCATGTAGACGGGGGCAGCGGTGTATTCCCTCACCTGGGCTCCCGTCTGTCGGCAGGCCTCGGCCAGCGCGCGCTCGGCATTGTCCACA
>FLNY01001605.1_pt1 | contig 27131 bp, 25 predicted proteins | sample 1140381 | NCBI WGS metagenome assembly FLNY01 (sample SAMEA3878172, study PRJEB12797) | bioreactor metagenome | biome: Moose rumen | place: Sweden | collected 2011-10
GAACTCCTCACAGGTTGGCTCAGCGTCGACCCGATGATAGATAAGTATCCGAATGTTTCACCATATAACTACTGTTTTTGGAATCCGGTGAAGCAAGTGGATCCAGATGGGAATATTCCACTGCCATCATGGAAAGAATTTCTTTTTGCCCTTAAGCATCCGATAATTGCTTCGAATGTTGGATCTGTTTCGCGAGGTTCTTCGAATATCTCGACATGTGCGGTGAGGTTTGCGACACGTGGAGAGATACTATATGGATCAAATCCAAAAAAAGAAAGAGAAGAGGGAAGCGAAGCGGGAGCCTTTCGACATACATTATGGCAAGCAACAATAGCTGCTAAGTATAGCACAGATATAGCAAAAGAAATTGGTGATGCTCATGAAGACAATTCTAAAGTGAATTTGAAACAGAGAGTTTTTGATAATAAAGAGTCCGCGGATCAAGTTGTAGATTTATTAAATAATATTATTGGAAGAAGTATTGGAAAAGAAAACTCTGGAGAGAACATGAAGAGCCTTGCAAATTCCGTCTTGGATGAGTTTAAAAATAACGGTTTATATACTGTGACTGAAACATCTAGTGGACAATTTGTGGTATCTCGAAATATGCTTTCCCAAGAGAAATATGATGCACTGAAGGAAATTTTCTCAGGCCTTAATGAATATGGTAGAACAGCGGAAGAACAAAGTATGTATTACCTCAGTAATATTGGTAACGGTCTCCCATAATACCTTTTAATTAAAATATGTCAATATTTCTGTTCAATAATAAAATGATTGAAATGAAAAAAGTCTTTTTTGTAGCTATTTGTATTTTGTTGTGCTCATGTTATAGAGGTAATCATATCGATAAAATTGTTGTTAGTCATGTTGAGAAAGAAGGGGTGGGGTGTTATATTGACATGGCAGAGGAGTTAGATTTTCAGTGGGATTCATTGTTCTATTTCTCAATAGGATGCTCATTAGAAGAAATCCAAGAAACAGTGGGATATCCTCTTATTGTTGATAAAGACCTATCATATCTTATGATATTTTTTTTCGAGGGACGAATGGTAAAATTGTTTCGATGGGATTATTTCCAGTCAGATTTTGGTGTTATTATTGACACCCCTGAATTAATATATAAAACCTCCTTTCATAAGGCCAAATTTAAAGTTAGAAAAGGAAACCAGTGTTTTATTTTAGAACCAGTCAACGATACAATAAACGAAAGAAAACTGTTGTAAAAAAGCTCTTCTGTTATTTCTAGCATGTGGCGATACGGAGGTAAAGATTTCATCTCGATAAATAGGAAAAGCGACAAATAAATAACAATTTTATACTAATGATATGTACCAAAACATCAAAAGCCACCCGATTCGTGGTGTTTTACCCCGTCGTCTTTCAACGGGAAAGAGAAGGACTATGAATCCGGCTTCCACTACTACGGCGCACGCTACTACTGGTCCGAACTCCTCACCGGCTGGCTCAGTGTCGACCCGCTGATGGACAAGTACTCATCTATTAGTCCCTATGCTTATTGTGTTTGGAATCCGGTTAAGTTGATAGATCCAGATGGAAGAATAATCGATAGTGCTAGTGTCACCCAAAATATCAAAAATATGATAGACCCAACCCATGAATGTTACAATGCCGAATTTGCCGCTATATATCAGTGTTTGGATGATGATAGATCCACCACATATAGATTTGAAAAATGGGATAGTTTTCATAAAAATAATAAAAACCAAGATATTTCAGGCGCAGTATCTTTATCAGAGGACAAAACTCTGATTATTGGCTATACCTGGGGATTGGAAACCGAATTAGATGGAGGAATCGCACCAGAAAGGGCATTATGCGAAGAAACTCGACATGCAAAACAGTTCTGTGATGGAGAGTTTGGATTTTTTAAGACACCTTCCACACCATGGATGGTATGTGGGCTTGTTGATGAAGAGGAAGCCCATGCCTGGGCTGCTCGTGTTAGCGGATCGACACCGAGATATGATTTGTCGCACTATGATATAGATAGAACTTCAACGTCTGCCGAACATGCATGGGTCAACGATTATAAAGAGAAAAGAGCGGGAACTACACCAAATTATAATGCCAATGGATTGTACTCCAGCGAATTCTGGTTTTTCAAACAACCTAAAAATAAATGAAATGAGAAAGTTTTTGATATTTCCCTTCTGTTTTTTCTATTTACAATTTGCTTACTCTCAAAATATGGGCAATCATTCTTGCATCAATTATAGTATTTCTGAAAAGGTTTGGAATTTTGTCATTGACACGGTTCCTGCGACCGTTCCTTCAGATTACTTTGATTTTTGTGAATGTACAGGAGTATCTACATTGGCGAATATATACTCTTTCGAAGATGTTTATAGGAAGTCTTTCTCCTATAAAACACCGGCAAAATATATATTGTGTTCAATAGCTCATATAGACTCGTTAGGAGTATGGGACAAAGACACAGCCTTGTGGGTGATTCATTCGAAAGCGACAATTTATGAGAATTTCTTTTCGCCATATTATCTCAATTACTGGACACCCAAAGAAGATATTTTGGAATCAGAATATATTTCTGGTTCTAATAAAATATATAATTTTTTGCTTGATAAAATAAAAGACGAAGAAGAAAGAAAAATTGAGAAAAAAAATGTCAATGTAGTTGTTATTCCCAAAGAAATAGCAATTATAAAAAAAATAGTAAATAATGTACAAAACAACCTGTTTCTTTTAAGAATCAATGATTCTGAAAAAGGGGATATCATAGCATACCAATTTTTCACAAAAGAGGAATTTGATATATCTACACTTTATACACCGTTACAATATTATAAATTTTTACTTGGAAGATATATTGACTACATGAAAATTATGAGGACATCCACAACAAAATAACCGGCAGAAAACAATAGCTATCTGAGCTGTCCAGCACATTGAATCGTACATTAAATCCATACTGTTCCATGGTCATTCCCCCTCGACAAATTTCACCGCGAAAGGAGAAGACGAGGAGCCAGGCTACGGATACTTCGGCACCCGTCATATGGATCGTAGATCATGAACTGATGACGATGTGGTAAAAATTGTACAACCAGTGCTGTCCTGCAACAAAAACTAAAAAACAATAACAATTAAAACATCAAAATTATGTACCAAAACATCAAAAAAATCACTATGCTGCTTTTTGTGGCAGCCATAAGGTACTCGTAACTGTAATTTTTGAACGTTTTCGTTAAGCCAAATGACCAAGGTGTATTAGACTGTTCTTTTCATTTTCGTTGTCTTTTCTGTCATTTTTTTCAGCGTAAAACACTTGCATTTCACAGTGTTTGCAGTCGAATTCGAGGCGGAAACGACGACCTGTATTATGAAGAAAGAGACTGTTGGCGTAGTCTTTGTCAATGGTTTTGTTGCATTTGTGCATCAGGCACTGTCCCAGTTCGAAACGTAGACAATATTTTGTGGTCATCAGCGGAAAATTATCTCGGATGTCTATCCCTGGCTGGTCGGGTCCTCGTTCTATGTCTGTTACCCCGTGACGACGATAAAAGTCTTCGGCTTTGTCGTTGACTATGTTGTTACGACCGTCAAGGTGCGTCGAATAATAGGGTATATTATTTGGAATAAGATGTTTATCGGCCGGTTTAAACGTCTCGATTCTTTTCATTATATGTGTCTCGATTGCACTCCGTCGCAATTCGTTGATGAGCGAAGAAGGGGAAAAGTAAGGCTGTTCAGTATCGATAGTTATATCTCTGATTTCAAAAGGAGTACTGCCGAGCTTCGATAGTTGCTTCTCTGTCGTTTCTTTGGCACGGGCAATATCACGTGCCGGTTCTTTGACACATGCAACGGCAGCTGATGCCTCGCAACCATCCTCATCTCGCACTGTCAATCTTATTCCATCGTATGTCTCGTCAAGTATCATAGAAACAGCTATTTTACGTTCCGCGGTCTTTCCTTGCAGCTGTTTTTCAAAGGCGAAGTCATTATTGCGCCATAGTTGGGCACCACTCTTGATATCCAGTGTTTTGTTTGCAGTAATACGGTTTCCATTGACATGATTTACAAGAAAGCCCTCCAGTTGCCGCTCATTGTTAAAATAGCATATCCCGTCACCTGCAGTGAGCGTCTCGTGTGTGTCTATGGTAACGGTATTGTTACTGACGGCTATAACGCTCCCTATCAGTTTTCCTGTCGATTTCTGTGTTGTGGTCGATGCCATGGGTTTCCTGCCAACTAAGAAGTAATCGGTGAAGCCTCGGTTGAAGGTGCGTTCTAACTCTGGTTCAAAGTAAATAACGGTTTTGCCTGACGAAGAGGGTCTTAGCCCCTCTTTTCTTTCTATTATTTTGTCTAGTTGTCTACGGTAGAAAGCAGTGACATTCTTGACGTATGACATGTCTTTAAGTCGTCCCTCTATCTTGAACGAAGTGATACCGGCATCTATCAACTCTTCAAGATGTTGCACGGCAGAAAAATCTTTTAAGGAAAGCAGATGTTCGTTTTTGCGAAGCATTTTTCCTTCGTCATTTATGAGGTCGTATGCCGATCGGCAGGGTTGGGAGCAACATCCACGATTGCCACTTCGTCCGTTAAGATACAGGCTCATATAGCATTGACCGCTATAACATACGCACAATGCTCCCTGCACAAAGGATTCAAGGTCTATTTTCACCTCTTTGCGTATTGAGGCTATCTGCTTCAATGGTGTCTCTCGGGCCAGAATGACTCGGCGGAATCCTACTTGTTCAAGGAACTTAATGCGCTCAATATCTATATTATGTGTTTGTGTGGAAGCATGAAGTTCGATAGGAGGGAGGTCCATCTCCAAAATCCCCATATCTTGTACAATGATGGCATCAATACCTATATTGTATAGTGCCCATATCATGTCACGGGCATCATTGAGCTCGTTGTCGAAAATCAGTGTATTAACTGTGGCAAATACTTTGGAACCAAATATATGGGCATATTTCACCAGTCGTTCAATATCTTCTATATTATTCCTGGCCGACGACCGTGCACCAAACAGAGGTGCTCCTATGTAAATGGCATCGGCACCATGATCGATGGCTGCAATGCCTTGTTCGGCATCTTTCGCGGGAGCCAACAGTTCTAGTCTACTTTTCATAGCCGATATTGTTTTCTGCCCTTTTGGTAATTATTATCGAGAATTCGTACAAAAGCCATAGTGGTAGCGCAACCACACACATTGTGAATATATCTGTGGACGGTGTGATAAAGGCAGCGGCTACAAATACAAGTACTATCGCCAGTTTGCGCCATTTTTTTAGAAATGCGGCGTTCAACACCCCTATTCGTGCAAAGAAATAAGCTACAATGGGAAGTTCAAACATCAGTCCAATTGTGAATAGCAGTCCTGTGAAGGAGCTGATATAGGAGGAAAGGTTTATCTGGTTCTCAACGCGGCTACTCACCTGATAGGTGCCGAGAAAAATGAGTGTCAATGGAAATATAACGAAATAGGCGAGTGCTATTCCAAGAAAGAATTGTACGAAAAATGCAAGCGTTGCACCAATGGCAGGCTTGCGCTCGTTGCTATACAATGCCGGTTTGACAAAAAACCATACTTCGGCAATGATGTATGGAAATGCCACTATCAATGCAAGATACAACGACACGCTCAAGTGTGTCATCAACTGCGACGCCAAATTGATGTTTATCAACTCTATTTGACCTATATCTACAGCCATACCGATTCTTTCCATCAGCCTATAGGTGACGAAATCGGTTTTGCAAGGTGCAAATATAATATACTCAAAGACAAAGTCTTTCAAGCAAAAAACAGCAACGGCTATAACAAACACTGCAGCAATGCAGCGAATCAATAGCCATCGCAACACCTCAAGGTGTCCCCAAAAGTTTTTCCCTTCGGGCATTATTGAACAGTGTTGTTGTCCTCTTTCTTGGTATCGTTGGTTGTAATGCTAGCATCATCAGCCTTGCTGATGTTTTTAACTTCCTCTTCCACGCTGTTGACGGCATTCTTGTATTCTTTTACCCCTTTGCCCAGACCGCGCATCAGTTCAGGTATTTTCTTGCCGCCAAACAGAACTAGAACCAGAATCAAAATGACGATAATTTCGGGAGCCCCGATCATTCCTAACAATGTCATTGTTTTTATTGGTATTAAATATTTTATTTTGCAACAGTATTATTTTTTTATTTTACGTATTATTATGGCTTTTATTGTGTTAGAAAGTATTTTATTTTATTTTTGTATCGTTTTTTCAAACCATGTTGCTGACGGTAACTGACAAATCATGTGATGTTTATGCATTTATCGCGGCACGGTTATAGCGATAAATCATTACAATCAAGGTTCAATAATATGAGTACAAAATATATTTTCCCATCACGTCTTTCTTCTCTCTCAAAACTGAATCGTATACTGTCAGGAAAAGATTATAAAAATTCTAAGTTTTATATCATCCTTGATGAGAACACGTATAATAATTGTCTGCCGCCGCTAGTCAGTTCTGTAAGTGCTCTCGAAAAGGCGGAATTCTTTGAGGTCCCGACAGGCGAGAATGCCAAATCGCTTGAGGTCGCGAATCAGCTATGGCAAGCCCTGCTCGAGAGCGAGTCGGACAGAAACAGTGTGATTATTAATCTGGGAGGCGGTTGTGTCTGTGACCTCGGCGGTTTTGTGGCTGCCGGATTCAAACGCGGTATACGCTATATCAATATTCCTACCACTCTTATTGCAATGGTCGATGCTGCGATAGGTGGAAAGACGGCCGTAAACATTGGAAACGAAAAAAACCAAGTCGGCTTTTTCCACCAGCCTTCTGTTGTCTGCTACGATTTCAATTTTTTAAAGACCTTACCTTCCGATGAATTGAAAAATGGACTCTTCGAATTAATCAAGTCTTTTTTCCTCTGTGGCAATACCGAAGTGTACGAATTATTGAAGTTATCTTGGAATTATGACGATGCTTCTTGCTATCAAGATTTTATCCCACACTGTGTCGAATTCAAACGCTCTATCGTCAACGCTGACCCGCAGGAGCATTCTCTGCGGAAAATACTGAACTTTGGCCATACATTCGGTCATGGCATTGAAAGCCATCTTAGGGCTCATGGTCATCCAGTCTCTCATGGCTATGCTGTCGGAATTGGGATGGCATGTGAACTGTATCTTTCGGTTAAGAAGCTCGGAATGGGTGAGAAATTATTTGCCGACTATTGTAGTTTCCTAAGGAAATTAATCCAGATACCTAAATTCAACCTTCGGGACACAGAGAGTATCCTTAGTTTTATGCGACATGACAAAAAGAATAATGGGGGATTGATTCTATGTGTTTTACTACAAAGTATTGGTGTCCCGCTCATCGATGTTGCCTTGGATGAAAATGAAGTGCGTGATGCCTTGCTGCATGTCTGCAAATGTTAAGTTAGTCCCAAATCAAGTTGTGCTGACACTGTTCCTTCGCAGTATCTGCGATAGGGACAGTCGTAAGGTGTAGAACAGTGTTCCCCAGTACTGATAGTTGGCTCTATCCCTTGCAAAACATCATGAAATCGCTCTATTTGCTTTGCAATCAGCTCTTCAGCCTTGATAGCGTCGGATGTTAACTCTTCATATACAGGATTATCGTTGCCGTCGTTGTAGATTATTGAAAACGAACTAAGTCGGTCGAGACAATGCGATATTATATAATATTGCAAATTAATATCTTGGCGAAATACCTCTTTCACTGACAATGAGTTCTTTATTTCATAAACCGAGATGTTGCCGTCACTGTTTTTATGTACTACGTCGGCCAATATAAGTACTTGATTGTAAACGAATCCTGCCTCGTAGAGTGTTACTTCGCCGTGAGTCTTGAGCGATTCGATTGTCAATTCAGGGTATTTTTCTATTCTTCTCCCTAATATTGAACTGATATCTATCGCATTAGGAAACAATGCCTTGACATTATATTCAAAGTCTCTCCCTTTCCTGAACCGCTTGAGTGTCTCATGCGAATACCATGCCAAATTTGGCTTGTAAACGTCAAGGTATAAGGCTTTTTCACATTGTATCCCTAAAATGAACTTGCTTTTTGTCAACCGATACAGCATGTCAACATTTGTTTTCAACCAATAACTGGATGGTATTTCTCGAACGTTGTTGCAGCACTACATTTCTCCCATCCACAATGTCGTCAATGATTTGTTCATTATAGTAACGTATGGTAATCAGCTGAAGCCCTGTGTTATATACTATCCGAAAACTCTTCTCCAGTTCTTCTCTTAGTTTCTGAAGCAGTATTTCATTGTAGTCAATGCAAAGCGAAAAACTAAGGGCGGAATTCTGCATCAAATTCACTCGTATGTTCAGTATAGCTAATACTTCAAAGATAGTTTGCAGGTTTTCTTCCGCTATAAAGGAGAAGTCTTTGGGTTGTATCGAGATTAGTAATTGATTGTTTTTGAAGATATATAATGGTGTCTGAGGTTCGATGCTTCTAAAAGGACCTATTACCGAACCCTCAGCGACAGGATCTTTAAAAGACTTGATATTGAGTCTAATGCCTTTGTTTTGTATGGGTTTAACGGTCTTTGGATGTATTACCGATGCTCCATAATATGCCAGCTCAATGGCTTCATTAAATGGTATCTTGTTTATCTTTACAGTATTGGTAAAGAATTTTGGATCTGCATTAAGAAAACCGGGCACGTCTTTCCAGATTGTCATACTGTCGGCATCAAGGCAGTAGGAGAGAATGGATGCCGAGTAGTCGCTACCTTCACGCCCTAAGGTGGTCGTCGTTCCTTTACGTGTACCTGCAATAAACCCTTGGGTAATAACTATATGGGTGTTGAGTGCTGAAAGTGTTGAGATGGCTTGTCGGCGGGTAACCTCGAAATCTACAATGCCTTCGCGATAGTTCTCGTTCGTACAAATAATTTTTCGTGCATCAATCCATACATTATTGATTCCAACACTGTTAAGATATCCGGATATAAGGGTCGTGGATATTAGCTCGCCATACGATACCACTTGATCGTAGTTGTAGTTGTAGTCGGTAGCTTTTTCTGCCGACTTATTGTCGAGTTCTTCAAAGAGTGTGTTGATTTTATCAAAAGTCGGATCGTGTGGGTTCGACAGCAGCTGACAAGCAATATCTGAATGATAGTCTTTACTTTGCTTCAAAAACATCGCGCGCTCATTCTCCGATGTGTATACTCCAGGAACAATCTTCTCAAGCATATTGGTTGTCTTTCCCATAGCCGATACCACTACAACCAATGGCTGCTCATGGTGCTGTCTTAAAATGTCGGCCATGTTTTTTATGGCCTCTACGCTGTTGACGGAAGCACCGCCAAATTTGAAAACGTTCATTGTTCCCTGTGTTAAGAAATGATAATATGTTTATCGCAGCTGACGTTCCATGTCACGACGCGTGTCTTTCGCTTTGATAGTCTCTCGCTTGTCAAAGAATTTCTTTCCTCTCGCCAGCGATATGTCCAATTTTGCGTATCCTTGAGGGTTGACATATAATAATGTGGGTATTATGGTAAACCCACGCTCTTTTATTTTATTCTGCAATTTGCGCAACTCTCTCCGGTTAAGCAATAGCTTGCGGTCTCTCTTCGCAGGATGGTTCAGCCAACTGCCAAAACGATACTCTGTTATATGCATCTGTTTAACATACAATTCGTTCCCTATAAATGCACAGTAGGCATCTGTCAAATTGGCTCGCCCCTCACGAATACTCTTAATCTCCGTACCCGTCAGGACCAGTCCGGCAGTGAACGATTCCATCAGAAAGTATTGATATTCGGCTTTCTTGTTCTTTATCTCAATAATGTTTTTTGCTTCCATGTTCATGTTAATTACGCGAAAACAAAGAAATTGTTGTGCAAAAGCAAAAAGAAGATTGTATTGACTTTAACCTTTATCCTTTAAACTTTAATCGTTACTATTAAGAAATTTTAGTATTTTTGCTAATTGATATCAAATTGCTAATCAGAGATACATAATTGAAAAACAATAAACAGAATAATAATTTTAATCTATATGAAAGATATTTTTGAACGTATTAAAGAGTCGACTGGCGGTCCTCTCGGACAGTATCGTAAATTGGCCGACGGTTATTTTTATTTTCCGAAGCTCGAAGGTGAACTGGGTCCGGAAATGGTGTTCAATGGCAAGAAAGTCCTCAACTGGAGCCTCAACAACTACCTCGGCTTGGCCAACAATCCAGAGGTACGTGCCGCTGATGAGGAAGGTGCTCGTCGCTGGGGCTTGGCCTATCCTATGGGTGCCCGTATGATGAGTGGCCACACAGCCCTGCACGAAGAAGTGGAGGCAATGCTGTGTGAGTATACTCATAAAAAATATGGCTATCTGCTCAACTTCGGCTATCAGGGACAGATAAGCATTCTTGACACCATCGTCAGCCTTCGCGACGTGATTGTCTACGACAGCGAAGCCCACGCCTGCCTTATCGATGGCTTCCGCGTAACCGGCGCCAAACGTTTCAAATACCAACACAACGATATCGAAAGCCTTCGTAAGCAACTTACCCAGGCAACAGCTTTGGCAGAAAAACAGGGCGGTGGTATCCTTGTCGCCACCGAAGGTGTTTACGGCATGGAAGGCGACCTCGGTGCCTTGGACAAAATCGTGGCTCTGAAAAAAGAGTTCAATTTCCGTATCCTTATCGACGACGCTCACGGCATGGGCGTCATGGGCCCTGAAGGACGTGGAACTCATACTCATTTCAACTGTGCCGACGATATCGACTTATATTTCTGCGCTTTCGCCAAGACAATGGCAATAATAGGAGGCTTCATCGGCTGCAACGACGAAGACATCATCACCTATCTGCGCTTCAATATGCGTTCGCAAATCTATGCCAAGAGCCTGCCGATGCCAATCGTATGGGGTGTCAAACGTCGCCTCGAAATCATCAACCAGCATCCTGAATTCCGCGAACGCTTATGGGAACTCTCCAGCTATCTCCAGAAATCACTCCAAGCCGAAGGTCTCAACACCGGCGTCACCGAATCTCCCATCACACCGGTATTCTTCCCGGGCGATGTCAATCAAGGTACCAATGTCGTCGTCGACCTGCGCGAAAACTACGGCATCTTCTGCTCTATAGTTGTCTACCCCGTCGTTCCTAAGGGCCAAATCATGCTGCGCATCATTCCTACAGCTGTTCACACTATGGAACATGCCAACCGCACTATCGAGGTGTTCCGCGACGTGAAGAAACGCCTCGACGAGGGCTACTACAACAAACCGATACCTGACATGCATATTATCAAACATAGTTGACATTCGACAACTAATCTAAAAATATGAAATATCAACTCAGATGTAAAAAATGTGGCAAAGTCATTCCTGACTTTGCCACATGGTTCAGTCAAGACCAGAAATGCGTTTGCGGCAGTGGCTACGCTGAAGTAGAATATCCTGATGCAAAGCCGTTTCCATTCCCTAAATGCGACACGAACTCTTTCCAGGACTATTATTTCGACCTCCTCCCGCTGCTTCATCGCAACTCTATTGCCTCTTTCGGCGAAGGACTGATTCCGATGGAACGCTGGGACAACCTGGAGGCATACGCCTCAAAGCACGGCATAGACTGCCGCGTATTTGTCTATCGTAACGACCTTAATGCCGGCACAGGCTCTTTTAAGGATATCTCCGGCTCCTTGGCGGCTTCAGTCCTACGCGAAAATGGTATCAGGGAGTATTGCCTCGCCTCAACGGGCAACGCAGGCGTGGCATTCGCTACCTATCTCGCAAAGGCCGGTATTCGCTTCACCGAGTTCGCACCCAACTGCATCGATCAGGCTACGGTAGAGGCCATTCGCAAGGTGAACCAGCCGGTGGTCATCTCTAAAGGAGGCTATGGCGATGCCAAAAAAGAGGCAGCTGATTACCACGAGCAGAATCATGTCCTAATCAGTGGCGGTAATACTGACCCTATCCGCATCGAGTCGAAACGCCTGGTGGCATACGAATGTTTGCGCCAGCTCGGTCAGCTCCCTACGGTCTATATGCAGGCAGTAGCAGGCGGCACCTCTCCTCTGGCTCTCGAAAAAGGTATTCGGGACCTCAATTCAAATTCTGAGACATCGGCTTCTGAGTACTCTCTCCCACGTATGCTGCTCGTACAGCAGGATGAGTGCGACCCTATGGTCACTGCATGGGAGAAAGCTACCGCTGCAGGCTTCCCCGACGGCTGGGAACAACAATACGAGGCCAAAAAGGATATCAAGACACGCATCGGTATCCTTACGGCTGCCAATCCGGGCAACTACCCGCTGGTAGCACCTCTCGTCCGCCGCAGCAAAGGTACCTTTATACGTGTCAAGGAGGCTGAACTCCCGCTCTATGGCAAGGAGATGAAGTCTTCACGCGGAATACTTATGGGACCGGCTTCGATGGTTTGCTACGCCGGGTTCTTCCAAGCTGTAGATAACGGCCTTATACGTAATGGCGATATCGTATTGCTCAACACCGGCGAAGGCTGCGACCGAGCACAGTGGTTTAAGGAACTGGTGGAAAACTGTTGAAATGAAGAAATTTGAAAACAAGATAGTATGGATTACAGGAGCCTCGTCGGGCATCGGCGAGGCTACTGCCTATCGCTTTGCAGAAGAAGGTGCCCGCATTATCGTCACCGCCCTCGAAGCTGACCTGCTCGACAAGGTGGTCGCTCATTGCAAGGAACTGGGTGCTCCTGACGCTGCTGCATTGCCGTTCGACCTATCCGACAGCGACGGACTTGATGCTCTGGCCAATAAAGCATGGAGTCTTTTCGGCCACATCGATATTCTCTACAACAACGCAGGCATCAGTCAACGGGGTACTACCGTCGAAACCGATATGCGCGTCATACGTAAAGTGATGGACATCGACTATTTTGCACCGGTAATCCTAACTAAAAACATCTTGCCACGCATGATAGGGCAGGGTGGGGGACAACTCGTGGTAACAACCAGCATCGCAGGACGCTTCGGCTTCCCCCTACGATGTGCTTACAGTTCAGCAAAACACGCCCTGTACGGCTTCTTCGAGACGGTGCAGGCGGAGACCTATGATCAGAACATACGCGTCACCATTGTCTGCCCGGGAAGGGTTCAGACCAACATATCGAAATACGCACTCGAAAAAGACGGCTCGCAACACGGCAAAATGGATGCAGGACAAGCGGGTGGAGTGACCCCTCAACAAGCAGCAGAAAAAATAGTCAAGGCTGTTTACAAGAAGAAACGTGAAGTCCTCGTGGGACGCTACGAACTCCTGATGGCTTACATCAAACAGTTCTTCCCGGGACTCGCCGCAAAACTGGCTCGCAGCATCAAGCCGATGTAATCTACTTGAATATTCGGATAATATCGTTCCCGTTGGCCAATATCAGTAGCGCCAACAGGAATATCATTCCTATACTCTGTGCCACTTCCAGGAATTTCTCGCTGGGTTTGCGACGTGTCACTATCTCCCATAGTGTGAACAATATATGACCACCGTCGAGCCCTGGTATAGGTATGATATTCATAAACGCTAGAATCACTGCTAGGAATGCAGTAATCCACCAGAAACTGTACCAATCCCAGCTCTTCGGGAAAAGCCCGCCTAAGGTGCCGAAACCGCCTAAGCCTTTGTATCCGTCCTTGGTGAAGAGTATGCGCAGCGAACTGACATAGGTGGTCAGCTGGTTCCATCCAAAGGCTATGCCGACAGGAATCGCCTGAAAGAAGTTGTAGTCGGTATGTATGGTTTCAAACAGTTTCAACGGCTCGGTCAGATAGACACCGATCTTGCCTGCCTCATCGACGGCTACATTCAACTCTTTGTATTCGCCTTTACGGACTACTCCTATGGACAATGTGTCACCGCCGTGGGCTGCCAACGTCTTCGAAATCTCAGTGTAGCAAGGCATGGATTCACCGTTGATGGTCACAACGCTGTCGCCTATTTCCATCCCACATTTGTGCGCCAACGAGCCGGGACCGAAGTCTTTGACAACAAAGGGTGAACGCACAGCCATAAGACGCGACGTGTCACGCGGGTCAAGACGGGTAAGCAAATCAAAGGACATGGCAATATCAACCATCTCCATATTGTCGCTGCTGTCCGAAGCACGCATAACGGTGACAATCTTGGGGTTATCAAGCAACAGTTTGTGTTGCGTCTTGACAAGGTCGGTCATCTCTTCACCGTCAATAGCGTATATCATGTCGCCGTTCTGCAGCCCCTCTTCGAGCAGCAATTCATGATAGTCGTAGCCCAGCTTCGCGTTGCGGAGCGGCAACTCGTCTTTGCCCCAGTGGGCAAAGATACAGGTATAGATAAGTAATGCCGAAAGGAAATTGACCAGCACGCCGCCGCTGATGATGCAGAGCCTCTGCCACGGCTTCTTGGAACGATATTCCCAGGGTTGCGGTTCGCTTTCAAGGTCATCGGCACTCTTGGTCTCGTCTATCATGCCGGCAATGTCGCAGTATCCGCCCAGCGGAATCCACCCGATACCCCACAAGGTATGGTCTGGCTCTTTCTCTTCCCATTCTTTCGGCGTGGTGGCATTGAAGAAGAGGAAATGCCATTTATTATCGAATTTCTTGGCTTTGAGTATTGAGAACTTCCAATTGAAGAAAAGGTAGAATCTACGTACACGGGTCTTGAATAGACGGGCAAAAAAGAAATGTCCCAACTCATGGGTGAATACCAGCAACGACAGGCTGAGCAGCAGGGCAAGTACTTTCATTTATTGAATGGTTCTGTTTTTAGTAATCTCTATATTTTTTCAAAAAACGCAACTCCTTACAGTTTATTGCACATTTCACGCGTCATTTTGTCCGTTTCAAACAGTTCTTCGAGCGTGGGCGCAGCCATGTAGTCGGCTCTCTCAAGAGCTTTTTCTACAAGGTCGGCAATGCCCAAAAACGGCAGTTGCCCACAGATAAATCGTTGAACGGCAACTTCGTTGGCGGCATTCAATACGCAGGGCATGTTGCCGCCGCGTTTGATGGCCTCCACTGCCAATGGCAGGCAGCGGAACGTGTCGGTGTCGGGCGGCATAAACGTCAGTTCGGGATGCTCAAAGAAGCTGAACCGAGGCAGATGGCTTTCTATGCGTTCCGGATAGCTAAGGGCATATTGTATCGGCGTCTCCATGGTCGGAGTGCCTATCTGAGCCTTAATGCTGCCATCCTCAAACTGCACCATGGAATGGACTATGCTCTGTGGATGCACAAGGACTATAATGTCTTTAACATCAACACCAAACAACCATTTGGCCTCGATGACTTCAAGACCTTTATTCATCAGACTGGCGGAATCAATGGTCACCTTGCGACCCATATTCCAGTTTGGGTGCTTCAACACCTGTTCAAGGGTAACATCCTGTATCTCTTCACGTTTTCTGCCGCGAAGGGGACCGCCGGAGGCGGTAAGCAGTATCTTGTCTATTCTGTTGACAAATACGCCTTCGCGTGTCATGCCGGATTCTCCTTGCAGGGTTTGGAAAATGGCAGAATGCTCAGAGTCTACAGGAAGTATAGCTACCCTGTTCCTACGAGCCTCTTCGGTCACTATTGCACCGGCAACAACCATTGTCTCTTTGTTGGCCAGGGCTATGGTCTTGCCTGCCTTGATGGCTCGCAGCGTGGGCTTCAGCCCAGCAAAACCTACAATGGCTGCCATCACTATATCTACACTTTCCATCTCTACCACATCACATATCGAATCGCTTCCGGCAAAGACTTTGACATCTGTGTCTTTCAAAGCCTCGTTGACAAGACTGTATTTGCTCTTCTCAGCTATGACAACGACATTGGGATTGAACTCTTTGGCCTGCTCAACCAGCAACTCTGCATTGCTTCCAGCAACCAACGCTTCTATTTCAAAGCGCTCTTTATGACGGCGTATTACGTTGAGGGTTTGTGTGCCGATGGATCCGGTAGACCCTAAGATGGCTATATGTTTTTTGTTTTCTTCAGACATTTTAATGTTTTTTCACAACTCTATCCATTGCGTGGCGTCAACGGCTTCGCCGGCCTTGAGCAACTCGAAATGCAGCATCGGCTTTTCGCCTCTCACTACCGACTTCAGCTGCATTATCGGCTCTCCAGCCATTACTGTCTCACCGCTATGCTTTATTAGGGTTCCCGGTGCCTTGTATAGGCTAAGGTCTATGCCTGAATGCTGAATCACAATGGTATAGACTCCGTCACTCCCTTTGTCGGCAAGGAGTATGATGCCGTTTTGCACCGATAGCACTTTGTCGCCATTCTCTCCTTCTATATTGGTTCCTTGTGTGTTCTCGCCACGTTTCTTGACCATCTTGCCTTTCAGTGGTATGGCGTAGTTCTTGTCTCCGCCACGCTCCTCAATCTCGATGCGAAGCAGACTGTCCTCGGCAGAATGGATGTAGGGTGTCGGCATCACTTTTGCAGTGTCGGCTGCTAGGTCATCGCTGTGACGCTCGGCCGGGTCTTTGCCAAGCAGGATGTCCTGTATGTCGGCCAGAAGCTCCTCTTGGGCGGCGAGGGTCATCTCAAGTGAGTCGATGACTCGTGCATTCTCAAAGGTCTGCTCCACCATGCGGGTGTTGGAATAGCCCGGAATTAATTCGCGCAAAGGAGTGAATGCCAATAACAACGCGGTGAGAAATACCAGTATAAGGGCAGTGATGCCAAGGAACACAAAAACGTTGATGCCGGAAAGCTGGAAACTGACCTTCTCTTTATATGTCTCGGTGTCGAGTACAACGAAACGGTGCTTGTGTTTCCACAAGTCGCCGAAAATATGGCGTCGGCTCCAGAGACGACGGAAAAACCGTTTTGTTCGACGTGCGATATTTGAAAACCAGCTTTTTATTGACATCTTCAATCAGAAAGGGCGGTGTTTTGGTTGTTTTCCACCGCACCGCCCCTTTATTGGTCTGCAAACTTTATGGCTTGCAGATAGTTTATTGATAAGTAGACTACAGATACATCAATCTGTTATCAACAATCTTTATACGTTTCTGAAGTGTATTCATAAGGTTGTTAAGTCCGTTCTGGCCAGCACCTTCGTAACGCTGACGGATGTTGTCGACATTCTGGACTTCGTTCTGGGTGCTATTGTCCACATTGACAACATACACTCCTGATGCACCTTGGATTGGTCCGACAAGTCCGCTCTCTTTCTTTGATGCAATGGCAGATGAAACCTTGGGTTCCATGCCATTGCGTCCCAAGTAGGAACCGAAAGTCACAGCATTGAGGGTGTCTACGGTGACACCAAGAGTGGTGGCAATACTGTTGATGTCTTTGCTGCTGCTTACGGCACTCTCTGCTTTGGCCATCAGCTGCTCGCCGAGTTTCTCGATACGCAAACGCTGCTCGATAATAGGACGGGCTTGCTCAAGAGTCAAGTTCCCAGGCCTGTAGATGTCGCGAAGACCAACGACAATGTAGCTGTAGTCGGAGTTGTATATCTCTCCGCTCACCGAACCGGCATTGGTCTTTTCGTTGAAGCACCAACGAACGGCATCACGTGTGTTGCTGAACCCTGTCAGCGAGTCGCTCATCGAAATCAATACTGCATTGCGAAGCTGGATGTTGGCAGCCTGTGCGCCGTCAATCATGGCTTGGCAGGTCGAATACTGGCTGGCGAACTGGTTGGCTTGGTCACGGACATCACGCTCGGTGTTGTTGCTGGGGGTGATGGCTTTCTGCGCTAAGGCTACACGGTATTTCATCACGGGGCTGGTCTTGCCGGTGACTTTTACAATGAAATGTCCGCGTTTTTCAGGCAGGTCGTAGTTGAAAACGTCACCGATATTGTGGTGGACAATCTCTTCGTTGAGAACACCATAGTTGCCGTCAAGTTGCCAATCTTGGTCACCGCCGCGTGTGGTGTCGATAGAGAATGCTTTCACGGCATCTTCAAACGACATACCGCTGCGGATGGCTGCCATGGCACTGTCGCGCAGGTGTGCAGCTTGAGCTACGGTCGTGGTTATGCTACTGTGATAGTTGAGCGTGGGGATAAGTATCAGCGACACGCGCAGGCTGTCAGGACGCATCTCGGTGTTGAGCACTTTGCCAAGGACGTACTGGCCATAGGTGTAACGCTGTGTGCCTTGCTTGGTGAGTGTGCTTACAACCATAGGCTGTATCATGGTGCCTGCATGGGCTCCTTTGATGACGGTGTCAAGCGGTGCGGCAAAGGCATCGCTCCTGATGTAGGTGGAGTCATAACCGCCATGCATATTGACGAAGTCGGTCAACTCAGTCCCTTCCATCGTCTGCATCTGCTCCCACCATTCGGAAACTTCATTCTCAATCTCCTGCATGTCGCTCAGTGAAGGCATGGCAGTGAATACTGCAAATGCTACCTCGCGCTGTTCGCGTGTCTCGGTGCGGAACATGTCATAGTTGAGCTGCTTCTTGTGTGTGTCGAAGTATTTCTGATATTCAGCGTCAGTTATATCAATCTGCATGTCTGCATTTTGAGAATAGGAAAGGGCTGCCAGACGCACATCGGCACTCTTACTGCCGATTTCGGCGATTTTGTTGGCAAGGGCGTTGGGCATGTAAAGTCCGTTCTGCAACATGCTGAAGTATTTGGTCCTCTGACGGTCCTCACGCAACTGCTCCTGGTATTTAATCCATTGCACTTTGGCCTGTAACGTGTCGGGCATGTCTTCAAGCTGGCGTACATAGTTGCTGATGCCTTGACGGTCGTAAACGCCGGTCTGTGGATTAGTGAACTGTTGCTGAAGGCTCTGATGGATGAAGCGGCCGATGTACATGTCGCTAACCTCTGCGTCACTCACCTTGATCCCAAGGGCGGCAATCTCTTTGCCGAGCAAACGCTCTTGGAGAATTTCCTGCCATACGCTTTCCTTGAAAGCATAGTTGCCGGCACCACGCATCTGATAGTCCTCTTCGCGCTGTGCTACACGGGCGTTGAAGTAGTCGTAGGTAATCTCTTCACCGTCCATCTTGGCAAAGGTGGGTTGTTTTCTGTTCTTCTGAAGGTCGCCGATAATGAAGGCGATAATGGCTATACCGACCAGCAGTACTGCCAACCATGAATGTTTTCTGATACTTCCGATAATTCCCATTGTTATTTTCGATTTTTTGTTTTCCTTATAATAATAAAATATCGGGCTTTTTAGCCTCAAATAAGTTTGCAAAAGTACAAAGAATTATTTGTCTGACCAATTTTATGGGCAAACTTTTTTGGCGTAAGCGTGTAAGTTGTTAAAATAAAGCGTTTTGTGAAACAACAAAAACGCTTGTCACATCGTGAAATTAAATGGAAGAAGGCTTTCAATGTCTTCAAATATTGCTATTTTGCTGTCTGAATGATAGCATAAAACAGATAGTTTTTCTCCCTGCCGCGATTCTTGCTCCGCCATCACCTGTCGACAGGCTCCGCAAGGACTGGCTGCCGTCAGTCTGCCGGCAGTGTCACGCCCTACAATTGCTATCATCTTCATCGTTCTGCCCGGATGCTGGGCCGATGCCGCAAACAGGGCTGTCCGCTCGGCACACAAGCCACTGGGATAGGCTATGTTCTCTTGGTTGCTGCCGCTTACGATGGTGCCGTCGTCAAGCAGCACCGCCGCCCCGACATGAAAGTGTGAGTAGGGGGCGTAGGCAGTATCGGTGGCTTGTATGGCACTGAGCATCAGCCGACGCTCTTCCTCGGTCAACTCCTCCATGGAGTACTCGCGATAATGTATTACTATCTCTTTCTGCATGGCTGTTTCTGTTGTGACTGTCTGTCAGTCGTTGTCACTTTCTTCTTCGCTCTCTTCAACCTCCTCATTCTCTGCTTCGGCAATAACGGCTGTCTCGCTTTCGTGAGCAAAGACACCTAACCGTCTCAACGCAACAAAGTAGTATGTGACAAATAGGAGCGTCATCATCAGGTTGCCCAGATGCAGCTGCTCTTTGCCAAGGAAAAGCACCGTGACAACCATTACCAGCAGTTGTGCAAGGGTGTAAAGATGGAATCCTGTCTTTTTCAGTTTCCACATCATTATCACTCCTGCCAGCGAAGCTGCATAAAGCAATGCTCCACACAGATAGAAGGAACGCGGTGTGAAAAGCATCTGCTCAAAGGTAACTACCATTTCGCCAGGCACCTTCAACTCTCCTGTCTGATAGATGGCCTGCATGCTCGGCAGCATCAGACCCCACATAACGTACGACAGGCAGTAGAAACCGGATCCTATGATGCTCAGAACAAGTATTATCCGCAGATTCCGCACCCAAATTCTTTGTAGATGTTCGTTATCAATCTCCATGTTCATACTCCCTTGTTTTTCAATGTTTCTTCCATCTGCTGCTGTAGTTTATGTGCTTCTTTGGCGGCACACTCAGCAAAGTCTTCTCCGTTCGAGGCATAGATGATTCCACGCGATGAATTGACCAACAAACCGCATTCGCTGGTCATCCCGTATCGGCATACCTCCGACAGGCTGCCACCTTGCGCTCCGACACCGGGAACCAATAGGAAACTGTCTGGGACTATGCTTCTTACCGTGGAAAGCATGTCGGCTTTCGTGGCTCCTACAACATACATCATATTGTCGGCACTGCCCCATTCCTTCGATTTCTCGAGCACTTTCTCAAACAGGCGGGTGCTCTTGCCGTCACATTCTGTATATTGGAAATCAAAAGCTCCTTTGTTGGAGGTCAAAGCCAATAGAATCACCCATTTACCGTCGTAGACCGTGAAAGGTGTCACGGAGTCTTCACCCATGTAAGGTGCTACGGTCAATGAGTCGAATCCAAAATCTCCATCGGAATCCAGGAAGGCTTTGGCGTACTGCTGCGAGGTGTTGCCGATATCGCCTCGCTTGGCATCGGCAATGGTAAACACTTTGTCTTCAAGGCTATGTAGATAGTCCATGGTCTTTTTCAGCTGCTGCAGACCTTTGATTCCGGCAGCCTCATAGAACGCCAGATTGGGCTTGTACGCCACAGCGTATGGCAGTGTGGCATCTATGATAGCTTTGTTGAAGAGAAAAATGGCATCGTCTTTGTTCTGAAGATGTTGCGGTATCTTTTTTATGTCGGTGTCGAGACCTACACACAGAAAGGACTGTTTCCTGCGGATGGTCTCTATCAGTTCTTGACGTGTCATAACTGCTTTATTGTGTGAGTTTATGGAAAATCGATTCGAGACTTTCGTGTTCTTTGCTTTTGAGTTCGGACAGACTGCTGTCGGCAACTATCTTTCCGTGGTTTATGATGATGGCACGGTCGCACATGGCGTCGACTTCTTGCATGATATGGGTCGACAGTAGCACCACTTTGTCCTTTCCGGCATTGCGGATTACTTTGCGTATTTCTTCCAACTGGTTGGGATCCAGTCCTGTCGTAGGCTCGTCGAGTATCAGGACCTTGGGGTCGTGGATAAGCGCCTGCGCCAGTCCTACACGTTGACGGTACCCTTTCGAAAGGGCATTGATTTTCTTGCCTAACTCGGGTGTAAGCCCTGTAAGTTCTATCATCTCGTCAACACGTTTACGGTGGTCGCGTAGCCCGTAAGTGCCGGCAATAAACTGTAGGAATTCAGGGATATACATCTCCGTATAGAGGGGGTTATGCTCGGGCAGGTAGCCTATGCAGCGGCACACCTCTAACGGCTCATCGGCAATGTTGTGGCCGCACACTGTCGCAGTGCCTTCATTGGGTGGAATGAAGCAGGTGAGGATTTTCATAAGGGTCGACTTGCCGGCACCGTTGGGCCCGAGCAACCCCACAATCTCACCGCTGTCAACCTTGAAACTCACGTTGTCAAGAGCTTTCTGTTCCCCGTAGCGCTTAGTGATGTTCTTAACTTCTATCATTGATGTGCTCTTGTCTTGTTTCCGAATGTCATTCTTCACCTTGCAACTCGCGCGCCTCCTGCAGGCTGATACGTGTGCCGTTATAGAAGGCTATGACGAAAGCATCCTTGAATCCTTTTTTCCGTAACTCGGTCTGTATCCCTTTGGCTTTGGCAATAGTCTTCTCGTTGCCCATAGTGTAACGGTATAGCCCGTCCTGATGATACATCTGGTAGTCAGTGACTCCCTTGAATTCTTTGGCACCGGCTTTGAATTCTTTCTCACTGGTGAGGAATTGCACACGGTAGGTGACTCCCTCGATGACCATTTCGTCTTTGTGGACCGTGGTCTTCAGTTCGGCCTCTTCTTGTTCGATTTTTATGGTGCCCGACAGGTTCTCGCCCCTTGGCGTGGTTGGAGCCTCAACCTCGACTTTCGGCACCTCTTCGCCCTGCGACTTCAATATGGCGGCAGCCAGGGCATCGTCTTGCTTCTGCTGGGCCGACGCAATGCTGTCGTTTGCCGCCGCAGGCTTTTTGGTCGTCTTGTTCTTGCCGTAACCGGGCAGGTCTATCTGCATCTTTTTCGGCTTGGCAATGCCCTCTTCTTGCGCTTTGTAGTTCGCAAAGGCATTCAGCAGGCACACTGCAATGGTGGCTTGGCCTTCGTCCGACATCATGTAGGCCTCCTCGGTGGGATTGCTGATAAAGCCTACCTCGGTGAGTACCGATGGCATGGCGGTCTTGTAGATGACGAAGAATTCGGCTTGCTTCACACCTCGGTTGGTGGTCTTTATGTTGTTTTTATATTGGTCTTGTGCAAATTGTGCAAAGTTAAGACTCTTGTCGATGTAGGCGTTTTGGTACATGGCAAACATGACGTAGCTCTCCGGCGAGTTAGGGTCAAAACCTTGGTATTCTTTGTTGTCTTTGTAGTTGTTTTCAAGCAATATATCGGCGTTCTCTTTCTTCGCCACCTCCATGTTCGCCCGGCTTCGCGACAACCCCATGACGTATGTCTCCATGCCTACGGGAACGCTGGTAGGATGGGAGTTGCAATGGATGGAGATGAAAAGGTCGGCTTTCTCGTGGTTGGCAATATTGGCTCGTTCGGACAGGGCAACATCGACATCAGTGGTGCGCGTAAATATCACTTTCACATCAGGATAGTTGTCGTTCACCAGCTTCCCGAATTTCTTGGCAATCGAAAGTGTCAAGTCTTTTTCTTTGCTGTGCTTGCCTAATGCTCCCGGCTTGTCTCCGCCATGACCGGGGTCTATTACCAGTGTTTTCACTTTTCCCGGCTCTCTTTTTTGAGAAATAACAGCCCCGTTAACTAATAAAAACGCAATAAAAATAAGTATTAAACGTTTCATTTATAGATGTATATTTTTTGTTTTTTCGTTTTAAGCAAATTGTATTATCTTTGCAATTTCAAAATGCAAAGATACTAATTTTATAAATATTGGGTATCAGAAAATCATATAATTTTCAACTTTACTTTTCACTGTTGCTTTTTTTGGCGGCGGGAACGGGTCTTTCCATAGCTCAGGATACTCTCTCTTTGCATCAGAAACTGCTTGATTCCATGCTCGTTGTCGATGACAGCCTGCACAGGCTGACCCGCAACGACTCCTCATCGGCACCCTCGTCGCTCATACCTGTCTCACGCGACGCGGTGACATCCGTCGTGGTCTACAAGGCTCTCGACTCGGTGGCCATCGAACTCGGAAACAAGAAGGCTTTCCTCTACCATGAAGGCGACATCACCTTCGAAGACATCAACCTGAAGGCCGACGCCGTGGAGGTCGACTTCAACAAGCAGCAGCTCTACGCACGCGGCGTGACCGACTCGGCAGGCAAGTATATTGGAAGGCCTCTGCTGAAACAGGGCGGCACCGAATACAATGCCGATTCTCTGACCTACAACTACAACAGTCAGAAGGGCATTATCTCGGGTGTAATCACTCAGGAAGGTGACGGATACCTGCACGGCAACAAAGTGAAGAAAATCAACGACTCGGTCATGTACCTGAGCAGCGGACAGTACACGACATGCAACTATGCTCATCCGCATTTCGCTATCAATCTGACGAAGTCGAAGCTGATTACCAACGACAAAATCGTTACCGGCCCGGCATACGTCACCATCGAGGATGTCCCAACTCCCTTGGCTCTGCCGTTCGCCTTCTTCCCGCTGGCTCACGACCGCGCCTCGGGCATCCTCCTGCCTTCTTACGGATGGATGACGGGACGTGGCTATTACCTCAAGGACGGCGGCTACTACTTTGCTATCAACGACTTCCTCGACCTCTCGCTGCTCGGCGAGATATATACCAACCTCAGCTGGGCCGCCGAAGCTAAGTCAAACTACTATCGCCGCTACCGCTACAAAGGCAATTTCGATATCCGTTACGGCATCACCAAGACGGGAATCCGCGGCGACACCAACACATTCCAGAAATATAGCGACTTCAAGGTGGCATGGCATCACGACCAAGACGCCAAAGCTAACCCGAACAGCCGCTTCACGGCCGATGTCAACCTGGTCAGCCGCAACTACAACCGCAACACCACCAATTCGACGGATTATTTCAACAGCACCACGACCTCAAGTATCAGTTACACTGCTTCGCTGGGCTCTTGGTTCAACCTCGCCCTCTCCGCTCGTGAGTCGTTCAACGTCCAGACGGGCATTATGAACATCAAGCTCCCGTCGATGTCACTGAGCAGCATCACCTTCTACCCGCTCCGACGCAAGGTCCCGACGGGTGCCTACCGCTGGTATGAAAATATCTCTATGTCGTATGTCCTGGAAGGTGAGAATAATGTCAATACACAGGATAGTAATATATTGAAAAAGACCATCTTCAACGAGATGCAATACGGCATCCACCACCGTGTGCCTATACAAAGCACTCTGAAAGTGCTGAAATTCTTCAACTGGACTAATTCATTGACCTACAACGAGCGGTGGCACTGGTCTACCATCAATAAGTCGGTCGACTCTACCGGCACTATGGTCATCGACACTGTGCGCGGCTTCCGCGCCAACCGCGACGTGGCTTTCTCGTCGTCGCTCTCCACTCGCATCTACGGCATGTTCAATTTCAAGTACGGCCCTCTCAAGGCTCTGCGTCATGTGGTCAACCCCTCGCTATCGTTCTCGTATCGCCCCGATTTCGGCAGCGACCGCTTCGGCTACTGGCGCTCTTATACCGACACTACAGGTTATGTACATCGATACTCCATTTTTGAACAAAGTCTCTATGGCGGCCCCGCCGACGGACGCTCCGGACAGATAGGCTTTTCTGTGGGTAACAACCTGGAAGCAAAGGTGAAACCTCTGCGCGACACTACTGGCGAACTCAAGAAAGTGGTGCTGATTGAAAGCCTCAATCTGTCGATGAGTTACGACCTGGCACGCGACTCGCTCAACTGGTCGGACCTCAATATCTCTGGCCATACCACTCTGTTCAAGTCGCTGGTGATTAACTACTCCGGCTCGTTCTCGCCATACGAGATCGACGAACTCGGCAACAAACACAACCGCTATCTCATCAACACTCAAGGCAAGCTCTTCAGATTGAACCAGTCAACATGGAGTACTCAACTCTCCTTCAGCCTCAATAATAACACTTTCAAGAAGGACGCACCTAAAGGACAAGGCAAGACAGTCCCTCCCATCATGCAGACTCCCTACGACTACAGCCCGGCTCTGATGATGGGAACCTATGCCGATTTCTCGGTACCGTGGAACCTCTCGCTCAACTACACTATGAGCTATGTCAGCGCATACGACGCAGCCCGCTTCAACATCAACCGCAGCATGACTCACTCTGTGTCGCTGTCGGGAAGCCTCTCCCTTACCGAGAACTGGAAATTCCACTTCTCGACAGGCTATGACTTCACCAACAAGGGCATGTCGTATACAAGCATCGATATCTATCGCGACCTGCACTGCTGGGAGATGCGCTTCAATTGGGTGCCTTTCGGATACTACAAAAGCTGGAATTTCTCAATCAACATAAAGGCAGGATCGCTCCGCGACGTAAAATACGAGAAACGCGAAAGCTACCAGTCCAACCAAGGCTACTACATCTATTAATCAGTCTTTAACCGTTAATTTAATCGTTATATAAAAATGATAGAAGGTAAACTTTACTACAGTATTGGCGAAGTGGCCAATATGCTCGGCGTGAACACTTCTGTGTTGCGTTTCTGGGAAACGGAATTCCCCGACTTGCACCCCACAAAAAACAAAAAAGGTACCCGCAGCTACCGACAACAAGACATCGACCTGCTCAAAAGAATACACTACCTCACAAAGGAATGCGGACTTACGTTAGAAGGTGCACGTCAGCAACTTAAGAACGATAAAGCACCAGACAAGAACCTACAGGTGGTCGACACCCTTAACGAATTGAAAATTTTTTTGATACAAATGAAACAAAATCTGTAGTTCTACGTTAACCGTATATCATAATAAATAAATATTTTTTAATCAACAAAAAACAATCAATTTATGAAAAAAAGTTTATTCTTTGGATTTGGAGTTCTCGCCATCGCATGTGTGGCTCTTTTCACCGCATGTGAAATAGAATCCGTCAGCAGTGTTATAGAAGAGGGTCTCTTCGGCTCTGCTCAGGTAACTGTCAATGACGGCGAAAGCACACAGTCGTTAAGCTATGAGTCAAGCATCATCGACTACTTCACAAAAGAGGATACTGCCACCGGACAGACCTACGTCGCCGCTATCGACTTCAGCGCCAATATCGACCTCTCTCAGGCTGATTTGCAATTCCCGTTCATGGCTTTCCAAATTACCGACACTGTTCCTGGTAACTATACTTGCGACCAGATTCTTACCGAACAGCGCCTGCACAATTTCAATTTCGACTCCATCGCCGCACTTATCCGCGACCCCTCTGGTTTCAACATGGTGATTATCGCTGTCAACGACTCTTCCTGGTACATCTCCAACAGCGGCAGCATCATCGTCAACACTTTCCCCGCAATGGGTCACAATGTTGAAGGTACATTCAATAACGTCGGTGCTTACTTCTTCACCACCGCTGATGTCGAAAGCCTGAGCGCTGCCATCGAAAGTGGTTCTGAATTCAGCATCTACGATTACATCCACCCGGTCACCATCAGTGGCTCTTTCACCAGCCGTCGTGCCGCCGTCGTCCACACTCTGGTACAGGAGGCTTTCTACAATGGTGGTCTCTGCAATCTTTAACAGTAATCATTCACCACATCAGGCGCTCTTCTCATGAAGCTCCTGCAACGGATATCGCTTATAGTGGCGCTGCTCCCAGCAGCG
>FLNY01004271.1_pt1 | contig 27124 bp, 25 predicted proteins | sample 1140381 | NCBI WGS metagenome assembly FLNY01 (sample SAMEA3878172, study PRJEB12797) | bioreactor metagenome | biome: Moose rumen | place: Sweden | collected 2011-10
CGTGAGTGAGAGGGCGTCGGGCTGTTTCGACATAGCCACAAGCGACTGCCAGATGGCTGCACCGAAAGCATAGACGAGGCCGCCGATACCGAGGACGGCGACGGCTGCGACGATGAGGAAGGCTGCGACCTGCTGCCTCCGTTCGCTCTTTTGCCGTTCCTGTCGGATGCGGCTCATAGTGGTGTAGGCGAAGTTCGACGGCAGGCTCGGCCGCTCTCTCTCTGCGAGGGCTTTGCGCAACACATTGTTATTTATAGTCTTTTCCATGTTTCATGATTGAATAGAGTTTGCGACGGATGCGGTGCAGACGTGTGGCAATGGTGCCTGGCTCCATGTCGAGAATGTAGGCGATGTCTGCCAGGGGACGGCTCTCGAAGTAGAAGAGTTCGAGGAGCATCTGCTCGTCCGGCCTGAGGAGGCTGATGGCTTGACGGAGTTCGTCGAGTCGGCTCTCGTCGTCCAGCACTTCGTCCACCTCGGCATCGCTGGCGTGGGGATGGTCGTCGATGTTGAGATAGCGGATGCGCCTCTTGCGAAGCCACGAAACGGCGACCGTGTAGGCGATGCGACAGACCCAGGTGGAGAACGAGGAGCGCCCGATGAAGGAGTCGAGACGGCTGTAGGCGCGGACGAAAGCATCCTGCGTCAGCTCCTCGGCATCCTCGCGGTTCGGCACCAGACGCGACACGATGGCAAACACTTCGCCACCGTATCGCTCCAGGAAATAGCCGTAATCACTCTCGTGACCGTCAAGGATGCGGACTATCAGTCGCTGCTCGTCCATCAGTTTCGCTTAGACTTCGAACTCGTCTTTCTTCTCTTTGGGCTGTTCGGCCTTACGCTCTGCACGATAAGACATAAGCAGACCTATGCCGCCACAGATGCAGACACTTGCCACATAGACGATGCTTCCGACATATTCTCTATAGCATAACATGGAGCCTTCATCGGCACGGAAAGAGTAATCGCCGTAGGTTGCCATCATATTGATGCAGAAGCCGAGCAGGAAGCCGCAGCCGATGCCAAGCAACAGCCAGCCGATGCGGAGGGCTGTGTACTTGTTTCCGCTGCTGTAGAGGTTGATGCCTTTGAAGTCGATGTTCTTCAGCTCCGTGATTTTACTAATGAGCATCAACCGCTCACGCTTGTGGACGAAGAGCTCTACGACTTTGTAGATGCAGCCAAACACAATGGCGCAGTTCAGGGGAATCATAATCCATTCCATAGTCTTGATGTTTTAAGTGATATGATGTTTTACTTGTCTCTACTTAGTTAGACGCGTCTTTTCGCAAAACATTACATAGAGATACAAAAAAAGTGAAGCGTCCTTCACTTAATTGCTTGCTTGACATTCGTTGGGATTCGCTGTAGTCCCCGAACATCTTCCTTGTCGTTATCACTTTTATGTGTGAAAGGACTATTTGACGTGTGCCGCCGTAATCCTCATAGAGATTGTGTTATTCAGAATCTTTAACCCTTTTAACAATGATGGATGCTTCCCTTTGCTTGGGCTTGCAATAGATGGAATAAAGTTCTTCATTCTCAGCCTTAAATGCTCGGTTGTCGAATTGCATGACAATCTTTGCAGGATTGTAGCTAACGGTGAAATGGCTCGAGCAGACTTTACTTACTCCGCTGTTCTCCATCTTCTTGAGAAGTTTTTGTCGCAATTCGTTTATCTGTTCTTCTAATAATTCCTTTTGGTCAAGCAGACGAGTCAATTCTCTCTCGTACTCTTCAAACCAACTCGATTCCTTATGTTGAGAATTAACTGTCTCGTCTTCTGTTTCTAACTTACTTGTTCGTGAAAGAGTAGCTTGTGAAGATACTGTTGGTACTTTTTCATAATCCGTTGGGATTATTACGCCCGCAATCAGTTTGTGGTGCCATCCCTCAAATTCTAAACCAAGTGAAATAGTCAAATAGACATCTGGAATGTTTGCAAAAGGTTCGGGGGCCTTTCTGAATTCATCTAAGAAAGCAGGGTCAGTAATTGGGAAGTCGTATTCTGTGCCGAAATAGTCAAACTTCATTCTGTTCTTTGACTTCTCCCTGTTTTCGTCGACATAGGCCTGAACATTCTCTGCATGAATCATCATTAGCGAATAGGTAGTTCCTATTCCCGTTGCTGCTGAAACAGCCTTGCCCCGATTGCCAAAGATAGACTGATGGACATTGTCGACAAGCTGAGCCAATACATTTTGCTCGGGTGGATATGCTAAAGGGAGCGCTTCCATTTGTAAATAATGCACATCTTCGCTATGCACACATTTAGGACAATCCTTCACGCCTGTCAGCTTGATTACAGACAACAACTTGATACAATTTGCACAGTAATTAGGAATCTCGCCAAATTGAGTATCTGCAATAGGACGAATCCAATGAGGGCTTCCATTGCCATTTCTGGCAATCTCCCATTTCCCCTCTGGACTATATGTGATTTCTATGCCCGCAAGACATCGTCCGCCACGCTTGTATGAGTTGGCCAAGCAAATGAAATATCTATCCATTTTGTGTTATACCAAGTGAACAATCTTCACGTCTTCTGCAGAATGCTTCTTCATGTATTCGGCCAGCAATCGTCGATGACATTGTTCTGGAGTTTCTTCACTGCAAAGGAAACATGCGCCATCGAATTGCTTCACACCATATTTTTGTAATATATCCCGATCTTTAAGAATGGAAGTATAGACGTCCTCATATTCAGTCCAAGTCACTTCCTGCTTGTGCCACTTATCCAGCAAATCCTTTGTTGGAGCAAAATCTGTGATGTGCTTGTAAGGGATGTGACAGATTTCCTTAACAAAGAACTGCAGGTCTTTTCCCTTTGCAAATCCTGCCAACTGACTGCTGTTGCTGATGCGGACATCGACCAGCTGTTTTATTTGGTTCTCTCGAAGTAAATTGAAGAACTGTGCGGCACTCTTTTTGGTAAATCCAATCGTAAAAAGTGTTATCATGTCAATATGTCTCTTCTAATTCCAATTGAGGTTTATAGCCAATCTCTTTATTCTTCATGCGATAGGCATCTCTGCGTTGGTCTGCTTCTGTATAAGTACCAAAAAGTAAATCAATCTGCGGAAGACGACATTTCTTCGCATGAAGATATTCATCAATCATCTGTTTTTCCAATTGCTTGTGCGAAGCTAATGCTGCATCTTTCAGTATGTGTTGTACGTCAACACCGTTGTCATAGAAATATCGAGAGACGAGCGAGAAGCGATGACACTCCAAAGGATTTGCTTCCGAACACATCAGCGCGATGTTGAATCCTTTCTCAAGACCGTTAATCAGTCTTTCCACTCCATGCTTGAAGTTTGAGGTTTGGACTGCCAGTTCGAAGTTAACTTGCTCGTTCTCATCCAGACAATCTGTGCGTCTTGCTCCAAACTCGTCACCAAAGTGCAGATACCGAATGTCGTGGCTCTTTAAGAACCATTTCAGCGGCTCCATGTTAAATTGTGGCGTAAATTTGCTTGCTGGCACGCTCCTCACATCCACTATGCAATTCACTCCATGCGCAAGAAGAAGATTGAGAAATTCTTCCTGAGACTGATTTGAATGCCCTACGCTATATAATCTGTTATTATCCATTTTGTGTATTTGTTGGTGCAAAGTTACACAATTTTTTCAAATTCGTGTGGTTTTTCGTAACTTTGTTGCGTCTAATGGGTGAAATGATTCGAAACAAACGACAATGACAGACACAGAAAGACAATTCGCCAAGACCGTACGCGAACACAAAAGCACGATCTACACCGTTTGCTACATGTTCTCGAAGGACGACGACGAGGTGAACGACCTCTTCCAAGAGGTGCTTATCAACCTTTGGAAAGGCTACGAGAGCTTCGGGCATCGCAGCGACATCAGGACGTGGATTTACCGCGTCGCCCTCAACACATGTATCTCGGTGGACAGGAAGAAGCGGCGCTCGGGAACCGTTCGCTTGGCGATGGACATCAACCTCTTTGAGGACCGCGACGAGGACACGCGCCAAGTGGACTTGCTCCACAAGCGCATCTCGCTCCTGCAACCCTTCGACCGCGCTATCGTCCTGCTCTGGCTCGAAGACCTCTCTTATGAAGAGATAGGCCAGATAGTTGGCATCTCGACGAAGAACGTCAGCGTCCGCCTGTTTAGAATCCGTGAGCAACTGAAGAACATGTCAAACGATTAAACCTTTGCCCATTATGAATACCGAACTTGAAGAGATGCGCGAGCAGCTGGACCTGCTGAAGAAGAAGCTGGAGAAGCAGGAGATAGTGAACGACCGACTGATAAGCAAGACCAAGGAGTCTCTGGAAAAGGATATGGCTACTGTGCGAAGGAAGTACAGGACAGGATACATTGTCAACTTTCTTTCAGCACCCCTTATCTACTATATAGTGGTTTATCAACTCGGTCTGTCGGTGCCTTTTGGGATAGCCACTGCAATATGGGCATTCGTCACCTTCGTTATCTTTTTCTTGCGAAAAGGCCACCTCTACAATCTGCAGTCAGACAATCTGCTGGAGGCTCGGTTGAAGGTGACTACCCTCAAGCAGCATCACCGCAAATGGCTCAAGTTCGATTATCTTTCCCTGGTATTCTGGTTGGCTTGGCTTGGGTGGGAAATCTATCGGAAGAGTACGATGGAGAATGCAGGAGATGTGCCCGTTCGTTTATATTTCGGCTTCGTTATCGGTGGTCTGATTGGGATTCTCATTAGCATTTGGCAGGTCGTCAAGACTCAGCGTCGCTACCAAAGAATGCTCGACCAGATAGAAGACCTCAAGGCAGAGTGCAGGTAGGCGGCTCCCAAAGGTGTCGGTTCATATCGACGTGGCCGTTGGGCTTGAAGACGACGCCTTCTGCCTCGAGGAGTTCGCGCTGCCGTTTCCATCCGGGAGCCGTGCGGCCTACGGCGTTGACGACGCGGTGGCAAGGCAACATGGCTGCCTCCGGAGCATAACGAAGCGTGCGGCCAACCATCCGGGCATGGCTCGGCCAACCTGCCAAGGTTGCGATGAGGCCGTAAGTCATCACGCGGCCCGGCGGAATCTGGCTGACGATGCTCAACACATCGGCCTGAAATGTCCGCGCCTGCTCTGTACTCATCTTATCGAAACAGTCCTTCATCATGCTAAACTAAGAATGCTTTCTTACCACGAATTACACGATTAAAGCCTCCTCTAAATCTCCCCCTAAAGGGAGAGACTTTAAGCCCGTCCCTTTAGAGGAGGGTTTGGGAGAGGCTGCGGCAAGCGGCCCGCCCCATGTAATGAGGCACCGACGGTCGGTTTCCTCTGCATCCAGTAGCGTCGTTCGTCGGGCGGCATCTTCTCTATGGCATATCGGAGTGCCGTACGGGGCATCTCGGAGGCGTGAAGAGAAAGGAAGTCGCGGAGCAGGTCCATCGAGACGCGTTTGCCCATCTCGCGCAGCATCCAGCCCACGGCCTTGTGCATCAGGTCGTGGGGGTGGTGGAGGTGCATCTCGGCATAGCGCAGACACCACGAAGGGTCGCCTTGCTGCGTGGTCTTCCAGGTGCAGACCATGCTCATGCGTTGCTTCCAGAGGTTGTCCGAAGCGGCGAGCGAATCGATGACCTGCCGCTTGTAGTCCGTGTCGCCGAGGCCCGAAGGCAGGAGCAGCCAAGCTCCCAGAATCTTCGGTGCCGACAGGTCAACAAGGTCCCAATTGTTGGCGCAGTGGGCGTTCTTGACATACATTATTAATATAATGTCGCGGTCGCGGATGGCATCTTCATTTTTTATGAGACGCTTCGTGGCGAGGCTTTCGAACTTGGCAACAAGGATAAGAAGTCCGCAAAGGCGTACCTCGTGCCATCGGTTCATCAGCAGTTTGGGCACTTCCTCCAGGGGAAAGTCCTTCCAGACGGCACCCACGACCTCTCTCGTCTGCGGCACTTTCAGGCCGAGGAACTCGTCGCCCTCGCCGTACTCGCCTTTTCCGGTCTTGAAGAAACGCATGAGGATTCGGCGTTGCTCCTCGTTCCTCTGCGATTCGAGGAAGGCGATGACGTCCTCTGCTGTCGGGCGTTTCACTTTTTCAACCTTTCCTCTATGACGTTCCAGTCAATAATCTGCCAAAGCGCGGCGAGGTGGTCGGGCCGACGATTCTGGTAATCAAGGTAATAAGCGTGTTCCCAAACATCGAAGGTCAGCAAGGGCTTGAGGCCTTTCTGAATGGGATTGGCGGCGTTCGGCTCTTGCGTAATGACGAGTTTGCCGTCCTTATCTGCCGAGAGCCACACCCAGCCCGAGCCGAAGAGGGTCGCTCCCTTCTTCTGGAACTCGTCCTTGAAAGCCTCGAACGAACCGAAATCGCGCGTAATAGCAGACCCTACCAAACCTCCCCTTAAAGGGGAGGCTTCCTTTCCCTTAAATTGGCTGAAGTAGAGTTCGTGGTTTAAGATTTGTCCCGCATTGTTGAGAATGCCGCCACTTGCCTTGCAGACAATCTCCTCGAGGCTTGCTTCCTCGAATCCGCTGCCAGGCAGAAGTGCGTTGAGGTTATTGACGTAAGCGGCCAAATGCTTGCCGTGGTGGAAGCTAATCGTGTCCTTGCTGATTACCGGCTGCAGGGCATCTGCCTCGTAGGGCAATGCCATCAAACTAAACTTTCCCATACCTTATTATATTTATATAGTTTTGCGTCTGCAAAGATACGAAATATAATTGAAAATTGAAAATGGATATGTTAAATAATGCAACAAATCGAAAGAATTCTTTCAAAACGTTAGGTTTATATTATAAACTTGTTTACCTTTGCATCATCGAATGTTATAAAATACGTCGAAACACCTTAATAATAATCATTTAATACAGGAAACTATGGAAGAAAACATGGAGCTGACTGCCGAGCGCAGTCTTGAGATTATCACCGAACAGCTTGAAAAGAGTCGCCGAGCCGTGTCGAAGGATACGGGAGAGTGGCTTTTCGTGTCGGGTCTGACGACAATGATAACGGCCGTCGTCGTGGCATGTGCCAACTATCTTACTTGGACACCTCTTTTTCATTTGCTTTGGTTCGCCTTGCCTGTCGTTATCTGGCTGGTGATGAAGCGCATCAACAGAAACCGTGTGCCTGTCCCTGAGAGCTTTGTAGGCACGTTGGTCAGGAAGACTTGGTACACCATTCTGGCTTTTTCCCTTGTTTATGTCGTTATTGCTACCGTATGGAATATCGTTTTGCAACACTATGAGAGTCCCGAAGTCTTTCTTTATGCTGGGATGCACATAACGCCTACTATCCTCACCTTGCTGGCTGTTGCGGTCAGCATGACAGGCCTGATCCTGAAGAAAAGCGCGTTGGTATGGTTCGGATTGCTGTCCTTCGTGATATTGAAATGTGGTTTATTCTCGGTCTTATTAAGTCGTGTCTTGCCACCTACGGCGTTGACCAAGTTGAGTCTCGTCCGGCCTTGCGAGCTTATATTCCTCTTTGCCCTTGTCGGCCTGATGCTCCCCGGCTTGATGCTTAAAGCCTCTTCCCAACCCTCCCCTAAAGGGAAGGGGGAGAATTAATTGTGCAATTGTTAAATTGTCAAATTGTCAAATGGAAAAGGTTTTCCAACCATTAGACCCATTGTTACACGCTGAGTTGCGCCTCGCGGTAATGTCTTTGCTCATTGCCGACGAGGAAGCCGAGTTCCCGTACATCAAGGAGCAGACGGGAGCGACGGCAGGCAACTTGAGCGTTCAAATAGATAAACTGTCTTCGGCGGGTTACATCAAGGTCAGGAAGACGTTCAAAGGGAAGCGCCCCTGCACGCTGTGCCGCATCACGGCGAAGGGGCAGAAGGCTTTCGCGACGTACGTCGAGGCCCTGAGGAGCTACCTGGAAGTGGGGGAGAAGTAGGTCGGGACGAGCGGAGGCAGGCATCTTTAGATTCGGAACGGCGTTTGACACTTTGTCAGGGAAAGCGCTCTGATTGCTTACACTCTGCTTTTCTCTGAGGCTCTGAGAATGGCGAAAAATCGGACGAGGTGCGTCGAGGCTCAAAAGAACGCATTCTCGTCCGATTTGCGTAATGTTCTGTGTACTACGGACTTGTGTTTTCCTGCGTCCGATGCAGGCATAATCTACAGGTGTTTTGGAACAGGAAATCGGTGTTTTTGGTACGATTTTTTTGGCAGAATTCACCTACTGAAAAGTCCAAAGCACTACGCCGAGATGATAACATCACTATAGGTCTTTTGTCATTGCCCTATGCCGCGTTGGCTGAAACACCCTGTTATGTCGTCCAGAGAAGCACTTTTTGCTCTATTTTGCTCCGTAAAGCATCAGAAATTGAAATAGCAAATCGTAACAAAATCAGGCAGGATTGTGACATTTTGTAATCATTTCGAGGAAGAGCTCATGAATGCTTGTGTCGTCGGTCAACTCGGGATGAAAGGCTGTCACGAGCATGTTCCTCTGCCTTGCTGCAACGGCTCTCCCGTCGACCTGGGCAAGGATTTCGACGTCCGGGCCAGCCTCTTCGATATACGGAGCACGGATGAAGGTCATGGGGACGCGTCCTATGCCTGCGAACTCGCCTTCCGTGTTGAAGCTCCCCAGCTGCCTGCCGTAGGCGTTGCGGCGGGCCTTGATGTCCATTACATCGAGATGGTCCCTGTCGAGCATGATGAGGCCTGCGCATGTTCCAAGCACCGGAAGACCGTCGAGGATGGCCCGTCGGATGGGCTCGAACAGGCCTTCATCCCTCATAATCCGCATCATGGCCGTGCTCTCGCCACCAGGGATTGCCCCTCCTCTTGTCCCCCAAAAGGAGGAAGACATGAAGTCGTTCCAATCTGCCAAGTTGCGGATGAGCGTTGTCTCCGCCCCAAGAGTCCTGAACATCTGTTCGTGTTCAGCAAAAGCCCCTTGCAGAGCAAGTATAGCAATCTTCATAATCCCCGCTCTGCCATCAGCAATTGAATCTCACTCTCGTTGATGCCGACCATCGCCTCGCCCAGGTCCTCGCTGAGCTCAGCAAGCACGGAGGGGTTATCGTAGTTCGTGACGGCTTTCACAATGGCCTGTGCCCTTTTCTCGGGATTACCACTCTTGAAGATGCCGCTGCCCACGAAGACACCCTCTGCCCCAAGCTGCATCATCAGCGCAGCATCGGCAGGTGTTGCAACACCTCCGGCGGCGAAGTTCACCACAGGCAACTTGCCGTTTTCGTGGACATAGCGTACCAAGTCGTAGGGTACACGGAGCTGCTTGGCAGCCTCGTAGAGCTCATCATCTTCGAGCGATACGAGTCGCCGTATCTCGCTTTGCATGAGGCGCATGTGGCGGACGGCTTGAATGATGTCTCCCGTGCCAGGTTCGCCCTTGGTGCGTATCATCGTGGCACCCTCGCTGATGCGTCTGAGCGCTTCGCCCAAATCCTTTGCTCCGCAGACGAAAGGCACGCGGAACTTCCGCTTGTCGATGTGGTACACGTCGTCCGCAGGAGAGAGCACCTCGCTCTCGTCGATGTAGTCAATCTCGATGGCCTCGAGTATCTGAGCCTCCGCAAAATGACCGATGCGGCACTTCGCCATCACGGGAATCGTCACGGCCTCCTGTATGCCCCGAATCATCTTAGGGTCGCTCATGCGGCTCACTCCACCGGCAGCACGGATGTCGGCCGGTATGCGTTCCAATGCCATCACTGCGCACGCCCCCGCAGCCTCGGCTATGCGAGCCTGCTCGGGAGTCGTCACGTCCATAATCACTCCGCCCTTCAGCATCTGAGCCAACTGGCGGTTAAGCGTTTGTCTGTCTTCCATCTCTCATTTACCATTTAATCATTTACCATTTGTTTAGGCGCTGCAAAGGTAAGGATAAACGATGGCGTGGACAATTATCTGTTCCCGTTAGGTAAAGAGAAACTCCGAAAAGGTATGGTCAGGACAGATACGTCTGCCAGTGGAAAACCTTTGCCACGCTTCGCCTTTTCGGATGAACTTTTTGTATGATAAGCAAAAATATATGCCTCTTTTGGCCTCAAGTTTCGTAGGAATTTCATACCTTTGTAGGCCTGAAAGGAACTATATATATATATAATGAAAACAAAGTTTGGTCGATTCTTGCCCAAGGTCCTGCACTCGAAGTCGAGCCTGACAATCATCCTCCTGGCCGCTGTGCTGGTAGAGGTGTCGAATGGCGTGCAGTACTGGTTCGCCAAGAAAAGCATCCAGGAAGAAGTGGAACATCGCGCAAAGAGCGAGTTGCAAGTAAAGAGCCTGGAAATCGAAAAGGTGACGACAGCCGTGGAAGTGGCAGTGAACAACATGGCTTGGGCTGTGGAAGCAGAGCTTGCCCATCCGCAGCGCATCCCATCTGTCATAAGAAGACTGTTGGAGCAGAACAAGCAAATCGTGGGTGTAGGCGTCGCTTTTGTGCCCGACTACTACCAAGACTATGGCCGGTGGTGTGAACTGTATTCAGCCCGTCGAAGCGACGGGAGTATTGAGTCGGAACAGATAGGCGGCCCCGACCATGATTATTTGCAGTCGGATTGGTTCAAGGGAGCCATCGCTGCCGACCAAGGTTACTGGAGCGAACCCTATTACGATGAGAAAGGAGCACGCATGATGCTCTGCTCGTACTTCACATCTATTCGCGACGAGAATGGAAAGACTGTAGCACTGCTGGGAGCCGACGTGTCGCTCGACTGGTTGACGGAAGTCATGAACACCAAACAGACCTACTCCTCCAGCTACAACCTGCTGCTCTCCAAGGCCGGGCAGATAATGGCCTGCCCGGTTGAGAGCCTTGTGATGCATACCAGCAGCCAGCAGGTGGCAGCCGACATGATGGATACAACCATCGGATATGTCAATCGTGAGATGATAGCAGGCCGCAGCGGAAAGGCTACAGTGCGAGGCGAGAAAGGCGAAAAGAAGTATGTCTTTTACTCCCGCATGGGCGGAGGCACAGGATGGTCAATGGCTGTGGTATGTGCCGACCGCGAAATCTATTACAGCCTGCGCCAGGTGCGCTTCAATCTCTTCCTCTTGATGCTTGCGGGCATGTTCCTGTTGGGCTACATCATCTGGCGTGCCATGAAGAATGCCATACGCCTGCAAGCAGTGAGTGCCGAGAAGGAACGGATAGGCAGCGAGTTGCATATAGCCAGTGAGATACAGAAGGGCATGCTGCCCAAGATATTCCCGCCCTATCCCGAGCGCGACGATGTGGAGATATTCGGATCGCTTGTTCCTGCCAAAGAGGTTGGCGGTGACCTCTTCGACTTCTACATTCGCGACGAGAAACTCTTCTTCTGCATCGGTGACGTCAGTGGCAAGGGCGTGCCTGCCTCGCTGGTGATGGCTGTCACGCGAAGCCTGTTCCGTACTGTCTCTGTCCATGAGACAAGTCCCGAACGCATCCTGATGCAGATGAACGACTCGATGGCACAGATGAACGACTCGAACATGTTCGTCACGATGTTTGTAGGCGTGCTCGACCTGCCCACAGGCCGATTGCGATACAGCAACGCTGGCCATTGCTCACCCTTGCTCATCGATGGCGGACAGACATTCATCGACTGCATGCCGAATCTTCCTCTTGGCATCATGGAAGGATTCAAGTTTGTGGGACAGCAACTCGTCGTACACTCCGGCAGCATCATCTTCCTTTATACTGATGGCCTGACGGAAGCCGAGAATGCCACGCATGCGCAGTTCGGTGAAGAAAGACTTAAGAAGTGTGTGGCAAAGTCAGACTCAGGCACTCCTCAAGCTCTCGTGGAGGATGTGGGTGCCGCTGTCCGTGCCTTTGTAGACGATGCTGAGCAGAGCGATGACCTGACAATGCTGGCTGTAAAGTACACAAAGGAACAACATGAGTTACGGTTTGAGCGCAGTCTGGTTCTGCAGAATGACATTCAGCAGGTTCCCTTGTTGGCACAGTTCGTCGAGGAAGTGTGCGAAGGGCTTGGCCTCGATGCTTCTACGACTATGCAAATGAACCTTGCCCTCGAGGAAGCTGTGGTCAACGTGATGAAATATGCTTACCCTAATGACACTACGGGCGACATCAGCATCGAGGCAAGCGCCAGTGACGTGCGCCTGAAGTTCATCGTCAGCGACAGCGGAGAGCCTTTCGACCCTACAACCAAGGCTGAGGTGGACACTACGCTTACGGCTGAGCAACGTCCTATCGGCGGGCTGGGCATTCATCTCGTCAGGAACATCATGGACTCCATCAACTATGAGCGTATCGGCGACAGAAACGTGCTGACACTTAGGAAAAAGATATAATAAAAAAGCAATAGACAATGAAAACTACATTCAAAGAAGAGAACAACGACTACGTTATGTACTTTGAGGGACGCCTCGACACGGCCGTGGCTCCTACCGTAGAGAAAGAACTGGAACCGCTTTCAAACTGCAGCGGACACGACATCATCCTGGAATGCTCCAAGCTGGATTACATTTCGTCGAGTGGCCTGCGACTGTTCCTCGGTGTGTTGAAAAAAGCCAAAGCCGTAGGCAGTCATGTTTATATCAAAGGTCTCAGCAACGATATACGTTCGGTCTTCACCATGACAGGCTTCATCAATCTGTTCGAATTCAAGTAAATGGAAAGTTTCCTGTTCTTAGGCTTCAGCCTGCAAGCCTGGATTACCCTGCTGACAGTGCTGGGTATGTTCAGTATCCTACTCTTCACAAGGCTGCGTTCCGACCTCGTGTTCCTTGGCGCAGTGGCTGTTCTTTTCGTCACAGGTGTACTCGACGAGAAGGAAGCCTTCTCTGGTATCAGCTCGCCGTCGGTCATTACCATCGGTGTGCTCTTCGTGGTTGTGGCTGGCCTGACGCGTACTGGCGTGCTGCAGTGGATGGTGAAGAACCTGCTTGGTCAGCCGGAGGGCTATGCTCGGGCAGTCACCCGCCTGATGCTACCAGTTGCTGCTCTCAGCTCGTTCCTCAACAATACCACGGTCGTGGTCCTCTTCATAAACGTCGTCAAGATGTGGTCGAAGAAGCTCGGCATCTCGCCTTCCAAGCTACTTATTCCCCTGAGCTATGCATCGGGGATGGGGGGTGTCTGCACCCTCATCGGTACTCCGCCAAACATGATTATCAGTGGCCTCTATGCCGACAGGACGGGTATCTCGATGAACATTCTGGCGACGGCTATCCCCGGACTCTTCTGTCTGGCTGTCGGCGTATTGTCTGTCATTGCCATGCGTCGCCTTTTGCCCGACCGCAAGACTCCCGAGGAGGCCTTTGAGTCGACGGGAGAATACACGGTCGAACTGCTTGTGCCTTCCGACAATATACATATTGGCGAGAGCGTGGCGGACCTTGGGCTGAACCATGTTCGCGGCGGCAGTCTTATTGAGTTGCGACATTTCGACGACGAGAAGGTGACTTCTCCCGTACCCGACGACGAGCCCCTGATGGGCGGTGACCGCCTGGTCTATGCCGGACAGATTGCCGACCTGCTGGAACTGAAGCAGAGCCACGGCTTTGTGAGCGCTGACCATCCGGTCTTCTCCATAAGTGAGGCTGGCGAGAGCCACTGCCAGTTGCGCACGGCCTATGTCACTTTTGGCAGCAAGCTTATCGGCACTACCATGGGGGAAAACCAGTTCGAGCGCGACCACAGCCTGACACTCGTAGCCGTCAGCCGTCAAGGACAGCGCCTCCAGGAGTCGCCCAGAGACGTGGTTATCCAGGCCGGCGACACGCTTCTCTTGGAAGGTAAGCCGCACGAAAGTATCGATGCTGAGGCCCTTAAGGCGGACCTCCACTTCTTCGACTCGGAAGACATTCCCAACCTGAGCGTCAAGACGTTCGTCTCCACCCTCATCATGATTGCCATGGTGGCGCTTTCTGCCCTCGGCGTCATGCCGCTGCTGCAGTGCGCCTTCATTGCCGCTGCTGCCATGCTCGTGTTCCGCTGCTGCTCACCCGACCAGGCTATGAAGTCTGTCAACTGGGATATTCTGATGGTCTTTGCCTCCAGCGTGGTGCTCGGTATTGCCATCCAGAAGACGGGCATTGCCGAGCGTATGGCTACGGGCATTCTCGACGTCTGCGGCGTCAACCCTATTGTAGTCATGACGGCCATCTGCTTCGTCGCTACCTTCGTCACTGAATTCATCTCGAACACAGCGGCCGGAGCCATGTTCTTCCCTATTATGTACGAGGCGGCTGTGAAGTTGGGCTATGACCCATACACTTTCCTGATTGCCCTCATGATTAGCGTCAGCAGCAGTTTTGCCACACCCATCGGCTCGCCTACCCACATGCTTGTCTACGGCCCGGGAGGCTACCGATTCGGCGACTTCATGCGCATAGGTTTGGTGATGAACCTCATCATCCTTGCCGCCAATATCTTCATCGTGAACATCGTCTATCCGTTGATTCCGTCCATCTGATTTTGCTGTCTGCCGGGCCGAATTAAGGAGGAAGGAAAGATGCATTAGTATTCTTTGGCCAAGGTATTAGTATTCTTTGGCCAATGCATTAGTAATCCTTGGAGTGGCCTCTATGATTAGCTTTGCGCAGTCACGTGCGGCATGTACCGACGCATGAAGGGAATGATGAGAAGATACGATGCCGCAAGAATCAGGAAGCACAGGTAGGGACCCGCGATGTGGACGATACTCAGCAGCCTGATAAGCGGTTCGTGGGTGACGAGGAGCATGATGGAGTATCTGCCGACATAGGAAACGTAGGGCAGATGCTTGATGATTCGGCACAGCAGCAATAGGGTCAGTACGCCCGTGACGGATAGCAAGGTCTGCTGAACGTATTGCAGAACTTCAGAATTCGGATTCCCGAGCCCCAGCACTATGAACAGGCTGAGCGACAAGGGCAGGACTGTTCGGACGGGCAGCCTGTCTATTACGTCGTAGCGCGTAGCCATGTATCCGAGGTAGAAATAGAAGATGTACCCGAAGGCTCTGCTGATGGATGCAGGCAGCGTCAGGATGTTTCCCAGAACGATGCCCAGTGCCAGACAGCACAGACCCAGCAGGATGTCCGACTTGATGAAACGCTGCAGGGCGTAAAATGAAATGTTCAGCATGAAGAGCGCCCACAGGAACCAAAGGGGAATGTTGGGGTATTCGTCGTAAGTGAGAAAGGCGTAAAGCAATCGCCAGTCCTGTCCTGTCTCGAAGTTAAGCCCCAATAGGTTGTGAGCCAGAATGGGAATCAGCACAGACGTGGTCAGGTAGAAAAAGAAGAAGGGAATGAGCAGCCTCTTCGTCTTCTTGCGCATCAGCTGCAGGATGCCTCCGTAAGTCTTGAAGAACAAACCAGACAGGAAGACATAGAGAGGCATGCGGATGGCACTCAGATAGGGGTCGATGGGAGTGCGTACACCAAGGTGGAACCATACGACCAGCAGTATGCAGACCCCCTTTGCCAGGTCGAAATACGGTATCCTTTTCTCGTTCTTTGATGTGAGGTCTGAGGTTGCCATGTGGTCAAAGTCTGTTACTGCCGGCTGCGGAAGTCGCTGGGAGAGGTCTTTTCCTGCGCCTTGAAGAACTTGCAGAAAAGTGTCTGCGATGAGAAGCCGAGGCGGTCGGCTATCTCCTGAATGCTGAGGCGCGTGGTGGAGAGGTAAGTCTTGGCCTCGCTCATAATGTAGTCCGCAATGATTTGCTTGGGCGACTTGCCGACGACTCTGTCTGTCACCTGCGAAAGGTAGCGCGTCGTGATGCAAAGGCGGTCGGCAAAGAAAGCGACGTCATGGGCTCCTCGGTAGTGCTCAGCAACAAGCGAAACGAAGTTGTTGTAGATGTCGATTGCACGTCCGCCTGTCTCATCGGGCTTCGCATAGACCACCTGTGAATGGATAAAGTCGTGGGCGTTGCGAACGGCAGTAGGCACATCGTCGCCCATGCCGAGCCGCGTCGTGATGGCTGCCGAGAGTGCTGCCGCCACACCATGCCGCTGCCAACCCTCGGTGTTGTAAGAGGTGAAGAAGGAAGACCTGACCCCCTCCCCGTGACTCAGCAATGCTGTCAGCCTCCCTTTCGTATGCTTACCGCCACGAAGGAGCACCCACTCGGCTCCCATCTCGTGGAACTGACGGGCAGCCTCCAGCATGTCGTCGTCGGTCCTGATACAGATGCCGAGCATCTTCTCTGCGTCTCTGCATCGAAGCATCAGGAGCAAGGCTTCGGGAACGAGATAGCGGCTCATGGCTGCTATGACATCGTTGTTCACCATCTGCCTGCCTTCAGAATCAAAGATGCCAGGTGCAATGACGAGCTTCCTGCAGGCTATGACCTCGCCACGCAACAGACGGACTGTCTCGCTGTCCGTCACAAGCCCGACCTTGATGGCTTTCGGGTGAAAGGCCGAAATGATGTCCTCGGCCTGCCTCCTTACAATCTCAGAAGTCAAACCATAACCTCCGGCACACGTTATAGCCGTGAGAGCATGGCCGCCCAAGGCTGCAATAGTTTGAATATCGGCCCCGATGCCTGACTGACCAGTGCTATCGGAGCCGTTGATGCTAAGTATGTAGGGAACTGTCCTCACTTCTTTTTCGCAGGAGCTTTCTTTGCAGGAGCTTTGTTGGGAGCTTTCTTTGCCGGAGCTTTCTTGGGTGCGGGCTTTGCCTTTGGAGCTTCTTCCTTTGGAGCCGGAGCTTCTTCTTCTGTGTCACCAAGCTTCTTGAGGCGGGCACGCAGGCGGCTTATCTCATTGTCCTTCACGCTGAGTTCCTCACCCATATTGGCAATCTGCGTGTAGAGGCTGTTGAGTTCGTCGTTCTCGACAGAATCGGGGAACATATCCTTAACGCGCTTGAGGAAGTCTCCCAAGATGTTCATGTAGTTGGTGAAAGCGTCGTACTCGCTGTCATAAATGCCGCGATAGTTGCCCATGCCGTTGTTCTTCGTGGTCATGAAGCGGAAGTTGTCTGTGGCCTGCAAGCGGTCCCAGTCCTGCTGTATACGACGGTCGCGGCAAGCAAGGATGCGGCCCACGATGTTCTCGTCGTAGAGTTTGTTGAAAGCTTCGCGCTGCATACCGTTTCCGAGCAGGCTGCTTGTGTCGCGCTCCTCGTCGTTCCAACTGACGGGATAGGTCACTTCGAGCGGGCTGACGGGCTTGTTCTTGGCAAGCACCTCGGAAGGTGTGGCGAACTGGATGCCCATATCCTTTGCGAGCTTAGGCAGGGCACGGAGGAAGTCGAGGATGTGGCTGCCGAGCGGCTGATAGTAACCGAGCGCAGCAAGTTCCATCATGATGCCCACCACGTTCTCTCCTTCCGGCAGGCCTGCCACCCAGCCGAGCCACTTGTCGGCCATCAGGGGATATTCCGACCAGGAAGCGTCGTTGAAGCGAAGACCAATGTCATCGGAGAGCTTGTAGTCGCGCAGGATGAGCGAGAGGCGGGAGTCCTGGGCACAAGAATAAATGTAGTGCGGACTCTTCCAGCCGAGGATGTGCTTCGCGCCTTCCACCATTACGCCCTTGAAGCCCATGTCGGCCACGATTGCTCCTATCTCGTCGTCGTAGATAAGGGAGCTGTTGCGGAACACTTTCGGAGTTTGCCCGAAGAGCTGCTTTATCTTCTTTGCTTGTCGCTTTGTCTCTGCCACGAAGTTCTCAGGGTCGCCTGCCAAGGAGGAGAGGCCGTGGCTGTAGGGTTCCGCCAAGAACTCCACGCAGCCCGTAGCTGCAAGTCGGCCGAGGAGTTCGAGCATCTCTGGAGCATATTGCTCGATGAGTTCCAGCGAAACACCGCTGATGCTGAACGCCACCTTGAAGGTCTTGCCGTTCTCCTCTATCATGTCGAGCATCGTCTGCAAGGCAGGCTTGTAGCTCTTCTCATAGAGTTCGCCGATGACGCGCTCGTTCTCGTAGTCGTCATAGTAGTAATGGTCGGTGCCGATGTCGAAGAAACGATAGCGCTTGAGATGTATGGGTTGATGTATCTCGAAGTATAAGCAAATAGTTTTCATCGTCTTTTCCTTTATATATTATATAATGTGTTATTTGATATTCTTAACTGCATTGAGGTATTCGCCATTGTCGAACCATCCTCGCGAGGTGAGTTGGTTGTAGCACTCTCGTATGCGAAGGCCGACCTTCTCCCAAGTGATTTGGTCCACTTCCTTCATGCCTTCCTCGGCCAGATAGTCGTGCAGAGCGTCGTTCTGGCAAATGCTGTAGATGGCGTCGGCCATGGCGTCGATGTCCCAGTAGTCGACCTTGATGACGTTCCGCAGTATTTCGCCGCAGCCGCTCTGCTTCGATATGATGGAGGGACAGCCGCATTGCATGGCCTCGAGCGGAGCGATGCCGAAGGGTTCGCTGACGCTGGGCATGACGAAGACATCGCTGTTCTTGTAGCACTCATAGACTTGCTTGCCACGCTGGAAACCGGGGAAGTGGCAGCGGTCGGCAATGCCGTAGCTGGCGGCAAGCTCTATCATGGCGTTCATCATGTCGCCGCTTCCGGCAAAGCAGAAACGGATGTTGCGACTGCGCTCCAGCACCCTCTTGGCAGCTTCGAGGAAGTATTCCGGGCCTTTCTGCATGGTGATGCGGCCGAGGTACGTCACCACCTTCTCGCCTTTCTTCTTGTTCGGGACGATGGACTGTATGTCCTCGCTGAGCGGATAGACAGCGTTGTGCATGGCCACACACTTGCGAGGGTCCTGATGGTATTGATTAATGACGGTCTGACGGGTCAGTTCGCTCACGCACATAATGCAGTCGGCATGGTCCATGCCGTTCTTCTCGATGCTATAGACGGTAGGGTTCACCTTGCCACGGGAACGGTCGAAGTCCGTTGCGTGGACGTGGATACAGAGAGGCTTGCCGCTCACCATCTTGGCATGAACGCCGGCGGGATAGGTCAGCCAGTCGTGCGCATGAATGAGGTCGAACTGCTCGCTCCGTGCCAGCACGCCGGCGATGATGGAGAAGTTGTTGATTTCTTCATGCAGATTGCCAGGGTAGCCTCCGGCAAAGCCGATGCAGCCCATGTCGTCGAGCCCTTGCAGGTAGTTGAAGTCAGCATAGAGATGGTCGCGGAAACGATAATAGTCTTCGGCCGTATGGCCTACGAAGCGGTCCTTGATGTAGTCGTACCAGACGTCGCGCCACACGACGGGCACCTGGCTCATGTTGACTATCTTGAGGAATTTCTCCTCCTGTCCCGTAGGTCTCGGCATACAGAAGGTCGTCTCGACGTCTCCCTGCAGGCTCAGTCCCTTGGTGATGCCGTAGGAAGCCACTGCAAGGCCGCCGTATATCTTGGGAGGGAACTCCCATCCGAACATTAGAACTTTCATATCTTTTTAAATTAAGAATTAAGGATGAAGAGTGAAGAATTTGCTACCGCCGTGATATAGGGCGATGGATTCTTCATTCTTCGTTCTTCATTCTTCATTATACTTGTCAAGCAGTTTCACGATGCGCATGATGCCCGAGACGTTCATGGCGAAGCTAATGGCACCTCGCCCGTGGAAGGGCGGGTTGCCGTCGAAGAGTTCGGGTATCGTGCCAATACAATGGTAGAAGAGTTCCTCTTCGTAGCCAACGAGCAGACGGTCCACATAGCTCAGCTTGCTCATTCGGAATATCTTCAGGCAGGCTTCCATGTAGAAGGCGGCGAGCCAGGGCCAAGCTGTTCCCTGATGGTAGGCATAGTCGCGTTGAACCTGAGGGCCTACATACATTGGGTTGTATCCATGACTCTTCGGCGAGAGCGAGCGCATGCCCTTTGGCGTGATGAGTTCCTTCGTGCAGTAGTCGAGCACGCTCTTCTGCTGAATCCTGTCGAGGGGAGAGTAGTCGAGGGCAATGGCGAAGACCATGTTGGGACGCACGTCGTAGTCGCGATAACCGTCGACGCAGTAGTCGCATAGGTAGCCGTACTCGTTGTAGAACATCGGGGCGAAGTTCTTCTGGCAGAGTTGGGCGGCTGCTTCGAGTTGCTTGATGAACTTCTTGTCCTTCATCACGCGGCAAACCTCTGCGCTGAACATCAGGGCATTGTACCAGAGGGCGTTGACCTCGACAATGAAGCCCGTGCGCGGCACGATGGGGTGTCCGCCTGCTGTGCTGTTCATCCAGGTCACAGCCTTGTCTCTGCCTTCGCAGCTGACGAGGCCGTTCTTCTCGACGTGGAAGTTGGGGTGTCCGCCTGCACGAAGCCATTCCATGATGTCCCAGAGCAGATGACCATACTTCTCTATGCACTTCTCCATCGAGACGAAATTGGCATATTGCTGGATGCACCACACGGCCCAAAGTAATACATCGGGATGCTCTATCTCCGTGACGCTGACAGCCCCCCCGGCCCCCTTTAGGGGGAGACCCGAGCCTTCGATAAACTGGCGGATGGCCTTCTCGGCTGTATGCATCACGGCCTCGAACTTGTCCACCTCGTTGTTGGTGAGCGTCAGGCCTGGCAACGAGACGAACATGTCCCTTGCCCTGCATTTGAACCACGGGTAGCCTGCCAGCACATAGTCTTCATGCTCGCGATGGACGATGAACTGGTGGGCGCTGTTGACGAGCGTGTTGTAGAAGTTGTCGCGAGGCGTGCGTACGCTTACCTCGAAGTCGGCAAGGTCGGCCAGCGTGTCGGTATTGATTTCTTCCAGTCCTGCCGAGAAGACCACGCTCTCGCCCTTCTTGATGTGGAACTCGAAGTAACCGGGCACGTAGAGGTCTTCCGTTGATGCGTAGCCGCGTTCCTGTTCCTTGGGGTACTCCAATCCGCGGTACCAGTCGGGACGGAACACGAATTCGTTCTCCTTGTTTATCTGCATGAAGAGCGTAGGATAGCCGTGGTACATGCAGGTCGATATGCCGTTCTGCACGAGGTCGTAGTGGCGGTTCACGCCGGCATTCTCGTGTGTGAACTCGCGGACGCTGCGGAAAGCCAGGAAGGGCTGCAGACGGAGCGTCGTATCCGAGTGGGCATCAACCAGGGTGTAACGGATGATGATGCGGTCCTCGAAGTGCTGGAACATCATCTCCCTCTTGAGGATGACGCCGCCCACGCGATAGGTCGTCGTAGGCACTTGCAGGGAGTCGAACTCACGGATGTACTTGTGTCCGCGAGGGCTAAAGTTGTCTCCGTTGTACTTGTGAAGGCCAAGATTGAACTCGGCACCGTGCTGAATGACCGTCGCATCGAGGCTCGACAGGAGGACGTGGTTCTCGTCGTCAAGCTCAGGCACAGGCACCACGAGCAGCCCATGGTACTTGCGCGTGTTGCAATCCACGAGCGTCGTGCAGCTGTAAGCACCCGAACGGTTCGAGCGGAGCACCTCCTTGGGCAGCGACTCGCGTAGGTTCGTCATCAGCGTCTTGTCGAAACGTAAATAGCTCATATATTTTAATTAATTCAAATGTCGGAGTAAATCAATTCAAAACGTTTATCTGCTTGTAAAGTTACGCATTTTCTTTCAATCAGCGAAACTTTTCTTGCATATTTTGTTACAATTGAGGCAAATAAGACAAAAAAAGATGTTGTAGGACACAAAACGAGCCTCCGCATTTCTTCGCAGAAGGTCTCTTTTGCATCAAAACAGGGTTAGGTCGCGTGTTCTGTTCATTGTTCACTCAATCCCTACGATGCGTCATCCAACGCTCCACGGAGGAAAGCCCAACGCTCCACGGAGGAAAGGCCGATGCTCCACAGAGGAAAGGCCAACGCTCTACAGAGCATCTGCCGAAGCTCCATAGGGCGGTGCTCCTCGGCATGAAAGACGTGTGTCATTCCGACGCGTCGCCATACAATTAGGGACGTGTCGCTATATCAATAGGGACGCGTCGTTCTCCAGCAAGGCTGCTGAGGCTTTGTTTCGGCTTATACACGGACTTTTTTCGCCCCCACGCTCACTTTTTCACTTCTCACTTTTCTCTTTTCACTTAAAATTCGTACCTTTGTGCTGTAAAACATACGAAAACGATGATAAAGAAGGAAGAAGTGCTTGCGAAACTGCCTGATTTGGAAGGCGCACTCTCGCAAGACCAGCGCGAACAGGTGCTTGCCAGTATGCAGGTGCGCACTTACCGTAAGAACGAACTCATCTATGCCGAGGGCGACATCCCGTCGCATTTGCTTTGCCTCATCAGCGGCAAGGTGAAGATATACAAGGACGGTGTAGGCGGCAGGGCACAGATAGTGCGCGTGGCCGACGCTGTGGAGTACTTCGGCTACCGTGCCGCCTTTGCCGACGAGAACTATGTGACGGCCGCCGCTGCCTTTGAGACTTCCGTCATAGCCAGCATTCCCATCAATCTCGTCCGCCAGCTCATCATGCGCAACTCCCAGCTCGGGTGGTTCTTCATCAAGCGTCTGGCAACGGCCCTCGGCAAGAGCGACGCCCGGACGGTCAATCTTACTCAGAAGCACATCCGCGGACGTCTGGCAGAGAGCATCCTGTTCCTCAAGGAGAGCTACGGCACGGAGGAGGACGGCAGGACGCTGGCCATCTGCCCGAGCCGCGAGGATGTGGCCAACCTGAGCAACATGACGACGAGCAACGCCATTCGCACGCTCAGCACCTTCGTACAGGAGAAACTCATCTTCCTCGACGGTCGCAAGATTAAGATACTCGACGAGGCTGCCCTCCAGAAAATATCGAAGATGGGATAATACCATTTGCCATTTGACGATTTACCATTTAACCATTCGATACCATGAGACGATACCTATTTCTTTTGCTGCTGACGGCGGTTTGCCTTTGCAGTTTCGCAGAGAGAAGAGAACTGACAGGAACTTTTGGCGATAAGGCTGTCAAGGCTTATCGGAAGAAAATTCCTCAGCAGGCAGAGGGCTTCTACCTGAAGGTCACGCCCACGGAGGTCGTCGTGGCTGGCAGGGACGAAAGTGGTCTCTTCTATGGAAAGCAGGCGCTAAAGGCGCTCTCCGACTTTCCCTTGACGGGCGAGAGACTGCTCCGTCTCAGGAAGCAATATAAGGAAGTCTCCCCTTTAAGGGGAGATTTAGAGGGGTCCTCCTTTGAGATACGCGACTGGCCGAGTGTCAGTTGCCGAGGCGTCATTGAGGGTTTCTACGGCAACCCCTGGAGCCATGAGGACCGACTGCGGCAGTTCGACTTCTACGGCAAGCATCAGCTCAACATCTACGTCTATGGCCCGAAGGACGACCCCTACCATCGTACACATTGGCGTGAACCCTATCCCGAGGCCGAGGCTGCAAAGCTGAAGGAACTCGTCCAAGCTGCTCATCGCAATCACGTGCAGTTCGTCTGGGCCATCCATCCCGGTGGTGACATCAGATGGAACAAGGCTGACAGCCTGGCCGTAGTGAATAAGCTGAACCTCATGTACGGGCTTGGCATCCGAACCTTTGCCGTCTTCTTCGACGACATCGGCGGTGAGGGAGCAAAGGCCGAGAAGCAGGCAGGCTTGATGAACTATCTGACCGATGCCTTCGTACGCAAGCACAAGGATGTGCAGCCGCTCATCATCTGTCCCACACAGTACAACAAGGCCTGGAGCAGCGGCGACTATCTCTCCATCCTCGGCACGAAGATGTATCCCGAGGTGCGCATCATGTGGACAGGCAACACGGTGGTCGACATGATAGAACGCGACGATATGGAATGGATAAACCAGCAGATCAGGCGCAAGGCCTTCATCTGGCTCAACTATCCTGTCAACGACTATTGCCAGAGCCGCCTGCTCATGGGCAAGACATACGGCAACGGACTCGATATCGCCGACCTCGTCTCCGGCTTCTGCAGCAATCCGATGGAGTACGCAGAGGCATCGAAAGTGTCGCTCTACAGCATAGCCGACTACTGCTGGAACATGGATGCTTACGACGCAGAGCTGTCCTGGAGGCAGGCTCTCGACGAGTTGATGCCGACGAGCCGCGAGGCTTTCCGCTTCTTCTGCGAGAACAACATCGACCTCGGCAGAACGGGGCATGGCCTTCGACGCGAGGGGGAAAGCCCCAACTTCGGCAAGGTCTCGAACGAAAGCTACTTTTCCCGTCTCGTCACAGAAGCAGATGCTCTGCTTGCAGACAGCCTTTCCCAGCCCGAAATGCTCAGGGAGATTGCGCCTTGGGTAGAGACGATGCGAGTGCTCGGGCAACGGGGACTGCAAGTGACGGCCATGCATAAGGCTCTCGAACAGCAGGATTCCCTCGGCTTCGTGGCACACTATCGTGCCTTGCAGAAACTTGAGGAGAAGCAGAAGTCCATCGTCAGCCGCGACTTCGAAGGCTCTGTCGTCAAGGCAAAACCTGTCGTGAGCGGCACCGTCGTCACGCCTTGGGTGCAGGAAGAGGCAGCCCGTCTCGTCAAGGAATACAAGAAAAGTCATGCCTACGGGCGTGAGTTCTTCCCCCAACAGGTTGTCGAGGACGGACTATATTATATAATGTATAAAGGGAAGTACCTGACTGATGTGAACGCAGCGGCTGACCGCACAGGCGACTTCCCGCAGTTTGTGGCTGAGCCGGACACTATCAATCCGCAACGACAGCTATGGAACATCGAGCTCATCCCTGCAACGGGTCGCTACAAGATAACGAATGCTCAGGACGGTCGTTACGTCAACGAGCAAGGCACCTTCTGGCGGAACAAGTCGCAGAACCCGTTTGAAGCCGAGTGGCACACCTTCGTCATCGCCAAGACCTCCGAAGGCTACACCATCCAATGCGGCGGTCGTGCCGGCTCAAACTACTGGAAAGCCGATGCCGACCGCATTAAGAACGACCAGGAAGGAACAGTCTTCCAGATAAAGGCTCCCTAACCCTATTTAGGGGGAAATGTATCGTACACAAAAGGCTATCAAATATGAATCGCTTAGCTTTACTTCCGCTTTTTCTGCTTCTCGCAAGCTTTGTCGCTCCCCCTAAAGAGGGTCAGAATGATAGTTACGAAAGTATTCGTCAGCAATGGCTCGACAGCCTTCGGACAGCAACGGCCGACATCCTGCGCGACAGCATTATCAGGCAGGACGGCGACAGCATGAAGCTCTGGTGGACGACCTACGGCGAGAAGCCTGCCGACGGGCGGAGCCTGTGGATCAGCCTGCACGGAGGAGGCGGTACGACACCCGAGGTGAACGACCAGCAATGGCGGAACCAGATGCGGCTCTACCGTCCGCAGGAGGGCGTCTATGTGGCTCCTCGCTCTCCCATTGAGGCTTGGGACATGTGGTGCCAGCAACCCATCGACAGCATGTATCGTGTCCTCATCCGCACCATGATGGCTCACTACGATGTCAACCCCGATAAGGTCTACATCCTGGGCTATTCCGCAGGCGGCGATGGCGTGTGGCGCATGGCTCCGCGCATGGCCGACCATTGGGCTGCGGCAAGCATGATGGCAGGTCATCCAGGGGATGTACGGTTGGAGAACCTGCTGAACACGCCCTTCATGATATGGTGTGGAGCCTTGGATGCTGCTTATGATCGCAATAAGCTCGACCGTGAGAGAGGTCTTCAGATGGACTCTCTCAGGCAGACGTGCCCCGACGGTTACGTTCACGAGACGCACATCATGGAGGGGAAAGGCCATTGGATGGACCGCGAGGATGCGGCTGCTCTGCCCTGGATGGCGCAGTTCAAACGGCAGGCATGGCCGAAGCACATCATCTGGCAGCAGGAGGCAGTCCTGCGTCCCACCTTCTACTGGCTGGAGGCTCCTCGCAAGGAATTCAGCCGAGGCAAACGTGTTGATGCCATCGTCGAGGGCAACGTCATCAATATCACCCACTGCGACTACTCCGAGCTGACGCTTTATCTGAACAACGAACTGGTGAATCTCAGGAAGCCCGTCACGGTGAAACTGCGCGGCAAGAAGGTCTTCAAGGGCAAACTGAAGCCCAGCGCGGACACTTACTGGCAGTCGCTTTACGAGAGGCAGGACGACAGATTCGCCGCACCTTGCAAGGTGACAGTCAAGAATAACTGACTAAACTTTTGCTTGCTCGACTCTCGCCCTTCCCAAGCCCTATGCTTACTTCCTCAAAAACACAACATCTGAAACCTAAATCAGCAGTTTTATCTATATAGGGTTGCAGCATGGGGAGATTGCACGTACTGTACGTGCAAACAATTCTTCTCGTCGTGCCAGAGTTTTGGTACAAGCAAAACGGGTGAAAAATCGGCATCGGCAGACACGACGTCGTGCATCGCCTACAGATATTAGTTTTCCTGCGTCCACTTTTTATTAGAGGACTCAATCATTGAAGGAACTTTCATCAGACAGCAATAGTCCAAATTATCAGTCGAAAACGTCAGGAAGTCGTATTATATGTAATGTATAGATGTAAAATGATGTTTTGTTTGAAAAAAAACATGAAAAAGTTTTGCTAGTTCAAGATTTTGCCGTATCTTTGCACCGCAATTAGCAAGATAGGCGTCAAGCGTGACGCTTTGCAGAAACGAATTGGGCGCTTAGCTCAGCTGGTTCAGAGCGTCTGCCTTACAAGCAGAGGGTCGGGGGTTCGAATCCCTCAGCGCCCACCTGGGAAAAGATGGCTCCTTAGCTCAACTGAATAGAGCATTTGACTACGGATCAAAAGGTTGTGGGTTTGAATCCCGCAGGAGTCACACTTCTGGCGAAAGTCAGGGGACTGGGTAGGTAGGTAAGTGGTTAAAACGGGCAGACTGTAAATCTGTTGCCTCACGGCTTCGGCAGTTCGAATCTGTCCCTGCCCACGTTAATGCGGAAATAGCTCAGTTGGTAGAGCACGACCTTGCCAAGGTCGGGGTCGCGAGTTCGAGTCTCGTTTTCCGCTCGCAAGAGCAAAACGAGCTCAAGGTGACAAAAGCATCGAGTCTCGTTTTCCGCTCTGTCATGAATAAATAGTTTGGTGCGGTAGTTCAGTTTGGTTAGAATACTAGCCTGTCACGCTAGGGGTCGCGAGTTCGAGCCTCGTCCGCACCGCGAAGCAAAAGTGTTTTTCATGGTATTAGATTTTTAAGGTTGAGATTCTTAGTCGTGAGATTGAGAATCTTTTTTTTTGCCCTGAATAATGGCTCAGCGGATTTACCAGGTTGGTAAGGCTTGGCTAATCAAGAATAAAGTTGTACCTTTGCAGCATGAATCACACCCAATTGCTGCGTGCCATCCTTCCCGATGTGCTGATAGACAACTTTGAGGTTGCCAAGTTTGAGAAGACTGATACCCGTTTTGAGATATGGCTTG
>FLNY01001752.1_pt1 | contig 27105 bp, 20 predicted proteins | sample 1140381 | NCBI WGS metagenome assembly FLNY01 (sample SAMEA3878172, study PRJEB12797) | bioreactor metagenome | biome: Moose rumen | place: Sweden | collected 2011-10
ACCGCTTTAGCGGTAGGTTGCCTAAGCGAAAGTATGGAAGGTGCCCTCCGGGAAAGGAGTAATATTTTCCAAGCTTGCGCTGGAAAATGTTGCTCTAGTAAGCGGAGCTTACATTGGGAGCACGGAACACTTGGAAGAGTGGCTTGGAATATGCAATAAAGTATGATTTTTTCGGGCCACTTAAGGAAAAGGACCAAAAAGAAGGTATCAGTATGTTGCACAGATTGGGGGGCATATGAATTTTAAAAAAATCGGAACCAAAATGATGGTTATGATTTTGCCTGTACTGGTTTTGGCACAGGTAGTCCTGACAGTTATTTCCGCCACATCCAGCCAGACTCTTATCGATGATAAGACCCAGGATGCTATGGAGGCAGAATTGCGGGCAAATGATTACAAGGTGGAAAGTCATCTACAGAAGGTAGAAACGCTAGCTGACTCTATAGCTATAGCTGTGGCCGATTCCTACACTTATACTGTCTGGGATGATTATGAAAATATGTTGAAGGATATGATTGCCACCAATGATATGGTTCTTGGTGCGGGATTATGGTTTGAGCCATATGCATATGATCCGGAACAGGAATACTATGGCCCATACGTATATAAAGACGGTGACAAATCAGTAGTAACCTGGGAGTATAGCAATAGTACGTACAATTATTTTGACGAAGAGTACTATACAAATGCTATGAATTCTGATGAGGCAGTGATTACTGATCCTTATTATGATGAGACTTCCGGTACTATTATGGCTTCATGCTCAGCTCCTATCAGTGTAAATGGAAGCAAAATCGGATGCGTAACAGTAGATATCGAGCTTTCTGCGATTTCAGAGCTGATAAATGCTGTATCTGTAGGAGATACAGGAGTGGGTATTCTTATATCAGATTCAGGCGTACTGTTAGCAGGATATGATGATGCCAAGGTGCAGAGCAGCCAGTCTATTTTGAATGATGACAATGCTTCATTTGCAAGTATGGGAAGTGAAGTCATAGCAAATAGTTCGGGAGTGACTAGTTACAAATCCGGCAAGACTACATACAAAGTATATTATGATACTATTGAAGAGACGGGCTGGAAGTTCATGATTTCGATTCAGCAGTCAGAATTGCAGGCGCCTATTTATAAGCTTATTAACAAACTTGTCTGCGTATGTATAGTAGCGATTATAGTAGCGATAGTATTTATCGTATTTGCCATAGGCGGTGTTGCAAAGACTATCAGAAGAGTGCAGAGATTTGCGACAGAGCTGGCAGGAGGAGATTTTACAATCGACGAGTTGAATATCAAGGGCAAGGACGAATTGGCCGTGATGTCAAATTCACTCAATGAGATGTTTGAAAACAACAAAGAGGTCATCGGCAGTATTGCAGATTACTCCGTGGATATCAGCGAGTCCAGTGGCAAGCTGAAGTCGGCAGCAGGGGATTTGAAGATAGAATTTGATAAGATAGTAGATGTTATGACTGCTGTCAATGAAGATATGATGAATTCTTCTGCGGCTACAGAGGAGCTGTCTGCATCGGTAGATACGGTGGCTTCCAATACAGAGGATTTGAATAACGAGACCAGAGGTAGCCTGGAGTTGGCTATTGATATTCAAAAGCGAGCTGAGGAAATCGGCCGCAATAGCCAGGAGGCATTTGATAAATCCCAGAGTTTGCAGCAGAGTTTTGCAGAAAAGATGGAAAATAGCATAGCTCAATCAAAGGTAGTAGAAAATATAGGCGAGATGGCCAGTGTCATAGCAGACATTGCAGACCAGATAACACTTCTTTCTTTGAATGCTTCTATCGAGGCTGCCAGAGCAGGTGAGCAGGGCAAGGGCTTTGCAGTAGTTGCTACTGAGATTGGAAAACTTGCAGGTCAGACTACTGATTCAGTAGAAAAGATACAGGAAACCATATCCGGTATACAGGAAGCATTCGAGGGACTGGCAACAAATGCAAAATCATTGCTTGATTATGTGGCTGATACAGTCACGCCGGATTATCAGAATTTTGTGGATGTTGCAGACAGATATGGTCAGGATGCGGTGTCTATCAAAGAAACTTCCGAGAAGCTATCGGAGATGACTGACCAGATACAGACTGTCATGAACGAAGTCAGAGCTGCTATTGCAAATATTGCTGAGGCTACACAAAACACGGCGGCAAACAGCGGTCAGGTAATGGATTCGGTGGAAAATCTGTCCGGCACAGTGCTTGAAATCAACAATATGTCTGATAAACAGAATGGCATTTCCGGTGAGCTGACAAATGTGGTAAGTAAATTCAAGCTGGAGTCTGAATAAAAACAAAACAAACATTCTAAAAACTTTATTAAAAATGGCTACTTCTTATTGAAGTAGTCATTTTTTTAGGATAGGATAAACACTATGGAATACATAGATAATGAGCAGGAATCTGTAAGGAAATCTCTGAGTGGCGAAAAGGCAAAGCTGTCACAGATGACCTTTGATAAAAAGATAGAATATATTTTTACATATTACTGGCCCCATATGCTGATTGTACTTCTTGTCCTGGCGGCAGTGGGATGGTTTATCCATCATCAGTTGACCTATGTGGACTACAAGCTATACGGCGTAGTTATCAATTCATCACAGGTGGATGAGAGTATTGAAGATACACTTCCTGCTGTGCTTGGTATGGCAAGGCACGACGGAGTCTCTATAGTGGCAGGACTGTCTACCGATGAGCTGGTAAATGCAGGCACATATTACAACAAGATAGACTTGTTTACAGTGTCTGACCAGATGGACTTCGTATTTACGGATGAGGCGGGAGTAGAGTATCTGTGTGAGCTGGGTACACCTCTTGATGTGACTACAGAACTGCCGGAGGAGTTGTATGACATCTGGGCTGACAGAGTAGTCGCCTTTTCCCAGCGCAATCCTAATGAGGACACATATTTTGATAATTATGCAGCAGTAGATATATCCGGCACCGGGGTGCAGGAGTATTTTGGCTTGGATGATGATATGCGATATCTTGTGATAGTAGACTTATCACAAAACGAAGAATATATGAGCAGTTTTTATCACCTGCTCTATGAGATAGAGACCCGGCAGACGGAAGGAGAATAACTTTGGGCAATTTTTTTAACAGCAGGATTTTTGATGGTATATCAAAGTTGGCAGATGTGATGCTGCTCAGCTTTTATTTTCTGGTATGTTCCATACCTGTTTTTACAATGGGAGCCTCAGGGACGGCTCTTTATTATGCTACTCACAAGTGCGTATACAAGGGGCGTGGATATACTACAGAGTTTTTTCATTCCTTCAAAGCTAATTTCAAGCAATCCACATTGTCCTGGCTGATATTTATGGTGTTGTTTGCTCTGCTATCGGGAGACATATATATCATTAAGAATCTTCTTCCGGCAGACAGTCCTCTTGCGGCAGCACCGATATTTTTCATGGTGTTATTTATGTTTGCTTTTGCCTGGGCGATTTATCATTTCGCTTATATAGCCCGCTTTGAAAATGGATTCAAGGCGTCATTTAAGATATCGGGAGTTTTTATGGTGGCCAACATAGGCTGGACGGCTGTTATTATCGTTGAGCTTATAGCCGTATTTTTATTGGTATACAGATTTATATTTTTACTTATTTTTGCACCGGGTATAGTTGCTTGCATAATTCATCCTGTACTGGAGCATGTTTTTAAAAAGTATATGTCGCCTGAGGATTTAACACAGGAGAATGAATTTTAGTTTTTTACGGGGGCGTTATGGATTTCAAGTTACATTCTGAATACAAACCTACAGGTGACCAGCCACAGGCTATAGAAGATTTGGTGAGAGGTTTTAAAGAGGGCAATCAGATGCAGACCCTTTTGGGAGTGACGGGCTCAGGAAAGACATTTACCATGGCAAATGTCATCGAGCAGCTTAACAAGCCCACCCTCATCATTGCCCACAACAAGACTTTAGCTGGCCAGCTGTATTCTGAGTTTAAAGAATTTTTCCCTGAAAATGCAGTTGAATATTTTGTATCTTACTATGATTATTATCAGCCGGAGGCCTATGTACCAAGCACTGATACATACATCGCCAAGGACTCAGCCATCAATGACGAGATAGATAAACTGAGACTTTCGGCTACTGCATCCTTATCGGAGAGAAAGGATGTGATAATCGTATCGTCAGTATCCTGTATCTATGGTATAGGTGAGCCGGACGATTTTCAAAACATGATGGTGAGCCTCAGGCCGGGAGATTTTAAGGATAGGGATGACGTCATCCATGAACTGATCAATATACAGTACATGAGAAATGATATGGATTTTGATCGTGGCACCTTTAGAGTGAGAGGAGATACACTGGAGGTTATCCCTGCCGTCACCAAGGATTATGCTATCCGCATAGAGTTTTTTGGTGATGAGATAGATAGGATATGTGAGACAGATATCATGACCGGACAGGTGCGAAGAGAGTTAGAGCACGTGGCTATTTTCCCTGCCAGTCATTATGTCATTCCTCAGGACAAGATAAAAGAGGCCTGCGCAAGTATAGAGGCGGAACTGGAGGAGAGGGTCAAATATTTCAAATCCGAGGACAAGCTCATCGAGGCCCAGCGTATCGCTGAACGTACTAATTTTGACATTGAGATGCTCAGAGAGACAGGGTTCTGTTCCGGCATAGAAAATTATAGCAGGCATATGACCAATCAAAAGCCAGGGGAGCCCCCGAAATGTCTTATTGATTATTTTGATGATGATTTTCTTATTATAGTAGATGAGAGTCATATCACACTGCCACAGGTGAGGGGTATGTACGCCGGCGACCAGGCGAGAAAACGCACATTGGTGGAGTATGGCTTTAGATTGCCTTCGGCTCTTGATAACCGTCCCCTAAACTTTGGCGAGTTTGAGTCAAAGATAGATCAGATAATGTTTGTATCAGCTACTCCGGGAGACTATGAAGAGGAGCACGAATTGCTGAGGACTGAGCAGGTCATCAGACCTACAGGGTTACTTGATCCTGAGGTGGAGGTGCGACCAGTGGAGGGGCAGATAGACGACCTCTATAATGAGATTCAAAAGGAAGTGGCAGCTAAAAACAAAGTCATGATAACCACCCTCACAAAAAGAATGGCGGAGGATTTGACGGATTATCTGGCAGAGCTTGGAGTCAGAGTAAAATACATGCACTCAGACATTGATACTATGGAGAGGGCGGAGATTATCAGGGACTTGCGTTTGGATGTGTTTGATGTGCTGGTGGGGATTAATCTCCTTAGAGAGGGACTTGATATACCTGAGATTACACTTGTGGCCATTTTAGACGCAGACAAAGAAGGATTCCTTAGAAGTGAGAGATCTCTTATTCAGACAATCGGTCGAGCCGCCCGCAATTCCGAGGGACATGTCATTATGTATGCAGATACCATGACTGAGTCTATGGAAAAGGCTATCACGGAGACCAACCGACGTAGAGACATCCAAAAGGCCTACAATGAAGCCCACGGTATCACACCAAAGACTATTCAAAAATCAGTCCGGGAGCTTATCTCCATTTCCAAGGAGATTGCTCACAAGGAGATGCAGTTTAAGAAGGACCCTGAGGAGATGAACACGGCAGAGCTTGAAAAACTCATTGCAGACATCCAAAAGAAAATGAAGAAGGCTGCTGCTGAGTTGAACTTCGAGGCTGCTGCTGAGTATCGCGACAAGATGGTGGAGCTAAAACAGATGCTGCAGGAGATGTCAGATACTTGAGTTTTTGCAGGTAGTCGAAGGTGACTGTTAGTGATAGAAGGATATACACATGAAAGAAAAGAAATACATAAAAATAAAAGGGGCAAATGAGCACAATTTAAAAAATATTAGTCTTGATATTCCCAGAGATGAGTTTGTGGTGCTGACAGGTCTGTCAGGTTCCGGCAAATCATCTCTTGCTTTTGATACTATTTTTGCAGAAGGACAGAGAAGATACATGGAGTCATTGTCCAGCTACGCCCGCCAGTTTTTGGGACAGATGGAAAAGCCAAATGTGGAACATATGGAAGGTATGCCGCCGGCTATATCCATAGATCAAAAGAGTACCAATCACAATCCACGTTCCACCGTCGGTACTGTGACCGAGATATATGATTACTTGAGACTTTTGTACGCCAGATGCGGTGTGCCACACTGTCCAAACTGTGGCAAGCCTATCAGCAAGCAGACTGTGGATCAGATGGTGGACGCTATCATGGCTTTGCCGGAACGCACCAGGATACAGCTTTTGGCGCCGGTAGTCAGGGGGCGTAAGGGTACTCATGAAAAACTTTTTGAAAAAGCAAAAAAATCAGGCTATGTCCGTGTCAACGTAGATGGCAATGTATACGACCTGTCCGAGGAAATAAAACTTGATAAAAACATCAAGCACAATATCGAGATAGTGGTGGATAGACTGGTTATCAAGGAAGGCATAGAAAAGCGTCTGACCGATTCAATAGAGGCTGTACTTAAGCTGGCAGATGGGTTGATGATAGTAGATGTGATTGACGGAGAGTCGATTAATTTTTCCGAAGGGTTTTCCTGCCCGGATTGCGGCATCAGTATAGATGAAGTGGAGCCCCGCAGTTTCTCATTCAACAATCCTTTTGGCGCCTGCCCGGAGTGTTTTGGTCTGGGATACAAGATGGAGTTTGATGAGGATCTTATGATTCCGGACAAGAGTCTGTCTTTCAACGAGGGATGCGTGCAGGTGATGGGTTGGCAGTCGTCCAACAAGAGCACCAGCTTTGCCCATGCCCTTCTTGAAGCACTGGCAGAAGAATACGATTTTTCTCTGGACACTCCATATAGGGAATTGCCGGAGAATATCCGTCATATGTTCATTCATGGTTTTGACCGTTCGGTGGATGTGCACTATCAGGGACAGAGAGGACGAGGCGTATATCCTACAGTTTTTGAGGGACTGATTGAAAACGTCAATCGCAGATACAAGGAGACTTTTTCTGAAAGCCAGAAGAAGGAGTACGAGGAGTTTATGTTTTACAGTGACTGTCCATGCTGTCATGGTCAGCGTCTGAAAAAAGAATCCCTGGCGGTCACTTTGGATGATAAAAATATTTTTGAGATGACACAGTTTCCGGTGCATGAGCTCTACGACATGATAGATGGACTAAAACTCACTGAGCAGCAAAAGAAAATCGGAGCTGTAGTATTAAAAGAGATAAAAGCCAGATTAAAATTTATGGTGGATGTGGGATTGGACTATTTGACACTGAGCCGTGCCACGGCCACCTTGTCCGGAGGGGAAGCCCAGCGCATCAGACTGGCTACCCAGATAGGTTCGGGACTTGTAGGAGTGGCATATATTCTCGATGAGCCATCTATAGGATTGCATCAGAAGGACAATGACAAGCTTTTGGCTTCCCTTAAAGGACTTAGAGATCTGGGCAACACACTGATAGTGGTAGAACATGATGCGGACACGATGAAAGCTGCGGATTATCTTGTGGATATCGGACCCCGCGCAGGCAAGGATGGTGGACAAGTCATTGCTGCCGGCACACCTCAGGAGATTATGGCATGTCCTGAGTCTATCACCGGTCAGTATCTCAGTGGCAAGCTATGCATACCTGTTCCAAAAGAAAGAAGACAGCCTGCCGGATGGATTACCATCAAAGGTGCAAGGGAGCATAATCTGAAAAATATAGATGTGGACATACCTCTTGGCATCATGACGGTAGTTACCGGAGTGTCCGGGTCAGGAAAAAGTTCTCTCGTAAATGAGATATTGTACAAGGACCTGGCAAAGCGACTTAATAGAGCCAGAAAAGTATCAGGCAAGCATGATGATATCATAGGAACTGAAGCACTTGACAAAGTCATAGATATCGACCAGTCACCCATCGGTCGTACTCCGCGTTCCAATCCTGCTACATACACGGGAGTGTTTGATTTGATAAGGGACCTTTTTGCAGGTACCACAGAGGCGAAGGAGCGAGGCTACAAGAAGGGGCGTTTTTCTTTTAACGTAAAGGGCGGACGCTGTGAAGCCTGCTCGGGCGACGGTATCATAAAAATCGAGATGCATTTCTTGCCTGATGTATATGTGCCTTGTGAAGTATGCGGCGGAAAGAGATACAACAGGGAGACACTGGAGGTGCACTACAAGGGTAAGACCATATATGATGTGCTGGATATGACTGTGGAAGAGGCAGTAGAGTTTTTCAAAAACGTACCTTCCATCCTCAACAAGATACAGTGTCTGTATGATGTGGGACTGGGATACATCAAACTGGGACAGCCCTCTACTACACTTTCAGGTGGTGAGGCACAGCGTATCAAGCTGGCTACGGAGCTATCCAGACGAGCAACAGGCAAGACCATATACATATTGGATGAGCCTACTACCGGCTTGCATTTTGATGATGTCAATAAACTGGTGGAGATTATGCGCAAGCTCTCAGACTCGGGCAACACCGTCGTGGTCATCGAGCATAATCTGGATGTGATAAAGTGCGCGGATTATATTATAGACATGGGGCCTGATGGAGGTGATAGAGGAGGTACCGTGATTGCCAAGGGTACCCCTGAGGAGATAGTGAAAGTTAAAAAGAGTTATACGGGTCAATATTTAAAGGAATATCTAAAATAGTACCTGTAAAAATACAATTTTTAAGAAAAAAGTTTGATTTGTTCACCTAGTCGTCACATAGGCAATGTATATTACATCATGTACTAGCGAAAAGCTAATACCAAATTTTTCATAACTCAGCGGCCAAGCGGACCTTGGTCGCACTCCCCGAATGTTACGCCAGCGGATATTTCCGCTGGCTTTTTTACTTAATAGGAATTACAAAGTAATTCCCTATAAAGTACTTGTCTGTATTTTCTGTGAGATGTATTCTGAATAGGTAAATCCTTAAGAGTGTTTTGGGAGTTCGGGGAATATGATTATTTCGGAGGCAATATGAGTTCGATAAGTGTTTTTGATGTACTGGGACCCAATATGATAGGACCCTCCAGTTCACATACAGCTGGAGCCTGTTCTATAGCGCATCTGGCATGGAAGATGGCAGGCGGCGATATCAAGCATGTTGATTTTGTTTTGTATGGGTCTTTTGCCAAGACCTATCACGGCCACGGTACCGACAAGGCGTTGCTTGGTGGGATACTTGGATTTAAAACAGATGATAAGAGGATTAGAGATTCTTTTAATATAGCAAGAGAACAGGGTGTGGAATACACCTTTACGACAAATGAGGCAGAGACTGATGTGCACCCAAATACCGTAGATATACACATCATCACAGGTGATGACAAGGTCCTTGATGTCCGGGGAGAATCAATAGGTGGAGGCAAGTGCAGGATTGTCAGGATAGACAATGTGCCGGTGGATTTTTCCGGAGAATACAGTGCGGCTATAGTCGTACAAAAGGATATGCCGGGAGTTATTAAGCATATTGCAAGTGCTATGAGTGACAGAGATATTAACATAGCATTCATGAGGCTTTTCAGGGAGGGCAAGCACGAGAGGGCATACACTATCGTGGAGACAGATGGAACTTTGCCTTTTGATTTGAAGGAAGCCATCATGGCAAATGAGTACGTAGAAGATGTGATGTTGGTACAGATATAAGAGGTGTGTATGGATTTTAAAAAAGCGAAAGAACTGCTTGATATATGTGAAAAAGAAAATCTTCCTATATCTGAAGTGATGAAGATGAGAGAGTGCAGCCAGTTTGAGACCACTACAGATGTGATCACAGACAGGATGCGACAGGCATGGGAGATAATGAAGGAGTCGGCTGTCAGTCCCACTGAGACCACTATAAAATCAATGGGAGGACTCATAGGTGGAGAGGCTAAAAAGCTTAACGATCATAGAAAAGAAGGCAAGAGCATAGTGGGAAATGTGATGTCTAAAGCAATCACATACTCTATGGCAGTGCTGGAGGTAAATGCATCCATGGGACTTATCGTGGCATCTCCGACGGCAGGTTCCGCCGGGGTATTGCCCGGAGTATTGCTGGCACTGCAGGAAGAATACGACATATCTGATGGCAGGATTATAGATGGACTTTTCAATGCAGGGGCTATAGGCTATCTGGCTATGCAAAATGCCACGGTGGCAGGCGCTGTAGGGGGATGCCAGGCCGAGGTAGGCGTGGCGGCAGCTATGGCGGCATCGGCTGCTACTGAACTGATGGGAGGGGCTCCCGTAGAGTGTACCTATGCTGCCTCTACAGTGCTGATGAATATGTTGGGACTTATATGCGATCCGGTGCTGGGTCTGGTAGAGTATCCCTGCCAAAACAGAAATGCATCGGGAGCTGCAAATGCACTGGTGGCGGCAGAGATGGCCCTCTCCCATATAACCCAGATGATACCCTTGGATGAGATGCTTGATTGCATGTACAATGTGGGGCGGAGACTTCCTGTGGAGTTTAGAGAGACGGCAAAAGGGGGTTGCGCAGCGACACCTTCAGGATGTGCTAAAATCCTCTTGAAACTTAGGTGATTTCGTTTATAATAGAAAAGTGTAATTAACGAAAGGATTGATAAAATGGCATCTTCAGATATTGGAATAGATTTGGGTACAGCGAGTGTTCTTGTATATGTTAAGGGCAAGGGCGTTGTTTTAAAAGAGCCATCAGTAGTGGCTTTTGATAGAGATACTAACAAAATAAGAAAGATAGGCGAGGAGGCGCGTCTCATGATAGGACGTACTCCCGGCAATATAGTGGCAGTTCGTCCACTGCGTCAGGGCGTTATCTCTGATTATACAGTTACAGAAAAGATGATGAAGTACTTCGTACAGAAGGCTATGGGCAAGAAGAGCTATCGCAAGCCACGTATTGCTGTGTGTGTGCCTTCCGGAGCTACAGAAGTAGAGAAGCGTGCAGTAGAGGATGCTGCTTTTGCAGCAGGTGCTCGTGAGGTTTCTATTATTGAGGAGCCTATCGCAGCAGCTATCGGTGCAGGTATCGATATTTCCCTTCCTATGGGTAATATGATCGTAGATATAGGTGGTGGTACAGCCGATATCGCTGTTATTTCTCTTGGCAGTTCGGTAGTCAGCACTTCTATCAAGGTGGCAGGTGACGATTTTGATGAGGCCATCGTCCGCTACATGAGGAAAAAACACAACCTTCTCATCGGTGAGCGTACAGCCGAGGATATCAAGATCAAGATAGGCCGTTGCTTCCCACTTGGCGAGGCTGAGACTATGGATGTCAGAGGAAGAAACTTAGTATCAGGTCTTCCTAAGACTATCACAGTGTCTTCGGAGGAGACAGAGGAGGCTCTCAAAGAGTCTACCATGCAGATAGTAGAGGCTATTCACTCAGTTCTCGAGAAGACCCCACCGGAGCTTGCAGCCGATGTAGCTGACAGAGGTATTGTCCTTACAGGTGGCGGAGCACTTCTTCGTGGACTTGAGGAGCTTATCGAGGATCGCACAGGCATCAATACCATCACGGCTGACGAGGCTATGACTTGTGTTGCTATCGGTACAGGTCGCTATGTAGAGTTGCTTTCAGAGGAATAATTAGTTATTTTTCCTGAGTTTTTTGATTTAATAAGAGTTTATATAATAGAATTCAACCCCTTTTGTTAGAAAATGTCTAAAACGAAAGATTTTCTAACAGAAGGGGTTAATTTTATATTTAGATTTCCGATATAGAGAATGGATATTAATAATCAGTGGCAGGAGGATGCTCATGGTCAAAGGATTATATACAGCCTATACCGGAATGATAAACGAGCAGAAGCGCATGGATGTTATGACTAACAACCTGGCAAATTCTGCGACCACCGGCTATAAAAAAGAAGCAATGGTTGCTCAGGCTTTTGACGAGAGGTTGGCCATCAAAATAAAAGATACCTCTCAATATGCCAATACACCTACCGGAATAGGATATATATCACTTGGTGCCAAAGTAGGAGAGACCTATACAAATTGGGACCAGGGAGCATTTCAGATAACGGATAAGGATTCCGATTTGGCCTTGGCGGGAAAAGGTTTTTTTGCAATAGCTTTTACTAATAAGGCAGGGGAGACATCTATCAAGTACACAAGAGATGGTGCATTCACGGTGGATTCGGATGGATACTTAAGGACATCAGACGGTGACTATGTGCTGAATTCCACTGGAGCTCTCAATTCTCTGTCAGGCGAAGATAATTACGTACAGATAGATCCCAGCCTGCCATATTCCATAGCCAGTGATGGTACCATCACACAGGATGGCGAGGAAGTAGATACAATCGGCATTGTGGATATTGAAGATTATGATTACATCAATAAATACGGAGAAAACCTCTACACACTTATAGATGGAGGTACGGTTATAGAAAGCGAAGCTGTGGTAGAGCAGGGTATGCTGGAGGCTTCCAACGTAAACGTAGTGGACGAGATGGTGAGCATGATTACCATCGCAAGAGCCTACGAGGCCGGCCAGAAAATGATTCAGGCCGAGGACACCACCCTCGACAAAACCGTCAACCAGGTAGGGCAGGTATAATCGTATAACCAATATTTGTTAAGCACCAAGAGTATAAATAGCCTGTAATTATCATGCTCTATATGTTGCCGCAAGGCACGTAATAGTGCCTGGAGGAAATATATAGGCTTGAGAGTGTAACAGGCAAGTCATAGACTACAAATAGCCTGTAATTATCAAACTCTTAGTATTATTGGAGGAGACGTTACAGTCGACGGAAATGATACTAAGGTTTGAGAATGTGACAGGCGAGCCAAAGAGTATAAATAGCCTGTAATTATCAAACTCTTAGTGTTATTGGAGGAGACGTTACAGTCGACGGAAATAATACTAAGGTTTGAGAATGTAACAGGCGAGCCATAGACAATGGAGGGTTGAGATATGGTTAGATCACTGTGGAGTGCCGCTTCCGGCATGAAAGGTCAACAGACTTCAGTAGATACAATTGCAAACAATCTGGCGAATGTAAACACTACAGCTTACAAATCCCAGTCTACACAGTTTAAGACTTTGCTGTATCAAACATTGGAGTCCACCAGCACTAACGGCAATGGTGACACCAAGCCAACCAGTGCCCAGGTAGGGTTGGGTACGAGAGTAGCCTCAATTAATTCTAATTTTACTCAGGGTGCACAGATTGCAAATGATAGCAATACCGCTATGTGTATTATAGGCGAAGGATTCTTTGCAGTGCAGGATGGTGACGAAACTCACTATACCAGAAACGGAAATTTTTCCTGGGCGCTAAATGAAGCAGGAGGAAAAGTTCTTACAACAGCTGAGGGTTATCAGGTGTTGGATCAGACGGGTAATGTCATTACGATTCCTGCCACTATCGAGGATTTTGCAGTAAATGTGGACACAGGGGCTGTTTCTTATAGAAATGCAGAGGGAACTTATACAGCTACAGGCCAGTCGATTGCTTTGTATCAGTTTACAAACAGAGTGGGATTGGCAAAAATTGGTGAAAACCTGTATGATGAAACTGAGGCATCCGGGGAACCAATGAGTGAGTGGAATACAAATGGCGTCATCCGAAGCCAGGTGGTACAGAATTATCTGGAAGGCTCAAATGTCAATGTGGCTGACGAGATGGTCAATCTAATCATATCTCAGCGTGCATACGAGATGAATTCAAAGGCTATTACTACTTCAGATACCATGCTGGAGCAGGCTAATAACCTGAAGAGATAGCGAAAAGTAACATCATAAAGTAAATGTTTTTACTAACAGGGGGATGGAAAAATGGATTTAACTACAATGAATGGATATCTGGAGACCAGATACCAACAGCAGGCCCAGGCGGCCGCACTGGAAAAAACAAGCTCTGTCAGCGGCATAACATCAAATTCCACGGAGGAAGAAATTACTGAGGCGGTAAAGGATTTCGAAACCTACATGATGGAGCAGGTCATCAAGCAGATGAAAGAGACCTTCACAGATGATGAGGATGAAGACACTACCATGTCTATGTACACAGACATGTATATGGACTCTGCTATCAATAAGCTGGCTTCCCAATTGGTGGATGATTTGGGAGACAGTATCACAGATGACTTTGTGCAGCAGATAATGAGAAACTATGGTATCACAGGTACCACTAATCCGGAATTGGAACAGACCGGTGTCAATAATGATGATGTATCTGATGATATAGCATCTGTAAATGGTACCACGGTTACTCAGATTCTGACCTAGAAAATAAATACGTAAACTATAGCACCTCGCGCCATGATGGTAAGCGGGGTGCTTTTATGTTATGATATTTTCTATGGAAGAATTAACGGGATATGTAGAAAATATCATATTTAGAAATGATGATAACGGATATACGGTATTGGATTTTATAGCCGATGAAGAGATGATTACCTGTACCGGACTTTTTCCGGTAGTGAGTGAAGGGGAGAATCTTTTGCTCAAAGGAGATTATACGGATCACCCTGTCTATGGCAGACAGTTCAAGGTGGTGGGCTATGATGTGGTGGCACCGGCAGATGAGTTGTCTATGGAGCGATACTTGGGCTCAGGAGCCATACGTGGTATAGGTCCCAAACTAGCGGCCCGGATTGTCAAAAAATTTGGCGCAGATACATTTAAAATCATCGAGGAAGAGCCGGAGCGTCTGGCAGAAGTAAAAGGAATCTCGGTGGTAAAAGCCATGGAGATATCTGACCAGATAGTGGGTGCGAAAGATATACGCAATGCCATGATATTTATGGATAAATACGGCATTCACGGCAATACTGCTATAAAGATATACAATAGTTTTGGCAGCGAGATATATAATATCATTCAAAGCAATCCTTACAGGCTGGCCGATGAGGTATCGGGTATAGGCTTCAAGACTGCAGATGAGATTGCATCTCAGGTGGGAATAAAGGTCGACTCGGAGTTTCGTATAAAGGGTGGCATCATGTATATTCTCGGTCAGGGAGCAGGCATGGGGCACACTTATTTGCCTATAGATATGCTGGTCAAGATGTCTGAAGATCTGCTGAAGGTAGATGCTGATGCAGTGGAGACTCAGATAATGAATCTGGCTATGGAAAAGCGTCTTATCATAAAAAAGGATGAGTCAGGTGACAGGCAGATATATTCCAGAGCTTTTTACAGGATGGAAGAATCTATAGCAGGCATGTTGCATGAGCTCAATGTCACATACAAGGCAGACAGGGAAGACCTGGAAAAGGTCATCCGTCGCATCGAGAAGGATGAAGATTTTCTGTTGGATGATTTGCAAAAAGAAGCTGTGATTGCAGCAATGGAAAAAGGCTTGTTTATCCTGACAGGTGGACCGGGTACCGGAAAGACCACGACTATCACCACAATGATTCATATATTTGAGGAACAGGGATATAGTATTTTTCTGGGAGCACCTACGGGCAGAGCAGCCAAGCGCATGAGTGAGGCTACAGGATATGAGGCTCGCACCATTCACCGTATACTAGAGGTCACCGGCAAAATCAGTGATGATGACGATACTGCCTCTTTTGCCAGATTTGACCGCAACGAAGACAATCCATTGGAGTGCGATGTAATCATTATTGACGAGATGTCTATGGTGGATGTGTCGCTGATGTATGCACTGCTCAAAGCCATCTCCCCCGGTACGAGACTTATATTGGTGGGAGATGTTCATCAGCTGCCAAGTGTAGGACCGGGAAATGTGCTTAAAGATATGTTGGCATCTGAGGGATTTTGTTCTGTCACTTTGGAAAAGATATTCCGGCAGGCACAGGAGAGCGATATAGTCGTAAATGCACACAAGATTCATCAGGGCGAGCATATAGTATTAGATAACAAATCCAAAGATTTCTTTTTCTTAAAACGCGCTGATGCAGATGCAATTATCAGTGTGATACTTACTCTGGTAAAAGAAAAAATGCCCAAATATGTGGATGCAGGCATCAGTGATATACAGGTGCTTACTCCTACAAGAAAGGGACTTATCGGAGTGGAGAGATTAAATGGCATATTGCAGCGATATCTCAATCCTGAGGCTCCCGGCAAAAACGAGTGGAAGGGTGACACCAGGCTTTTTCGCGAGGGCGATAAGGTCATGCAGATAAAAAATAATTATCAGCTGGAATGGGAAGTCACCGGCAATTACAATATTACCCTCGAAAAAGGTCTTGGTGTGTTCAATGGCGACGTAGGTATTATTAAAGATATTAATGATTGGGCCAAGACGGTGACGGTGGAGTTTGAAGAAGGCAGATGCGTCAAGTATCCTTTTGCTAATCTTGACGAGCTCGAGCTTGCATACGCCATCACCATTCACAAGTCTCAAGGGTCGGAGTATCCTGCGGTGGTGATGCCTATTATGGAAGGACCAAGTATGTTGATGAATAGAAATATACTATACACGGCCATCACCAGAGCAAAAAAATGCGTCACCATGGTAGGCGACGCAAATGTATTCTATTCAATGATTGATAACGTATCCCAGGCGAAGCAATACTCGGGATTAAAAGACAGGATTATAGAGGCAACTACAATATAGAGTTGATATACAGATCGCCGTGGGCTCCGTCTGCGAGATTTATTATATCACCGCTATCAAGCTGGATAACAGGTCGTGAGAGATTGGTTTTGTTGATATAGACCACACGGCCTGTTTTTGCATTATTGAGCATTATGCGGCTATTGTTGTAGGTGTTGGCGATTCTCTCTAAGAATACAAGGATGTATTTTGTATTGTATTTTTTGAGTCCGTCTTTTTCAAATTCATTGATTACCTGGAATGAGCAGAGCGGATCTCTATGAGCCCTGGCTGAGGTCATGGCATCATACACATCAGCTATCGCAATGATGCTGGCAAAATCGTCTATTTCGTCTTCGCTCAGTCCTCTGGGGTAGCCGCTCTCATCACTTCTTTCATGGTGCTGTAGTGTGGCAAATAAAATACGGGAATCAAATCCTTTGTCATTTAAAATTCTCTTGCCCATTAGAGGGTGAGATTTCATCAAAGCAAATTCTTCATCTGTGTATTTGCCGGGTTTGTTCAAGATGTTATCCGGTATCTGAGTCTTGCCGATGTCGTGCACAAGACCTGCTAAAGTAAGTACACGAAGGTCTTCTTTTGACAATTGAAGCCATTTTCCGATGGATCTGGCTATCAGGCCTACATTAAGGGAATGGGAGTAGATTGGATCCTCAAGGTTACGCATGTTCCCTAGCATATCCAGTAGCTCTAAGGTTGTTTTAGAACGAAACAGCTCCTCACAACTGTTAAGCATGGTCTCTGTGCTGTCTGCCCGGGCACCGGATAAAAGACCATTAAATGTATTTTTTATACATGAAATATTAATAGCATAGTCCGATTGGAATTTTTGAAATTCGGGAGATGCTTTTAAACGCTGAGTATATGTGATCTGGTTGCTGACATAGCTTTCTTCTTTTTGAGGCGCCGCCTGAGGAGGTGCAGTTGCAACAGGATCCTCCACATTGGCGGATTCGATTTTGTAAAAAGTAAGCTTAGCAATAGCCTGGGCTGTAAGAGTCTCCCCGGCTTTTACAATGGTTTGCCCTCTTTGAGTCACAATGGGCTCGGCTGCAACCATATTTGGTTCAAGTTTGTCTACAGTTAATGTAATCATAGGATTATCCTCATGAATTTTCGGTCAATTTAATTATAATTTCATTTTTTTCTAAAAACAATGGTTTTCACAGTAGTTACAAAATTACATTAGTGTATGTTGCTAATTATTATGCCTAAAGGTTATAATGAATATTACTAGGAATAACCTAGGAATTTCATAAAGAAAGAGAGTCAAAAATGGAAAAGTTACTTTTTACTTCAGAGTCAGTAACAGAAGGCCATCCTGATAAGGTATGTGATGCCGTATCGGATGCCATCCTCGACGCTTGTCTGGCTGAGGATCCAATGAGCCGTGTGGCTTGTGAGACTGCTTCTTGTACAGGATTCGTTCTTGTTACAGGTGAGATCACCACAAAGGCACAGCTTGACGTTCCAGCCATTGTACGCAAGACTCTTCTTGAAATCGGCTATGACGATGGAAAGAAAGGTATCGATGGAAACTCTTGCGCTGTTATGGTCGCTCTTGATCAACAATCCGCTGACATTGCTATGGGTGTTGACAAGGCTCTTGAGGCAAAGGAAGGCTCACTTACGGACGACCTGGATACAGGCGCCGGTGACCAGGGTATGATGTTCGGTTACGCTACCAATGAGACCGAAGAACTCATGCCTTACCCTATTTCTCTTGCTCATAGACTTGCTCTTCAGCTCACCAATGTTCGCAAAGACGGTACTTTAAAGTACCTTCGCCCAGATGGCAAGACACAGGTATCTGTAGAGTATGACGAGGCTGGCAAGCCAGTTCGACTTGAGGCTGTAGTTTTATCTACTCAGCATGATGAAGATGTTACTCAGGAACAGATTCATGAAGACATCAAAAAATATGTCTTCGATCCAGTCCTTCCAAAGGATATGATAGACGACAAGACTAAGTTCTATATCAATCCTACAGGACGTTTTGTTATTGGTGGTCCTCACGGTGACGCAGGCCTGACAGGCCGCAAGATCATCGTAGACACATACGGTGGATACGCTCGTCACGGTGGCGGTGCATTCTCAGGAAAGGATTGCACTAAGGTAGACCGTTCAGCTGCTTATGCAGCACGTTATGTTGCTAAGAATATCGTAGCAGCAGGTCTTGCTGACAAATGCGAGATTCAGCTTTCATATGCCATCGGTGTAGCTGAGCCTACATCTGTCATGGTAGACACATTTGGCACAGGAAAGCTTTCAGATGACAAGATTGTTGATATCGTTCGCGAGAACTTCGACCTTCGTCCGGCAGGTATCATCAAGATGCTTGACCTTCGCAGACCTATCTACCGTCCTACAGCAGCTTATGGTCATTTTGGCCGTACAGATGTTGACCTCCCTTGGGAGCACACAGATAAGGTAGATGCTCTAAAGAAATATCTTTAGAATTGCTATTATGCTATAATTAAAGCAGTCACATAGAGTGGCTGCTTTTTACTTTATAGGAATTATAAAGTAAGACTCTTTCCTGGAGGCGCTTATGAAACTAAAAAGCAGATTAATAATTTCCTTTTTTATAATTACATTGGTGCCGGTGATTATTTTTGGCACATTGATGTCCTGTTTGAGACATTTTGTGGCTGAGGCTACCGAGGAACAGTTGCTAGCCAACGAAGTTATGGCCTCCGTTAGAGATTTTATGGATGATGGTGGCAAGTTTGATGCACTGATTACCAATTTTTGCATAGCCGAATTTATCATTCTGCTGCTGACAGCAATCATTATGGTTGTGTGGATATATCGTGGGATAGCCCCACAGCTTAATACTTTGAAGGTTGCGGCCAACAATATAAAAGAAGGTAATCTGGATTTTAGTGTGGCATCTACAGGCAAGGATGAGATGTCAGAGCTTTGCAATGCTTTTGAGGATATGAGAGTGCGCCTTAAGAATAATGCTAAAGACAGGTTGGAGGATGAGGCAGAGCAGAGACAGTTGATTTCAAATATAGCCCACGACCTGAAGACGCCTATTACCGCCATTAAGGGGTATGCGGAGGGTATGCTGGACGGCGTGGCTGATACTCCGGAAAAACAGGAGAAATATGTGCGTACCATATACAACAAGGCAAACGAGATGAACACCCTCATCAATGAGTTGACGTTGTATTCAAACATAGACACCAACAAGATACCGTACAATTTTCAAAAACTTAATCTGCGGTCATATTTTGAGGATTGCATAGAAGAACTGGGGATGGATCTTGAGAATCAGCATATCAGATTAAACTATTCCAATTTTGTAGATGAGAATGTACTGATTATCGCAGATCCGGAGCAGCTTGGACGCATTATCCACAATATCGTCAGCAACTCTGTCAAATACATGAGGGCTGATGTGGAGTCGCGGATAGGGATTGTGATAAAGGATGTAGGTGATTTTGTTCAGATAGAGATTTCCGATAATGGCAAGGGTATAGCTACTCGGGATTTGCCCTATATTTTTGATAGATTTTACAGGGCGGACACGTCGAGAAACTCCGCTGCAGGTGGCAGTGGAATAGGCCTGTCTATCGTGAAAAAGATAGTGGAAGATCACGGTGGCAAGATTTGGGTCACCAGCAAGGAAAATGAAGGCACTACAATGTGTTTTGTCATTAGAAAATATGAGGAGGTTGTTCATGAGTAGAATACTGATTATTGAAGACGAGGAATCTATCGCAGAGCTTGAAAAAGACTATCTGGAGCTTTCCAACTTCGAGGTGGATATAGAAGCTGATGGTGAGAAGGGATTACAGAAGGCCCTTGCAGGCAACTACGATATGTATATTTTGGATTTAATGCTTCCGGGGGTAGATGGATTTGAGCTTTGCAAGCGCATCCGCGAGGTAAAAAATGTGCCTATTCTTATGGTGACAGCTAAAAAGGAAGAGATTGATAAAATTAGAGGTCTTGGGCTTGGGGCAGATGATTATATTACTAAGCCTTTTTCTCCCAGCGAATTGGTAGCCAGAGTCAAGGCACATCTTGCCAGATATGAGAGACTTGTGCAGTCACCTGCCATCAAGAAAAATGAGATAAGCATCCGTGGCCTTAGAATCGACAAGGCCAGCAGGAGGGTATGGATTAATGGAGAGGAAAAAGTTTTTACAGCAAAAGAATTTGATCTGTTGGCTTTTTTAGCGGAAAATCCCAATGTCATATACTCAAAAGAGCAATTGTTTGAGACTCTTTGGGGTGAAGAGTCAATCGGTGATATTTCTACGGTCACCGTGCATGTCAACAAGATTCGCGAGAAAATCGAGCTCAACACATCAAAGCCACAATATATCGAGACTATATGGGGCGTCGGATATCGTTTCAAGGTATAGTGGATATAGGTGCTTTTTAGGCAAAGCTTATGAAAGCTATAGTAGAGTGTGGCATTTCTGTGAACAAATTTTGAAAAGCGCCATTTGCGGTGCTTAAAAGTGATAAAATTTCTTTATACCACATTTTAGGGGAGGGAATATGTATGGAAATAATTCATGAGGACGAGAGCATTGTCGTATGTTATAAGCCTGCAGGTTTGGCTACGCAGACTAAGAATATCGGCGAGAAGGATATGGAAAGCGAACTGTCAAATTATCTCAAGGAAAAAGGGGAGAGCCCTGAAGTACATGTGGTGCACCGTTTGGACCAGCCTGTGGAAGGCGTAATGGTTTTTGCAAAAAACGAGGCTGCAGCCAGCAAACTATCCCGACAGATAGCTGACAGAAGCTTTAAAAAGCATTATTATGCGATTATCACCAGAGAGTCATTTCCTGAGGAAGGAGATCTGGTGGACTATCTCGTGAAGGACAATCGCACCAATCTGTCAAAGGTGGTTACGGAAAATGACCCGAGAGCCAAGAAAGCGTCACTTACCTACCACACAGTGGACAGGTGGGATGACAGGAAGTTACTTGATATAGAACTTTTCAGTGGCAGACATCATCAGATTAGAATACAGTTGGCCAGCAGGACGGCACCTATTTTGGGGGATGTAAAATACGGCGGCATTTCTACAGGCAGAAGTCTGGCATTGTGTTCATATTCTATTGGATTTACTCATCCTGACACAGGAGAACAGGTTAATTACTCAGTTAAACCAAAAGGAGAAGATTTTTTAGATAGCAAAATTGCTACCTGATAGAAGACGGGGGACATTATTTGATAAGGTTATACGTATTGATTTTTATGCTGACGGCTTTTATCATGCTGGTCTGTTGCGTATATATAGCGACAAAGCATAAGATTCGTAACAACAAGTTGAATATCGCTATTATAAGTTTATTCGTTGCGGCTATTTTTACGTGCCTGGCTTATACTGTGGCTATATCTACCCATAGCTTAAGGTCTGCGGAGTGGGGATATGCACTGTATTTTTCCGGAGTGGACTGGATTTTAATTGCGTTTGTTTTCTATGCCAGACAGTACACGAAGATATGGCTCGACAACTATGCTGCGCCCTTGATTACCACCGTGATGGCGGCTGCTGACAACGTAAGTCTTTTGACCAATAGCAAGTGGCACCATGCTTATACTCTGACTGCGATCCCACTTAATAATGGCGAATGGTTTTTCGGATTTTTGATTAACGATTACTACATCGTGCATTTGGTGTTCTGCTACATTCTGGTGGCATTGGTTGTGGTGATTTTTGTACAAAAAACCGTCATGACCAGCGGATTTCACAGGAATAGATATCTCTCTATTCTGATTATGTTTTTAGGAATCATTTTGCTAAATGTTTTCTATCTTTTCTTTGAATTTCCACTTGATGTATCCATGTGTTTTTATGCTGTAGCGGCTATTTTTGTGGGCTATTATTCATTGATGTACAACCCTAAGGTCTTCGTAGAATACATGCTAAGTACCATCACTGAACGTATGGAATGTGCATTGATAGCATTTGACGAAAACGATATGTGCATCTATGCCAATCAGCTGGCTACGAGAATTTTTGCACCGAGTGGTGAAAAAAAGCTTATCGAGGAAAGGTTCAGGCATTGGAGAGAGGGCAGAGATACCAACTCTATATCAAATGCCAATTGGAATGATGTCTACACACTAAATGGCGACGATTATCGTTTTGATGTTCATTTTAATAAGGTCTACGATAAGAAGGGTTATTTCTGTGGTTGTTATTTTTCATTCTATGATGTGACTGGTGATTTCTTAGCCTACGAGGAAGAAAAATACCGCAGTACACATGACAGTTTGACAGGTGCGCTTAATCGTGAGAGCTTCTACGAAGAGGTGAAAAAACTGCTTATTGCAAATCCTCAGACAGAGTATATTATGGTCTGCGGCAACATAAAAGGCTTTAAACTGATAAACGATATGTTTGGCGAGGAGGAAGCGGACAGGCTGCTGATAAGGTGCGCGGACATGATACGAGAGCGTATTAAGCCGGGAGCAGCATTTGCCAGACTTGAGGCAGACAGATTTGCCGTAATCATGCCTAAGAGCAGATATACCGAAGAGCTCTTTATGACAGGTATGAATCAGCTTAGTCATTTCATCAACAATTCCCAGTATCGCATGGTTATGCTGGTGGGAGTGTATGAGGTGCTTGACAGAGAGGCTTCTGTGGTTTCTATGTGCGACGGCGCATTTATGGCTATTGATTCCGTCAAGGACAGCTTCAGTAATACCATCGCATATTATGGCGATATGCTTCGCAACGAATATATGACGGAGCAAAAGATATTAGGAGAGTTTGAAGCTGCTTTGCAGACAGGACAGTTTGCTATGTTTTTACAGCCGGTAGTCACTATGGAGGGGCGAGTAACTCTGGCAGAGGCGCTGGTGCGTTGGATTCATCCGGACAGAGGTATTATTGCTCCGATATCTTTTATACCGCTGTTGGAGAGGACCGGATACATATACAAGCTGGATACCTATATCTGGGAGCAGGCAGCCAGACGACTGGCATACTGGTCATCCCTCGGATATGATAATCTGTCTATTTCTGTAAATATCTCTGTAAAGGATTTTTATTACATAGACATATATGACACGCTGGTATCTATAGTTGAAAAATATCATATTACGCCGGATAGGCTGAAGCTTGAGATCACAGAGAGTGTGTTTATGACGGAGAAGGAACGCCAGATAGACATTATTTCTTCCCTCAAAGAGTATGGCTTCCTGATCGAGATAGATGATTTTGGAAGTGGATATTCTTCACTGAACATGCTCAAGGAAGTGCCGGCGGATATTTTGAAAATGGACATGGCATTCCTATCAAAAGACAATCAGGGTGAACGTGGTAAAAAGATAGTAAATACTATCATTTCCCTGGCAAAAGCACTTGGAATGATGGTTATAGTAGAAGGCGTGGAGACCGAAGAGCAGGTGTCTTATTTGAAAGGCACCGGAGCAGATTATCTCCAGGGATTTTATTTCAACAGGCCACTACCTGTTAAAAAATTCGAGGAGACATATTTGTAGACTTGTGTTCATTTTTGTTATAGAATAAAAAAGCTAGTCAGTAGCGATTATATGAGGAAATAGTAAGGAGATAAAAATGGCACAGGATAAAAAGCTGGTAGAAGCGATTACCTCTATGTCTGAGGATTTCGCGCAGTGGTATACCGATGTAGTGGTTAAGGCTGATTTGATTGCATATTCATCTGTAAAGGGATGCATGATTATCAAGCCCGATGGATATGCCATCTGGGAAAATATCCAGCATGAGTTGGACAGAAGATTCAAAGAGACAGGGGTACAAAATGTATATATGCCTATGTTCATTCCTGAGAGTCTTCTTCAGGTAGAGAAGGATCACGTGGAGGGATTTGCACCTGAGGTAGCATGGGTTACCCATGGTGGGCTTAATCAGCTTCAGGAGCGTCTTTGCGTTCGACCTACTTCAGAGACTCTTTTCTGTGACTTTTACAAAGATATAGTTCACTCTCACAGAGACCTGCCTAAGGTATACAATCAGTGGTGTTCTGTAGTGCGCTGGGAGAAGGAGACTCGTCCTTTCCTTCGTTCGAGAGAGTTTTTATGGCAGGAAGGTCATACTGCACACGCTACAGCTGAGGAGGCAGAGGCTCGTACAGTGCAGATGCTTAATTTATACGCTGATTTCTGCGAGGAAGTATTGGCTATGCCTGTTGTTCGCGGACAAAAGACCGAAAAAGAGAAGTTTGCAGGAGCAGATGCTACCTATACTATCGAGGCTCTTATGCACGATGGTAAGGCTTTGCAATCAGGTACCTCACACAACTTTGGTACCAATTTCTCTAAGCCATTTGGCATTCAGTATTCAGATAAGAATAATCAACTCCAGTATGTGCATCAGACTTCATGGGGTATGACTACCCGTCTTATCGGCGCTATTATCATGGTGCATGGTGACGACAGCGGTCTTGTACTTCCACCACGTATTGCGCCTACTCAGGTGGTGGTTATTCCTATACAGCAGCGCAAGGAAGGTGTCCTTGAAAAAGCAGGTGAACTGCAGGAGAGACTTGGCAAGATAGCACGATGCAAGCTTGACGATTCTGATAAGAGTCCCGGATGGAAGTTTAGCGAGGCTGAGATGCGCGGTATTCCTGTTCGCGTAGAGCTTGGACCTAAGGATATCGAGGCAGGCAAGTGTGTCCTTGTTCGTCGAGACACCCGTGAAAAGATAGAGTGTTCTTTAGACGAAGTAGAGGCAAAGGTATCAGAGCTTCTTGAGACTATTCAAAAGGATATGTTTGACAGGGCCAAGGCACACAGAGACAGTCATATATTTGATGCTCACAACTATGCTGAGTTTACAGAGATAGCTAATAACAAGCCGGGATTTATTCGTGCTATGTGGTGCGGTGATGAGGCTTGCGAGAACAAGATTAAAGAGGACTTGGCTGTTACAAGCCGATGTATGCCATTCAATGACCAGGAAGAGATTTCCGACGTATGTGCATGCTGTGGCAAGCCGGCCAAAAAGTTAGTATATTGGGGTAAAGCTTACTAATATGAATTTACCGTCAGATGTTTCAAAAATCATTCATATTTTAGAATCAAACGGACACGAAGCCTATGCAGTGGGCGGCTGTGTCCGTGATTGCATTCTAGGAAAAACTCCACACGATTGGGATATTACTACTTCGGCTTTGCCAGATACGGTAAAGTCTCTTTTTGATAGGACTTTTGACACCGGTATAGAGCATGGCACCGTGACAGTTCTGCTTCATGGGGTGGGCTATGAAGTCACCACTTATAGAGTAGACGGCAAGTATGAGGATGGACGGCACCCTAAGGATGTGACTTTTACAGCTTCCTTAGAAGAGGACTTGAAGCGACGCGATTTTACTATCAATGCCATGGCATACAATGAATCCAGGGGACTGGTGGATTTGTTTGGAGGTGAGGCAGACCTTGCGTCCGGTGTTATTCGGGCAGTGGGAGATCCCATCCAGCGATTTACCGAGGATGCACTTCGTATGCTTAGGGCGCTTCGATTTTCGGCACAGCTGGGTTTTGATATAGAAGCTGGCACTTGGCAGGCTATCTGCGATTTAGCACCTACTCTTGATAGAATCAGTGCCGAGCGCATCCAGGTGGAGATGGTGAAGCTCATTACGTCAGATCATCCCGATAAGCTTCGAGATGTGTATACCACCGGATTATCAAAGGTATTTTTCCCAGAGCTTGATGCTATGATGGAGTGTGACCAGATAACTAAGCATCATATGTATACAGTCGGAGAGCATACTATTGTATCCATGGGACTTATTCCACCCCAAAAAGTATTGAGGCTTGTCATGATGCTTCATGATGTGGCAAAGCCTCTATGCAAGACCACCGACGAAAAAGGACAAGACCATTTTAAGATGCATCCTGTCAAGGGGGCTGACATTGCCCGCAGTATTTTGCGCCGACTCAAATTCGACAACGACACCACGGACAGGGTGTGCAACCTCATCCGTTATCATGATGACAGACCTGCCATTAATGAGCGCAACATACGTCGTATGATTATACGTGTCGGAGAGGATAATTTTTGGGATTTGTTGCAGGTAAAAAGAGCCGATTGCCTAGCACAGAGCGACTATCATAGAGACGAAAAACTTAAGTATATCGCAGATATGGAGTCTGCCTACAAAGCTGTGCTAGAAGCAGGCGATTGCCTCAAGATAAAGGACCTTCACATAACCGGAAAGGACCTCATAGCAATGGGCGTACCACAGGGCCGTCGCATAGGCGAGATTCTCAATGCACTCTTCGAGGAAGTTGTCGAGAACCCTACCCTCAACACTGCGGAGTACCTTCATAGCAGAGCCACACAACTTATAACAGAGTCTTCTAAATAATTTAAAGCCTTTAGACCCTGCCCCGGCCAGCCCCTATGCAACGGTCCCGCGGGAACTTCGCAAGAATATTATATTTTCCATATATGCAAAGTGTCGCATCCTTTATTACTTAGTGTCTTTTAAAAGCCTGTACAGTTTATCAAAATGTTGTTTTACTGTCGGACACTCAATCAATTAGATTAATAACTTCAAAGTTTATAGGTAAGCTTGGGCGATTTTTGGAGTGAGCTTAGAATAATAAAAGCAGGTTTTGATATATATAGCCATGCGCCGCTAGGACGGCGGCGCAAGCGCGAATCACAACACGGACGTTG
>FLNY01000035.1_pt1 | contig 27075 bp, 21 predicted proteins | sample 1140381 | NCBI WGS metagenome assembly FLNY01 (sample SAMEA3878172, study PRJEB12797) | bioreactor metagenome | biome: Moose rumen | place: Sweden | collected 2011-10
CCAGCCTGTTCCAATGCTGCAGCTATCTCATTATTGATTTCAGGATTCTTCAGGTCCTGCAATTTCTCGCCACGATTTTCGTAATATAGCGGTACTGTAGCCTTATCCTCCACAGCCCGTTTGAAGTCGTAGATACTCACGTAGCCACCGAATGTACGCGCCGTGATATTGTCGTTTGAAAGCAGCGGTGTACCTGTAAAACCAATACGGTGAGCTGTTGGCAGCAGGTGCATCAGGTTGTCGGCAAAGATGCCGTTCTGTGTGCGGTGTGCCTCGTCGCTCATTACTATGATGTCATGGTCAGGATAGATAGGCTCTGCCTTCGGATCATTGAACTTCTGTATGAGCGAGAAGATGAAGGACGGATTGCCTTTCAGTTTCGTCTTTAGGTCCTCACCACTGCTGGCGATGAACTTCTTCGCTTTCACGTTGCCCAGCAGTCCGCAATTCTCAAAAGTGTCACTAATCTGCTTGTTCAACTCGTCACGGTCGGTCAGCACAAGGAATGTGGGTGAACCCTCAAACTTGCGTCGAATCTTCTGCGAGAGGAACAGCATAGAGTAACTCTTACCTGAGCCTTGTGTGTGCCAGAACACACCCAACTTTCCGTTCAGGTATTGGCGGTTGCGATACATCTCCACCGCTTGATTCACACCTAAGTACTGGTGGTTGCGAGCCAGAATCTTTGCCGTTCGGCCTCCGCTATGGTCGTAGAGGATGAAGTTTTCCAACAGGTCCAGGAAGTTCTCCTTCCGGCAGATACCCCTCAGCATCGTCGGCAGTTCTATGTTTCCTGCTTCCTGTTCTGTCAATCGTTTCCACTCGTGGAAGAACTCCCATTTCGAGTCGATGGTTCCCACACGTGCCTCCAGTCCGTTGCTGAACATGATGAAGGCGTTGTGATAGAAAAGTTGCGGTATCGTATCGAGATAGTCACGATAGTTCTTGTTGAAGGCATCCACCACTTCCACGTCGTGGTTCTTCAGTTCCATAAACAGCAAAGGCAGACCATTCACAAAGCCCACGATGTCGGCACGACGATGGTACAAGGCACCGTACACCCATAGCTCACGGACACACAAGAAGTCGTTTTTCTCGGACGAAGCGAAGTCTATCACCTTGGCACGCACCTCCTCCGTCTCGCCGTTCGGCTTCACGCGAGTCACGGGCACACCATCTTTGATATACTGATACTTCTGCTCGTTAATCTGCATCAGCGTCTGCGAGCTCATGTGCTCCGTCATGCGCTCCACGCACTCCTGCAGCTGCTTGTCTGTCAGCCAAGGGTTCAACGTCTTCAACGCCTTGCGGAATCGACCCGTCAACAGTACCTCGTGATAAGACGAGCGCCCCAGCGTGCCATTTACGCCGAGCACTTCCTTATCAAAGGCATATACACTCGTCCAGCCCAGTTCCTTTTCCAGTAACTCGGCTGCACTTCGCTGTATCAGTTGGTCTTCGCTATAGTCCTTTGCCATAATTATCCAAAATAATGATTTATGCCATTTGTTTCAGTTTCTTTTGAAGAAAGAACAATACCACACCGCAATACGGAATCAATCTTGACTTTTCATCTTTTTTATGCCTTGAACTGTATTTCTCAATATACTTCAAAAGAACAGCCTTGTTCCAAGGCTTTCCTCCATTATGTGCAATCAGTTCTTTTTTTACAGCTTCCCAAGTGTTCTTCCTATTCTCTTTAAGAATAGGGGTGTTGAGATTCAGAATATCGTTGATTTCCTTATTATATTGTTCGTTTGAAGAAACAATTTCCCCATCCATTTTATAAGACAGCGTTGCTATGAAATTTGCATCAAGTGGAGTAAACGAAATATCCTTACTACCCTTCAGTCGGTCACAATGTTCCTCGTTTCCAATATGACCAGGGCAACAAATCACCATGTTAGAATAATCCAGTTTCTTATCATCATGATTTTCACGACTCTGTATATGTTCAACTCGATGATCTTCATCTGTAAGGACATAGTTTATACCATCTTTCTTATATAGTCTGTCCTTGTGAGGAATACGTCGCATACAATAAGCACAAACGTAGCCCTGCTCGTCTAAGAGGGCATCAACAAGTTCAGGGATTGATTGATAGTCAACCCCAGGAGTGCATCTATATTCCTGCCACTCTTTGGGTTCTGATTTCTTTTGAATAAGTATCATAATCAGTCTTCGTAAAAAGATAGAGTAGCCTCAATTTTTGACAGTTCAGGATTTGCATCACTTCCTGGTCGCTCCTGCATTTTTTCTAATGCGGTTCTGGCATCAGAGTATTTTTCAGCATCAATCAATGATTCAATATTTTTTATTTCATCATCTATAGCTAAATCTCGAGGGGGCTGGTCCATATAGACCTGCATGATGGTAGACGCATCCAAACCGTATGTATTAAGTTCTTTATGACTATATACGCCGTCATTGTATTCCAACTTATACACCACGTTTTCTGGAGTATTTTCTACAGATGACATTACTAATGGCGCATGAGTACTGACAATAAACTGAATTTTTGGAAACGTGTTGTGCAAAGCTTTTAGGATGCGCACTTGAAGCTCTGGATGTAGGTGCTCATCTATCTCGTCGATAATGACAGTACCGTGAGTCTGCTTGTATGCCTCGTCACCATACATCACTTTATTCAGCAATGCACAGCGAAATGCTATGTCAACAACAATGCTGACAAGGCGGCGATAACCGTCAGACAGCAAATCTGAGCGTACCTCTCTACCATCACAGTATCTGAAGAATACTTTATTATCGGTAATTCTAATGTCCATATCCGCTATGATATTGCATCCATCAGGTCCCAATGCGCTAACAACAGCCTTCCTTACGCATTCTATTTCCTGTTCACCCTTTTTGGCTTCTTTCAACACAAGCAGACGTTGCAACCAGCAATCCAGCAATCCCTTGCAGTCGAAGCTCTCAAAGTATCCAAAAGAAGGTTTCTGTGGATATTTTTTAAAAGCCCTTTTCTCCTTGTCAAATTTTCTGACTGTATGAATATCCTCTGTGGTGAAGTAAGCAAAAAGCGGTAATGCATTTCGCTGTATAGCCGTGCCTTCGATAATGGCGTGAGAATTCTTTTGAAGTAGTGATGCGTATGTTCTCAATGGGATAAGCCCTGTGATAAGATTACGTGCATTCTTTTTAGATTTCTTTTCAATGTTTAATTTAGGAGATCCAAGTCCTTCTGCAAGTGGTTTGTGGTCATAAAGAGGTCTTACCGTACCGCCTTCCAATGTAATATCAGGACAATCTGTCTCATCAAGTTCGAATGCTATATTAATGGGCAATTCATTAGTTGCAACATCATCATTCTTGATTTCTCTGAAATCGTCGTCCTCGGCACTTTTCCATTTTGTGTTCTCGTCACTGTATCCGCAAAAGAAAGCATTCATGACAAGGTTGCAAGCTCGTAGCAATGAAGTCTTACCTACGGAATTATCACCGATAAGCAGATTTATGCCACGACGGAAATCTATCGATTTACTCTCGTAGCAGCGAAAATTGTTAATAGTAACTCTACGCATATCTTTATCTTTTTTTTTTGTTATTATTCGTTTTTATATTTCTATCTCTCCGCTCATCAGTTTTTGAAGTAAGCGGTCGCGAGCTTCGGTGAGGAGGCGGATTTGAGATAATAACCCTTGTCTCTGGTTATAGAACTTTGAAAAAGGTTGATATAATTCAAAGTTCTTAGGAACACAGAGTTCTATTGAGTCGATATGCTTCTTCCCAAGATGAGCAACTGTAGCACCAACAAGTGTTTTTTCAAAAAACTTAATTGGCTCTTGGATGGCTTGGAAGATAACCCCCTTCATGCATTCTTCCTTTGGTCTAAAAGAACAAGCTCGCTGCACAAGGTAAGCATCATCACCACTCCATGAGTTAATATGGAAAATTCCATCCATCCCAACCACAATATCTCCGTTATGAACGATATAATCTTCTGATGCTTCTTCCGAAGTATAGTCTGAAGTTATACCATCTGGGATATTCCTAATTCTGAGAATTGGCATTCCTTCTCCATTATTGTTGAATAGTTTACCATCAAATGCATATCCATATTGCACATCAACAAATTCAATGAGTTTCTTCTTCTCCCACCCCTCAGGCACGCCATCCACGATTTTGACGTTTTCGTGTCCGGGGAAATGGAGGTCAACGAACCATTCCTTATAGAGTCGCTGTGCTGCTTCCTCCAATAGCTTTATCTGCTTCTGATAGTTCTCTATCAATGAGTCGTAGCGAGAGAGGATAGTGGCGATATCCTGTTGGATGCTTAGGGGCGGTAGATGAATTTGCAGGTCATTAAAAACCGCATTATTTACCCTTTGCCTTCCACTTGCACCTACCATCGTTTTAGCCATCGCTTCCCTAATGGATTGTTGTCCCATATAATAATATAGGAAATTATAATCCATTTCCTTGATATTCATGGGTCTAAAAACAAGGAACTCTGTAGAGCCAAATCCTTTTTTATAAGAACATTGGAATCCTTTTCCATTTTGAAGGCAAGGTTCTATTCTTGCAACCACAGTATCTCCTTCTTCAAACTTAGCACCACCACCTGAGTACTTCTGATAAACATCCTTTTCAGGTCTTCTTGCTCCAGGTACAGCATTACTCATTTCTACAAAAGGATACTCCACTCCTTTTTCTAATGAGATGCGAGGATTAAGGGAAATGACATCCAAAAACTTCACTTTCTTCCACTCACTCATTCCTCATCCTCCTTTTCCTTAAATTCTGCAATCCATTCGTGCAATTTCTGTTGCAGCAGAGCCTTGTCAGGCAGACAGAGTGCATATTGCTGGGCATAGATATTGGCATCCTTTGGCAGGGTGAGTTCTACAAGGGCATCGTTCTTGCGCTCACAAAGAAGGATTCCAATGGTGGGCTTTTCAAAATCTTCCTTTACATAGCGGTCGTAATAGTTGACATACATTTGCATCTGTCCCAGGTCTTGATGGGTGAGATCGTCCATCTTCAAATCTACAAGGACATAGCATTGCAAGAGCCTGTTGTAAAGCACAAGGTCAATATAGAAATGACGTTCCTCAAAGGTGAAGCGCTTCTGTCTTGCCTCGAACAGGAAACCTTTTCCCATCTCCAGCAGGAAGTCTTGCAGACGACTGATGATGGCACTCTCAAGGTCTGTCTCGCTATAGGATGCGTCAGGCTTCAAGCCGATAAACTCCAATACCAACGGGTCTTTCATAATGTCAGATGGTTTCTCTACTACCTGTCCCTCCACTGCCAAACGCATAACTTCGTCTTTGTCGCGACTAAGCGCCAGACGTTCATAGAGACCGCTGCCTATCTGGCGTTGCAGTTGGCGTTTGCTCCATTGCTGTTTGAATGCTTCTATCTCATAGAAACTACGTGCGTCGGGGTCAGAGACATGCGTAAGTATCAGATAATGAGTCCAAGGAAGAACGAATTGATAATTTCGTAACCGGTGGTTACTATTTTCGTTCTGAATTTCCGAACCACTGGTTTGGATTTTTGGGGTTTGAATTTCCAAACCACTGGTTTGGATTTTTTGAATAGGGGATTGGACACGGGAATATAGGGTGTAAAACTTCCTCATTAGTCGCAGATTCTCTTCCGACCAACCTTTGCCTAATCGCTCAGTAAGTCGTTCAGAAACACGTTTCAATACTCCTTTGCCATATTCGGCGCGTAGCTTGCCCCCTTGTTCATCTTCAATGATATAGCGACCGATTTCATAGTATGTATATACCTGCGCAGTATTAGCAACAGAAGCTACCTTCTTGCGTGCCTCCGTCACTAATATCTCTATCTTTTCAGCCAGTTGTGTGGCTCTGGTTTCGATGATTGCAACCTCGTTTGCCATAACTTATTTCATGTTTAAGTTATTCCATTCCTTCATTATCTCGCTCATATCTCATCCTCCTTTCTTTCATTTCCCCATTTAGCTTTTGCAACTTCAAGGGACTTTTGTATCTGTTGAATGAGAACATCGCGTGGCGGCAATTCTGTCATATATTGAGCGACCTTTATTCCCGATTTGTCGAGTTGGAGAAGTTCAATCTGTTCCTCACTACCTTCGGTACAGAGTAAAAGACCAAGTGGTGTTTCTTCCCCTGGCTCCATTTCATTCTGTTCAAGCCAACGCAGATACAGTTCCATCTGACCTTTGTATTGAGCTTTGAAACGACCGAGTTTCAAATCAATGGCAATAAGGCGATGTAGTTTGCGGTGATAGAATAGCAGGTCAAGATAGAAATCCTCTCCATCAATAATCATTCGCTTTTGACGCTCAGCAAAACAGAATCCATTTCCAAGTTCAAGAATAAACTGTTCCAGATGTGCGACAAGACTATCTTCCAAGTCCTTCTCGCTATACAAGCCTTTTAGCCCAGTAAATTCAAGGAAATAAGGGCTTTTGAATACTACATCAGGAGAAACAACTTTATTATCTCTGACATTGGCAAGTTCCTGTTTTACAACTTCCTCAGGCTTTGAAGATAATGCAGTACGCTCGTATAGCATTCCATCAATCTTTGATTGAAGTGTACGTTTACTCCACCTCTCGTTTGCTGCCATTGTAAGATAAAACTCTCGTTGAAGTGGGTCTTTCAGTGTCATAATAGTCAGGAAATGAGTCCAAGACAATTTTGACACCAGCGGTGACACTATTTGCCAATCAGGGAATTCTTGCGCAAATTGCACCATTCTCCTAATTGTTCTCTCCTCAAAGCCCTTGCTACCATACCATGCTTGTAATTGTCGTGACACTGTTGCGATAATTTGTTTTCCGTATGTTGCTCGTTCATTTCCAAGCACGTCGCGGTTAATTCGATCGCCAATATGCCAGTACATCATGGTAAGCTCATAGTTGGCTGTAGATGCCACATGGATTCGCGCTTCGTCAATGATTTGGCGGAGGTCAGTCATCAAATTACCAACTACTGTATCCATTGCTGAAATATCGGTTGCCCCTATTGGTTTTATCTCATTTGCCATGATTTACTTTGTGTTAAGAGTTTCCCATTCCTTCATTATCTCGCTCATATCTCATCCTCCTTTTGTTTCTTTCTTTGTTCCAGTTCAGCCACCGTGCGGTCAACCACCTCTTGAATCTGGTAGGAAGCTACACCGAGAGGCTTCTGAATATCTGCCAGCGACCATTCAACAAGTGTTGCAATTCGTCAACGGTCTGTTGACGAATTGCAACATGCTGATAATAAAAATTATACCAGCGTTTCATATATTTCAAGTTGGTAACAGAGAATCCTGTTTCGTTAGGAAACTCTGCCTTCATGTCCAAACTTAGTTGGTTAAAGAAACCGCTGCCCCATTTGACTTCTGCTTGCATAGCCACAATGTCACGCCCCATACCCCAATAAAATTCGAGCATGGTCGTATTCACGCGTACTGCAGCTTTCACTTGGCTCTGGCTGTAGCGTAGTTTCACTTCATGTAGCCATTGCACATAGTCTTTGTCTGCAGTCATTCCATCGCGATATATAAATGTGGGTTTGTCTAAATCTTTTTTCTTCATTTCAGTTCCTCCCATGTTTTTTGTATCTCGTCCATTAGCACGTTGGCCTCGCTGTTGAGTTGTGCCAACTCCGCATGAATCTCCGTCATGCGCTCATGGAAATCCACACCGTCGTCTTCTTGCTCGGCTACACCGACGTAAGCACCAGGGGTGAGCGAGTAGTTCTTTTCCTCTATCTCCTGAATGGTGGCAATCTTACAGAGGCCCAGCACATCCTTGTATTCGCCGTCGCCGAATTTCTCTCTCAGCCATTCAAACTGGCGAGTTGTTTCAAGTGTGTCCTCCAGTTCGGCTATGAGGGCATTCTGTTCAGCCTCGATGCGCTTCTTATCCTTGCGTTGGGCAGCGGCTATTGCTTCTTTGGCTGCTGCCTTTTGCTTGTCAAGGGCTTCTTGGGCTGATGCTACTGTTGTATCACCAAGAACTGCCTTATAATCAGAGAGCAACTGTTGATACTTCTCTTTCTCACCACGGTATAGATGAACGATGGCCTGCAGGTTACGCAGCTGCCACTCAGTCCATTCGTTCAAGGTGCGGTCAACAACAGTATAGTAATTGCGGGCATCAATGAAGAGCACTTTGTCGCGTATGTCGTCATGCTTGTTGCGGTCGAAGAACCACAACGAGCAGGGCAGGGAAAGCGTATAGAAGAAATTGTTGCCTACGCTGACCATTACATCCACATCACCCGTACGCACCAGTTTCTCACGGATGTCGCGGTCTTTGTTGGCACTATCCGTAGCAGAACTTGCCATTACGAATCCTGCACGACCGTGTTCGTTCAAGTAGGCATAGAAATAGCTAATCCAGAGATAGTTGGCATTACCAATCTCTTTTGTTTTCTGATTTACGCCTGGCAAGCCGAATGGCAAACGACCAGCAGCAGAGGCGGACTCTGCTTTCACCTTATCAACATTGAATGGCGGATTGGCCATTACATAGTCGCACTTGCCAGCCAGGTTGTGGGCATCATGGTAGAAGGAGTTGGCTTCGTCACCACTGATGATTCGACCATTAAGCCCATGAACAGCCATGTTCATCAGACAAAGCTGAGCGTTATACTCCACCTTCTCCTGTCCGTAGAAGGTCATCTGAGTGTTTGCGTTCAATCCTGCCTGATTCACGAAGTCACCAGTCTGCACAAACATACCACCACTACCACAGGCTGGATCCAACATAATGCCTTGCGTGGGCTCCAGTACATTTACAAGCATTTTTACGAGCGACTTAGGCGTAAAGAACACGCCATCGTCAGAGGCGACCGCCTTGGCAAACTTGGAAAGGAAATATTCATAGATACGTCCGATGATGTCGCCACCCACCTCGTCGATGGTCTTATTGTTGAAGATACGAAGCAACTCACGAAGGAGGTCATCAGCGAACATCGTGTATGTCTTAGGTAGCACGCCTGTCAGTTGTTCGCTTTGGTCTTCCACCAGTTGCATGGCGTTGTTGACAGCCTCACCCAATGAGTTGATGGCCTGTCCATCCTTGGTCTTCAGGCCTGCAGCCACGATGTTATCAGGCAAGTTCACAAGATAGTCGAACTGTGCCTCGTGCGGAAGGTATAGTGCACTCTTGGCAGCAAAGTCACTTGGCTCCACAGGCATTACACGCCCACCACGGCTGGGGCGGTTTTGTAATATCTCAGCCTCCACCATCTTGTAGCGGCTGTAGGCATAGCGCAAGAACAGTAATGCCAGCACAGGCATGCAATACTGGCTGCTTGTCAGTTTACTGCCTTGTCTCAAAAGGTCTGCCGACTCCCATAGTTCGGCCTCAAGTTTGCGTATATTTATCATGCGTAGATTAGATATTAAAATTCTTACGTATACGCCACTCCTGCGGATAGAGGTTGTTGGCGCGGTTGCCGATGTTCTTGACGAAACCGAGAGGCATATCGTGATACGTGACCACGATGTAGCCGCGCGGCGTGTCGGCAGGCAGAGTGATAGTCTCGCGGCGCAGGTAGCGCAGGGCATCGTCACGTGTCAGTTCTGCGCGCGGATACTTATCCGCCTCAAGTGTTACCGAGAGAGCCTCGGCATGGGCAGGAATTATATCCTTGCCCTTACGTGTGCCCTCGATACAGCCCGTGGATGAGTGGAGTATGCGTAAGCCAGAGTCAGCAGACTGACCTTTCTTAGTCTTCTTGCCGACATGGAACTCCGCATCGGCAGCCTTGCGCAAGACCGCCATAAACAGTCCCTCACCCTTAGTAGTGCCTGGGATGAAACGATAGACCTGCTCATGCCATCCGGCAAGCAGCGACCCCGTGATGCCCCAGTCGGCAGCAGTGTCAATCTTGACGATGTCTGCACCGAGTTGCTCTACAATCCAACGCACGTTCTCCTCATTCTCACGAGTGTTGAAGGTACACGTGCTGTAAACCATAATGCCACCAGGCTTCAGCTGAGGCCAGATGTCCTCCACGATGCTGCGCTGCAATGCCTGACACTTCATTACGTTCTGCAGGCTCCATTCGCCAATAGCACCAACATCCTTGCGAAACATACCCTCGCCGGAGCAAGGCACATCGCACAGCACGAAATCAAAGACAAGTCCGGAGCGTGCGTAATCCTTTGCGTAGTTGTTAGTCACTATTACGCGCGGAAAACCCTGCTTCTGCAGGTTCTCCATCAGTATGTTTGCACGCTTGTGGTCAGGCTCATTGCTGTAGAGAGTGCAGCCCTCGGGCAGTGCAGCCCTCAGCAACGTGGATTTACCGCCAGGCGAAGCACACAAATCGAGAGCCACGCCGCCATCCTGTGGCAGCTCTGGCATCAGCTGACGTACCACCTCGTCGAGAAACATTGACGATGCCTCCTGCACGTAGTAGGCTCCGGCATGTAGCAGAGGGTCGAGCGTGAAGTCGGGACGCTCGCTGAGGTAGTATCCCGAACGGCACCACGGCACGGGTTCGGTAGTAGCCTTGCCAAAGTTCAATGTGCCGATGTCATGCGCCTTGAGCGGATTGATCCGGATGCTCGCCGGCGCTTCCTGACTGAAAGCATCAACGTAGTGCTGCCATCGCTCACAGCCGAAAAGGCTCTGTGTGTATTCCACGAACTCCGTCGGGAGACTGTAATTGCTGTCGTGCATAACATTGATTTTTAGATTATTTTTTACCACGGATTACACGGATTACACGGATTAGCTCCGCATTGTATTATCCGTCATTATACAGATGTCACGGATTAGGTCCGCATTGTATTATCCGTTCTGTCCTTGACAGAGAAAATTTACTTCGCTGTGTCCTTCGTAGAACGCTTGTCGCGGTGATAGGAACGATAGGAGTCCATTTCTATCTCTACGTCAGGCTCAACGAGAATACCCTCATGAGGCAAAGAAAACTCCAGATACTTTATGTCGATGCCGCGCTCGCGCCACATTCCCTCATAGTAAGTCTGTATGGCGGCAGCCTCGGCGAAGGCACTGTCAGCGGGTTCGCTATAGAGATTAGTAGTGCGGCACGTGACGGGCAGATGGTTCTCATTGACCATATAGTCTGTATAGGTAAAGAGGAAATTGGAATCCGTCTTCAGATGAATCAGTCCGCCATCCACAAGAAAACGGCGGTAGCGCTCCATGAAATAAGTGGAGGTCAGTCGCTTGCGAGGATTCTTCATCTGTGGGTCAGAGAAGGTAAGCCATATCTCCTGCACCTCGCCAGGGGCGAAGAAGCGGTCGATAATCTCGATGTTAGTGCGCAGGAAAGCCACGTTCTTCAGACTTTTCGCAAGCGCATCGGTAGCACCTGTCCACATACGTGCGCCCTTGATGTCAACACCTATGAAATTCTTGTCGGGGTAACGCTCCGCCAATCCTACGGCATACTCGCCGCGGCCGCATCCCAGTTCGAGCACGATGGGGTTGTCATTATTGAAATATTGCTCACGCCAGTGGCCACGCATCTCGAAGGATACGTCGCTCACTACGCTGTATGGATATTGAAATACATTCTCATATCTCTCCATGTCGGCGAACTTCGCCAGTTTTCCTTTTCCCATTTCTTCGGTTGTTATATATGGTGTTTTATCGTTTTTCTAACTTGCGAGTTGTCAATGGTTTACAGGTGGCGTTGTAATCGCATAGCCTTTACGCTGTAAAAGCTATCATATTACGCTGTAAAAGCATAGCGATTATACTGTAAAAGCTATCCGATTACGAGGTGATCAGATAGCTTTTACTCTTGGGGTTATTTCCTTATGTCGATTACTACCTTTTGGTTGTTTGGGTCGTTGGTAATCATGAGTATGCGCGGTCGGGTGCGTACCTTTTTCAATTCCTTGCCGATGGCGGTGACCTTCAGTTTCGTTTGCTCGCCAGGCTCAAGGCGTTGCTGACCGAGTTGCACCTGCAGACCAGGAGTGAAGAGTTGCAGCTTCGATATTTCGAGCGTCGATTTGCCCTCGTTGCTTATCGTTATCTCGTCCTTTGCCTTCGACTTCTTCTGCAGTTCAGTCATATTTAATGACTTCGCCGACATCACAAGTTTCGGCGCATAGCGGCGTTTCAAGTCATCCTTGGCAACCGTAGGCGGCAGGATAACGGTGGAAACGGTCAGCTCCTTGTCTTTGTTTACTTTGTCAAGACCGTTCTTCGCAAGGTAGATGGTTTGCTGGGTCAGTCCGTAGTCACGCACTTCGCGTGAGTCAAGCGTCAGCAGCATCGTGCCTTTCTGCTTCGGACCAAGGACTTTTGGCTGCATCTCTGCCTTCAGATATGAAGGCAGACGGAGCATCATTGGCTCCACGTTCTGCCCCGTAGGGTTCATGATGTGTATTTCCTGAGTGCGCTTCTGTCCTTTCTGCACGTCGTCAAAGTCGATGTCTTCAACGTCAGTAAGCAGTTGACCGAACTTGAAGGGGTAGTTGCCGGTGTAGTTCTCTATCGTCATCACTACCTGTCCGCGCACCTCAAACTCTGCCGGATGTTCGCTCATGGTGTCATATACCCTGACGATGCGGTCGAAATGCCCCAGTTGCTTGCAGTCAAACTCTATGTTTACCTGCGCATCCTGTCCGGGATTTATCTCGCCTGCGGTGTATGAAGCCTTTGAGCATCCACAGCCAGTGTCAACGTATTTTATCGCGGCAGGTTGTGTGGAAGTGTTGCGCAGCGCTACGGTTATCGTGGCAGGTGAACGGAATATCATCTGACCGCACTCAAATTCCGTGGCTTTCGCAGTGAAACTCTGAGCGCTTGCGGTGATGGTGCTTCCAAGCAGGATTGCAGAAAGTATGTATCTGATTGTCATATTATAGTGTTCTTGTTTAATGTAATGGGTATCGTTAATGACGTATTCTAACTGCAAAAGTAATAAAAAGTCGTGAGATTAGCAAGTTTTTCAAATATTATTTGTAACTTTGCCGTATCAAACGAAGGTAAAAACATTAACACAAAAGGAAAGATTTATGAGAAAAATGCTAATAACCATGCTCTGCATACTCGGCCTTGCCAGTTGTGTGCAGGCACAGAAACAAAAGGAGGAGAAGAAGAATATGAAAACACTCGTAACCTATTTCTCGGCCACTGGCACAACAAAAGCCGTGGCAGAAAAGCTGGCAAAGACGGCTGGTGCAGACCTGTTTGAAATAGAGCCGGCTCAGAAGTACACCGATGCCGACCTTGATTGGCACGACAAGCAGAGCCGTTCGTCGGTTGAGATGGCTGATAAGAAGTCGCGTCCGGCTATCAAGCAGAAGTGCGACAATATAGCAGAGTATGATGTTATCTACATAGGCTTCCCCGTATGGTGGTACACTGCGCCTACGATTATCAACACTTTCATCGAAAGTCACAATCTGAAAGGCAAGACGGTGATATTCTTTGCCACTTCCGGCGGCAGTAATATTGATAAGGCAGAGAAAGACTTCAAGGCTGCATACCCTGACATTAACTGGCAGAAGGGAAAACTTCTCAACTCTCCTTCGCAATCGGAACTTGACGAATTCGTAAACGGTAAATGAATAATACACACACGGGATACAATCCCTATGGTACTGATGATGACTATGCCGCCAACCCTGGTGCTGGTCATCGGCATCAGTCTGAAGACAAAGGACGGCATGGCGCATCGTGGGTTGACCACATCAACGACTACGTTGGCAATGATAAACCAGCCGATCTCAACTGGCGTGTGCTGTTTACAGACGTGATGAAGCATCATACTACTGCTGAAGCTGAGGAGATTTTCATCTGCGGCACGGCACGGACGACACCGGCCTCCGGACTGGTGTCGCGCGACTGGCCGCATCCATGGCTTTATAGCAGGGTGTTCTTTGCGTTTGTTATGGCTTTCACACTGTTGTGGGTGTGTTGCGTTGTGTTTCAGAATGTCAACACTTTGCCTGGCTTAATCGTCGTAGGGTCATTCACCGTACCACTCGCTACGATGGTGTTATTCCTCGAACTGAATGCCTGGCGCAATATCAGTGTGTATGAAGTGATAAAGACTTTCTTGGTAGGAGGGTGCGCATCGCTTGTTGCTACGCTGACCATCTATTCCTTTGTAGGTATTCACGACTTGGATTTTATCGGGGCATTCATCACTGGGCTTGTGGAGGAAACGGGCAAAGCCATAATCGTTTACGTATTCCTGCGCCGCTTAGGGCATCTTCGCATACTCAGTGCCATGCTGATAGGCGCAGCCGTTGGGGCTGGTTTTGCGGCTTTTGAATCATCCGGTTACGCCATGCAACTGCTTCTTGAAAATGGTTGGGAGACAATGATGGGGGCTATATTCCTGCGCGGTTTCCTCACTCCTGGTGGTCATGTGACGTGGGCTGCAATATCTGGTGCAGCATTGGTAATCGCAGCAAGGTCGGCAGGAGGATTGTCATTAGGCATCTTTGGCAATAGGAAATTCCTCAGGTTGTTTATCATTCCCGTGGCGCTTCATGGCTTATGGGACAGTCCTTTGGCTGCCATAGGCTCCAGTTTGTTTCTTGTCCCGACGATACTCACCGCCTTGGTATGGGTGGTAATAATGATATTGATAAACATGGGACTGTCGGAGGTGTCACGAAGCTGATGATGTGTCGGCATGCACGGTGCGTGCTATCATGTCAGCATTCATGCTTCGGGCAGAAGCATCGAATATGTCTTTGTAAAGACCGCCTTGCGTATATACCTCATCTGGCGTGCCATGCTGCACTACAGTGCCGTGGTCAAGAACGTAAATCTCGTCGCTGTCGATGATTTGTCCGATGTTGTGGCTTATGATAACCACGGTGCGGTCTTTCTTTATGGCATCAATGGAATTCTTGATTTGTTCCGTTGCTATAGCATCAAGGCTTGCCGTAGGCTCGTCAAGAAATATGATAGGAGGGTTCTTAAGAAACATTCTCGCTATCGCAATGCGCTGCTGCTGACCTCCGCTCAGTTGCAGCGCATCGCTTTTGAAACCCTCAGGCAGGGCAATCACTTGGTCATATATATATGCCTTGCGTGCTGCCGCATACACTTCTTCTATTGTAGCAGTTGGCTTGCCATAGCGTATGTTGTCTTCAATGCTGCCACTGAAGATGTGGTTCTTCTGCAATACAAGTCCTATTTGGTCACGCAGTGCGTGGGTGTCCCATTCGTTTAGTGACACTCCTCCAAGCTCTATCGTACCGCTGTCAGGCGAATAAAACTTGTCAAGCAGGTTGACAATGGTGCTTTTCCCGGCTCCACTCAGTCCGACAAGTGCAGTCACCTTGCCAGGCTTGATGTCGAGAGACAGGTCATGAATGGCATGAGTGCCGTTGGGATAGGTGAAATCAACGTCGCGTAGCGTGAAACCATAGTCTGTTGCGCTGTTGTTTTCTTGTGGTTTGTATTTACCACTTTCCTCTATTTCCTGCTTCGCATCGAGTATTCCGAAGAAGCCTTCGGCATAGATAAGCGCATCGTTGAGGTCATCGTAGATGCGGTGAAGCTGTCGGATAGGTGCACTGACATTGCTGAAAAGCATGACATGATACATAATCTTGCCTATCGACATGCCGGGATAGTCAATCAGGACGAGGTAGGCTGTGAGTATGATTATGAGTACGGTGCCTATCTGTTCCACGAAGGTCTTTATGCCTTCGAAGTAGAAACTGAGTTTGCGTGTGTTCTTTTGCTGCTCCGTTGACGATTGCTGCAGTGCCTCTTGCTTCTTCGCTTCCACCTCCTCACGGTTGAAAGACTTAATCACTCCGATGCTCTCTATTATGTTCATGATGCCATGGTTGAGCACCTGATGAGTGCGAAAGATAAGCCTTCGCCCGCCTTTCATGCGCGTACCTTGACGCACTGTGATAATGAAGTAAATGGGTACGATGAACAATGCCACCAGTCCTACATATACATTGGCTGCAAACATCAGTATCAATGCCATTACGGCACTGGTGAAAAGCGGTAGAATATCAACGAAAAAGTTCTTCACGGTGTTAGAAAGCGACATCGTACCGCGGTCTATCCTTGTCTGTAGTTTGCCAGGTTCGTTGTCGTCGGCACTGAAGAATGCCATGCGATAGGTGAGTATGCGGTCAACAATCTTTAGTGACATGTCGCGACTTACGTTGATGCGTATGTTCTCACCAAACAGTCGTTGCCCGAAAGTCACTATGGCAGAGAATATCTCTTTGCCAAGAAGTATGGCACTTATTGTAACCAACAGGCGTGCAGCCTGGCTCCACTGAAAGCCTCCCTCCGTATGTTGCAGGTCGTTGATGGCATCCACTGCACGGTCAAGCACTACGGCATTGACCTGTGCCATGAGCGAACCGATGAGTGTAAGCGTGAGCGTAGCGATGAGAAGCCAGCGGTATGGCATGACATAGGGTAGCAACTTGCGCAGCAAATCACCTACGTTCATCTTGCTGATTGCTTCCTGTTGCGCATTACTGGGCGAGGAAATCGTGGCCTGTTTCATAGTGATTTTTAGTTGTTAAAGTAAGCATTGAGCAGTTCCTGCGCTCCCATAAAACTGGTTTTTTCGCCCAATTGCACCCGCTTTTCCATTGCTTTCGTAGCAGCGATGATGTCGGTATTATCCCAGAAATGGCTCAGAAGGGCATTGTTTATCGTCTCGCGCATCCAATAGGCATTCTGCTGTTGACGACGATAGTTGAAGTAGCCGTTCTGCTTTACGAAATCGAAATACTCATAAACCATATCCCATATCTCTTTAATGCCCAGCGCATAGAAGCCCGAATAGGTCAAGACCTTGGGCAACCAACCGCTCTCTGGCTTTGGGAAGAAGTGCAGAGCATTGCGGAAATGCTGTGCAGCCATCTCGCAACGCTTAACGTTGTCGCCATCGCATTTGTTGACAACGATGGCATCGCTTATCTCCATTATGCCTCTTTTGATGCCTTGCAGTTCGTCGCCAGTGCCTGCTACCTGTATCAATAGGAAGAAATCTACCATGGAGTGACAGGCTGTCTCACTCTGACCAACTCCCACGGTCTCAATGAATATCTTGTCGAAGCCGGCAGCTTCGCATAGTATTACCGTCTCACGCGTCTTGCGAGCCACGCCTCCAAGGCTGCCAGCCGAAGGGCTGGGGCGTATGAAAGCGTCGGGGTGCACAGAGAGTTTCTCCATGCGTGTCTTGTCACCGAGGATGCTACCCTTTGACCTTTCTGACGAGGGGTCAATGGCAAGCACTGCCAGTTTACCACCATATTGGTTGAGGACGTGTAGTCCGAACTCGTCAATCGACGTTGATTTGCCAGCTCCAGGCACACCGCTGATACCGATACGGATTGACTTTCCGCTGTGGGGCAGACAGCGCTCGATTACCTCTTGGGCTTTCTTCTGATGCTCAGGGTTGACGCTCTCCACCAATGTGACTGCCTGTGAGAGCATCGTTACGTTGCCCTGCAGTATGCCATCGACCATCTCGTCCACGCTGTATTGCCTGCGAGCAAAGCGCTTTCGGTTGAGATAAGGATTGATGATGCTTGGCTGTGCCACACCGCTGTTTACGGTCAGACCTTTGTATTCTTCGTTGTTCTCTGGATGAATCATATCTGTGTTGTCTTGAACTGTCTTTATTTGTCTTAAACTGTCGGTATTTCGCTTTAACTGTCTTTCCAAAACGTCGGCGTGAATATTATTAGTACCGAGAATATCTCCAATCTTCCCATGAGCATAAGCAGCGAGCACATCCACTTGGCAAAGTCGGGCAACTCGTTCCATGACATCGTAGGTCCTATCTCTACGCCAAGCGTAGGTCCTACGTTGCTCAGCGTTGAAATGGTTATGGTTATGGCATTGGTGTTGTCCACGCCTGCTGCAATCATGGTGAAAGCGCATACAAGGCATAGCAACCCATACACAGAGAGGAAAGCAAGCAATGTGACTCTGCGCTGCATTGATACGTTGACATCGCCGAAGCGTAGCGGCAGTACCGCCTTTGGGTGCAGTATCTGCCGGAACTCATTCTGTATTATCTTTAGGAGCATCGTGCATCGCACGCACTTGAAGCCTCCGCTCGTGCTGCCGGCGCATGCTCCCGTGAACATACATACTGCGAGTACGACCCATGTCACATGAGGCCATGTGGCGGCATCATCGTTGAACAAGCCCGTAGTGGTGATGAATGACACTACTTGATACACGGCACACCGGAATGCTTTCTCTACATCGTAGTGTAGCCTGACAATCAGCATTATCATGATAAATGCCGTGAACACCACGGTGAGCAGGCAGTAGAGCTTCATCTCGGAGTTCTTCACTATGTTCTTTATGTCGCCTCGCGTGAACAGACGATATAGTATAATGAAGTTTATGCCCGACAAGAAGCAGAAAAACGTGGAGCAGTATTCCATTGCCGGTGAGTGAAAGAACTCTATGCTGTCGTTATGCGTGGAGAAACCTCCCGTTGCTATGGTTGTCATGGCATAATTGATGCAGTCGAACCACCCCATTCCGAGCATTTTGAATGTTGCTGCGCATAATATAGTCAGTATGAGGAACACCGTCCAGATGCTCTTAGCCGATGAGGAAAGGCGTGGGTGCAGTTTCGTTTTTATGGGGCCTGTGGCCTCTGCCGAGAATACTTTTGTAGAGCCACCCACCATCGATGGCAGTACGGCAATGGTGAAAAAGACTATTCCCAAACCACCAATCCACTGTGAGAAGGTGCGCCAGAAGAGTATTCCGTGGGGCAGATGCTCAACGTCGTTGAGTATCGTAGCACCGGTAGTCGTGAAGCCTGACATGGCTTCAAAGTAAGCATTGGTGAAATTGGTGATATAGCCGCCGATAAGAAAGGGTAGGGCTCCAAACAGACTGAATACGCTCCATACGAGCGTTATGACGAGAAATGAATCCTTACGGCTCATCGTGTTGTCGGCAGTATGTCCCTTATACCTTAATATATAGGCCGCCAGTTGCGTGACGAGTATCGACACGAGAAAGGCAGGAATGTCGTCCTCACCATACCAAAAGGCTATGGCAAGGCACAGTATCATAAACAGAGACTCAAGGAATATCAATGAGCCCAGTATCTTGTATATGAGTTTCAGGTTAATCACAGTTGTCAGTTTGTGTGTTTGTAGTGCCTTTTCGCACGTCATGCCTTCGTCCGCTGTCGGTGAGGTCGAGTGCTGCATCACAATATTCCAGCACCGCCGGACGGTGGGTTATGAATATCACCGTGTGTGATTTATCGTCGAGTATGTTCTTTAGCAGCCTCTGCTCCGTTTGCGGGTCGAGTGCGCTTGTGGCCTCGTCAAGTATCAACAGCGAACAGTTGCGTAGCAGGGCACGCGCTATACAGATGCGCTGCGCCTGGCCTTCGCTCAGTCCGGTGCCGTTTTCTGATATCGGAGTGTCAAGCCCTTGCGGTAGTTTGCTTGTGAAATCCGCACAAGCCTTGGCAAGAGCCTCGTTCATCTCCTGCTCAGAAGCATCAGGATTGCCCAGCAAAAGATTATCGCGGATGGTGCCGCTGAGCATCGTGTTGCCCTGAGGCACGTATATTATGTTGCAGCGCGTGAGTGGCGAAACGGTCTGCGTCTCATCGTTATTGTAAATCATTACCCTGCCCTCCGTGGGCTTCACGAGTGCCAGTATCATGCGCAGCAGTGTCGTTTTGCCTACGCCTGTCTCACCGACGATGGCGGTGCAGGTGCCAGGTCGGAAATCAAATGACAGACGATTGACAATCAATCGCTTGCGGTCGTCGGGATAAGCGTATGATACATTCTCGAACCTTACACCGCAAACACCTTGGAGCATGACAGCCTCACCCTGTTCTTCGAGCGGTATATCCTCAAACATCATCAGTCGTTCGGCGGCAGTGAAGACCGCCACGAACTGCGGAATGAGCTTTGAAAGATTGCGGGCAGGATTCTGAATCTTGTTGACTAACTGCAGGAATGCAGCCATGCCGCCGTAGGTCAGTGTGCCGGCCGACAGGCGCAGGGCGCTCCATCCGAATGCCATAAGATAGCCGAAGGCGAAGCCTAAGTTGACGATGAGGTTGGAAAGTACCGAGAATTTGGTACGTCTGACTACGTTGTGGCGCAGTGTATGGTGCTGTTCCTCAAGGCGCTCAACCATCATGTCCTCCCCCTCAAGAGCCTTGACGAGTACGCGGTGCTGCACAGACTCTTGCAGTATGCTCTGCACCTGACTGTCAGACTCTCTGACATCGCGCGACAGCTGACGCATCTTGCCCATGTAAACCTTGCTCAGTGCGAGGAAGATTGGAAAGGTACAGACGATAATCAGTGCCAGCATGTGGTCAAGGGTGAAGAGGAAGATGAATGCTCCGAGAAACAGTACAAATACCGATATGGCATTAGGTAATGTCTCGGCTACGAAGTTGACCACGTTGGTTACGTCGGCTTCCAGACGGTTTATAACGTCGCCGCTGTGCATCTGGTCGCGTCCGCGCCATTCGGAGCGCAGTATGCGGCTGAGCATCATCTGCTGCATGCGGTTTTGTGCGCGCACACCAAGAATGTTCCTCACCCAGGCAGAAGCAATAGACAGACAGAAGTTGCATAGTATCAGACCTCCTATAAGCGCTACGGCGGTGACGACATCACCGTCAGTATTATGTGACGCTACGTCTATAGCATGTTTCACTGCCCACACCTGAGCCAGACTGACAGCTACCTCCGCCAGTCCAATCACCGTGTTTAGGACAGCCTGCAGACGATTGTATGACGATGAGTGCCACAACCATCTCAGTATGGTGACAACGGGATATGTTCGCTTACCTTTTGTCATTGAAAAACAGTGGGTTATGCAGGGTGTTGTAATCGCTATGCTTTTACGCTGTAATCAGATAGCTTTTACAGTGTAATCGCTATGCTTTTACAGTGTAATCAGATAGCGATTGCGTTGCTGGCAGAAAGCGATTGCGAAATCATGCTTTTCCTTTACCAGTCATGATGAATAATGCATCAAGGATAATGGGCTCAGGACTACCGCTGATCCAATCCCCACATCATCTTGTCGCGCAATGTGGCGAAGTAGTGACGATGGGCAAAGCGCACGATTTTCGTGCTGTATGTTGCTTTGCTTATGCGCACCACCGTACCTTCGTGAAGGCTTGAAGAGCGTCCGTCGATGGCCGCAAGAAACGAGTGACTGCGACTTTCCACCTTCAGCGTGATTACCGATGTGTCGGGCACTACTATCGGACGCACGTTGAGGCTGTGCGGTGCCACCGCCGTAAGGCAGAGCGTGCCGGTGCCGGGGGCGATGATAGGACCACCGTTTGACAGACTGTAGGCCGTGGAGCCGGTAGGCGTGGTCACAATCAGTCCGTCAGCCTGATATGTCATTACGTACTCATCATCGATGGAAGCGCGGATTGAAATCATCGAGGCATGGTCGCGCTTTAGCAGCGCAATGTCGTTGAGAGCATAGGGCGAACCCTCTATTAGTTCGCCTTCCGAGGTCTCAATCTTTATTACGGAGTGGTTGCGCACTTCGTATCTTCCCTCGTATATCGCCGTTATGGCCTGCTCCAGTTCCGAAGGGTTGACGTCAGCGAGGAACCCCAGCCGACCTATGTTCACACCGATGATAGGGATGTTCTTCTCGCCTACGCGTGAGGCTGTCTTGAGCAACGTGCCATCTCCTCCCATCGATACGGCGAAATCGGCAGTGAAGTCGCTGCCCTCAAACACGTGGTCGGCCTTGATGTCCATGTGCTGACCGGCCGTAATGAACTCATAGAACGGCTTGTCTATATACACCTCTGCATCGTGTTGCTGTAGCAGAGCTATGATTTTATATACTGCCTGCGACTTCTTCGCTTGGTATTCATTGCCGAAGATGGCAAAGCGTAGTTTGTCTTGTTTCTGCATAAGTCAAATGTCTTTTTTGCACATTCTTACTGCAAAGGTACGAAACTTTTCTTGAACCGCCAAATAAAACGCGTTGCAACAAATGAAAATTGCTCATCCTGTAAACTGATAATCATAAAAAACAACTCAAAATTTGCGTATTTTAAAGAAATTATGTAAATTTGCAGTCAATGGAAAATGTTGACATAAATACCAATGATGAAAGGGTTTTATGTCAATGTTATAAATTAAAAGTTATGGCAAAAGTATATGAATTTATCGCCAACGGCAGCGAGGAAATAGAGGCTCTGACCGTGGTTGACGTATTGCGCCGCGCTGGCGTGGAGTGTGTAACCGTAAGTATTAACGAGACAGAGGAAGTCCTTATGTCGCATGGAGTGCGTGTCTCTTGTGATATGAAGATTGCCGATGCAGATTTTAGCGATGCTGATATGCTGCTGTTGCCTGGCGGATTGCCTGGTGCCACGAACCTTAATGAGTGTGAGGCGGTACGCAGTGCGATGCAAAGGCAGTTTGAGGAAGGAAAGAAGGTAGGTGCTATTTGTGCAGCTCCGCTCGTGCTTGGCTCGCTGGGCATATTGAAAGGCAAGCGCGCTACGTGCTATCCAGGATTTGAAAACCAAATGACTGGGGCGGAATATACGCATGAGCTCTATACCATCGACGGCAATGTGATAACGGGTGAGGGACCTGCAGCAACGCTGCCATACTCCTATGCCATACTCGAAATGCTGGGTAAACAGGCCGAGGCGGCACAGTTGCGCGAGGGAATGATGTTTAATCACTTGCTTTCCAGTAAGTAAATTATAGTACGAAGGGAGACAATAGCAAAGCTACATAGCATGGATTACGTCATAATAGTGGCAGGAGGCAAAGGGCTGCGCATGGGGGGAGACATACCGAAACAATTCATTCCCGTAAAAGGCAGACCTGTGCTGATGCGTACCTTGGAGCGGTTTCGTGAGTATTCTGACAGTCTCAGGATAATACTTGTGTTGCCGCAGTCGCAGCAGGAGTATTGGAGAAAGTTGTGCGAAGAGTATGCTTTCACGGTAGAGCATGACATAGCCGATGGCGGTGAGACGCGCTTCCACTCCGTGCAGAATGGCCTTCGCCTGATACCTGATGATGCAGAGGGTATTGTCGGGGTGCATGACGGTGTGCGACCGTTCGTCAGCGTGGAGGTGATAGAGCGTTGCTTCGCTGCCGCAAGGGAGCAGAAGGCGGTGATACCCGTAGTGCCTGTGGTGGAAACCCTGCGGCTGGTGACGGAAAATCGCAACGTGATGCGTAGCGACTATCGACTTGTCCAGACCCCACAGACGTTTGATATACAACTGCTGAAGCGCGCCAATCAACAACCATATCGCGATAGTTTTACTGATGATGCAAGCGTGGTGGAGGCGGCAGGACAACGAGTTGCGATGGTAGAGGGCAACCGTGAGAATGTAAAACTTACTACTCCGTTTGATCTTGCCATAGCGGAAAGTCTGTGTTGAGAAAGGTTTTTATTCGTGAACCATAGGTTTATTCGATAAAACAATAAAAAAGTATGATTACCATTCGACTGCCTTCTGCAGTTAAATAGTAATCATACTTTTTGTTATTTATCGTATGTTATTCAGCTTTTCTTATTTGACGTTGCCTACCTTGATAAGGTATTCAGCAATCTGAACGGCGTTAAGAGCAGCTCCTTTCTTTATCTGGTCGCCGGAAAGCCAGAAGGTTAAGCCGTTGTCGTTTGCCAAATCCTTGCGTACGCGACCTACATATACATCGTCCTTGCCTGCGGTATAGAGTGGCATTGGATAAGGCAGTCCTTCCATTGTCTCCTTTTCAGCGTCAGGATTAGCCTTCGCTCCAACCTTCTTCGGATCGTCAACGAGCGTTACGCCCTCTGCATTGCGCAGTGCTTCCTGTGCTGCCTCTACGCTGATTGGCTCGTCGGTCTCAATCCATACGGCTTCAGAATGAGAACGGAGTGAGGAGATTCTAACACACATTGCAGAGCAACGAGCATCCGTATGCATTATCTTGCGAGTCTCGTTGAACATCTTCATCTCTTCCTTCGTGTAGCCATTGTCCTGGAATACGTCAATCTGTGGGATTACGTTGTATGCCAGCTGATAAGCAAACTTGTTCACTGTAGGCTGCTGGTCGTTGGCAAGCTCCTTGTACTGCTGCTGCAGTTCAGCCATAGCAACGGCGCCTGCACCTGAAGCTGACTGATAAGAAGCAATGTGGATGCGGTTGATGTGTGAGAGCTTCTCAAGCGGCTTCAGACATACTACCATCATGATTGTAGTACAGTTAGGGTTGGCAATGATGCCACGTGGACGCTTCAGTGCATCCTCGGCGTTGCACTCAGGCACTACCAATGGCACGTCTTCATCCATACGGAAGGCAGAAGAGTTGTCAATCATCACTGCGCCATACTTGGTAATGTCTTCGCAGAATTCCTTTGATGTGCCCGCACCAGCGCTGGTGAAAGCTATATCTACGTCCTTGAAGTCGTCGTTGTGCTGCAGGAGTTTTACCTCATACTCCTTGCTACGGAAGGTGTATTTCTTGCCGGCAGAACGTTCTGAACCGAACAATACCAAGTCATCAAGAGGGAAATTCCTCTCATCAAGGACACGGAGAAATTCCTGTCCTACTGCGCCACTGGCGCCTACGATAGCTACTTTCATCTTGTATATATAGTTTGTTTTTGTCGATTTGTGGATGATAAACAACCAAATTGCTGATTTTCAAATTGCAAAATTACAAATTTTTGTTGAATTCTTCGCATAATTCAGTTTTTTTTTGTTACTTTGCAGTAGAATTTATTGATATATAGCACACACACAACCTTAAATCATGCTACAACTAACACAATATTTTCCAGTTACCAATCCTACGATGGTGTTTTTCATCGTACTCGTGGTAATATTGTTTGCACCAATCGTTATGGGCAAACTCCGCATTCCGCATATCATCGGTATGGTGCTTGCCGGCGTGGCTTTGGGCAAGTATGGCTTCAATATTCTTGAGCGGGATTCAAGTTTTGAGTTGTTTGGACGTGTAGGGCTGCTCTACATTATGTTTCTTGCCGGCATTGAGATGGATATGGAAGGATTGCGCAAGAATGCCCGGCAGGTGGGATTGTTCGGTCTGCTTACGTTTGCCGTGCCGTTCTTTCTTATGTATGTAGCATCGAGATTGCTGCTTGGTTATTCGCATCTTGCATCGGTGTTGCTTAGCTGTATAATGTCAACAAATACGCTGATAGCCTATCCGATAGTGGCACGCTACGGACTGAAGCGTCACTATGCCACAACGCTTTCCGTAGGAGCCTCGATGCTTTCGTTGCTCATTACGCTCGTGATAGTGGCTGCAACCACTGGTGCGGCAGGCGGTGGTGCGCAGCCTGATGCATTGTTTTGGTTGTTGTTTGTAGCGAAGTTCGCAGGCTACTGTGCTTTGTTGCTGTTCCTTTTGCCAAGGCTTACGCGTTGGTTCCTGCGCAGATACAGCGATGCGGTGATGCAGTTTATATTCGTGTTGTCAATGATGTTTCTCAGTGCAGCATTGTGTGAATTGATTGGTATAGAAGGTATCTTCGGCGCATTCTTCAGCGGTTTGATAATGAACAGATACGTACCGCCATTGTCTCCGCTCATGAACCGCATAGAGTTTATAGGCAATGCTCTCTTCATACCTTATTTCCTTATAGGTGTTGGTATGCTTGTCAACCTGAGATTGCTGTTTGCCGGAGGTGACATAATAACTACAGTGCTGTGTATCGTTATTGTGGGCACGCTCGGAAAAGCATTGGCTGCGTATATATCCTGTATCGTTTTACGACGTTCGTGGCTCGCAGGTCACTTGATGTTCGGTCTGACTTCTGCACATGCGGCTGCAGGTATTGCTATCGTAATGATAGGAATGCGCCTGCAGACTGCTCCAGGACAGTACCTCGTGGGCGACGATATGCTCAATGGCGTGATAGTGATGATACTGTTTACGTGTATCATATCTACGATGATTACCGACCGCGCCGCACGCGCTACTGTATTGAAGGAAAGTGAATTTTCTGATAGTGACAAGGAAAAGCGTGGCGATGATGAGAAGATTCTGATTCCAGTGAAATATACGGAAACCGCGGGTATGCTGCTGTCAATAGCTTCAATGATGCGCAATCCTGAACTGAACCGTGGCTTGATAGCACTCAATGTGGTCTATGACGATGAAGAAGCCGACAAGAACCAGTATCGCGGACAGCAGTTGCTTGACAGCATGGCGCAGCAGGCGAGTGCCGCTGATGTCAGACTGCAGACACAGGTTAGATTGGCAACGAATATTGGTAACGGCATCAAGCACGCCTTTAAGGAGTATGACTGCTCGGAGGTCATATTCGGAGTACACATACATCCTAACTCCAGTCGCGTGTTCTGGGGCGAGTTTGCGCAAAGTGTGTTCAACGGATTGTCGCGTCAGATTATCATAGCTCGTTGCACTCAGCCGCTCAGTACCTTGCGCGCCATACGCGTGGCGGTGCCTTCCCGCGCAGAGTTTGAGCCTGGGTTCTATCGCTGGGTAGAGCGTCTGGCACGCCTGGCGGGCGGCATTGGCTGCCGACTTGTGTTCAATGCACGTGAAGATACGCTCGCTTTGATACGGAAATACATCGGCAATAAGCACCGTAGTGTGCGTGCAGAATACGTGGAAATGGCTAACTGGAGCGGACTGATACATCTTGCTGAAGCTACAAATGCTGATGAGATGCTTGTCGTTGTGACTGCCCGTCAGGGTACGGTATCGTATAAGTCTGCCCTTGACCGATTGCCAGAGGAACTTACGGAGCATTACCACGGCACCAACTTAATGATTATATTCCCCGATCAATACGGTCCGGCACCTGACACAATGACCTTTGCCACGGCAACGCACCGCGAACAGTTGTCGGCATATCAGGAACTGCTTACTTGGTGGAGACGTATTACCAAGGGACGGGCATGACGTGAATGTCAGTTCGTATAACGAAAAAAAAAATGACTACCGCAAGGCTTTCGACCTTATGGTAGTCATTTTTCTTATTTATGTTTATAGGTGGGTTCTATTTATTAGCTTTGTCAGATTTTCGAGTTTGTTTAGCTCGGCGGCCCGAAGGGGAAAGCCAAAGAAAGCGAATAGATGACATTGCTCTCCCTCGCGAAACGAGGGAGCCGGAGGGAGTTGGTC
>FLNY01004312.1_pt1 | contig 27063 bp, 19 predicted proteins | sample 1140381 | NCBI WGS metagenome assembly FLNY01 (sample SAMEA3878172, study PRJEB12797) | bioreactor metagenome | biome: Moose rumen | place: Sweden | collected 2011-10
CACCGCGTCTTCCGGAATGCCACAGCACATGGGAACCAGCGCCACCCGGGCGTTGTAATAGTACTCGAGGGGGCCGATGAATTCGTCGAGCTTCCCGAACCATTCTCTATTCTTTATACCTGTGTTGGTAGCATTCAAGTATCCGTAATAATTTTGAATCCCGATGAAACTACCGCCAAAGCCATGTATGTAATCCCATCCCGTCTGTTTGGTGGCGTTTTCCGGCTCTATCCCCACGATGGTGACGAGGCGTCCCGTCCAGTCGGATTTCGCCCTGACGTAGTCTTCGTATCCTATCTGCAGGTGAAGCGAATCGAGGGCGGGCGTGTTCATGAAGTCCTTGGTGGTTATGTAGGGTATGAGGATGGTGGTGTCCATGTCCATGCGTTCGTTGTAACCCTGGAGCCTCACCCACACGCCTTCGACGGGTATGAGCGGTTCCTGTTCCTCCCCTTCATCGATCCCGGCCACGTTCTCCCCGCAGGAGCACACGGCCGCTGCCGCCCCTGCCAGGCCGGCCCAGAGGGCCAGCAGATAAAAGAATTTGTTCATTGTTTTCATAGTGTTCATAGTCTTGAAATCGTCCGTCGTCAAACCAAAGTGGACAACTTGTATGAGCGGTTTGAGAGGCTTTGTCAAAGATAATACATTTTTAGGGATTTTTCTAAGATTATACCTTCAAACCGCTCGGATGGATGGTTGTGGTTTGATGTAGAAAAGGTATGAAGAACAACCGTGGCCGGCCGCCCGCCGGGCGCGGCATCACGGCACCGGGAGTAAGATCAATTTCCTGGAAAAACGTTCTTACTCCCAGTTCTGGCACCTGGGGGTAAGATCAAGTTTCGGGGAAAATGATCTTAGTCCCGGTATCGGCAGTGACGGCGGGAGACCCTTCGCTGCGCTCAGGGTGACATTCTCAGGGCAGGCTCAGGATGGCGGCGGACAGCGGAGCGGAAATTGGTTTTTCGGCCACGTTAGGGATGGGGTATGGTGAAAAGGACTTGCGAACAGGCGCTGAACCTGCAGTCCCCTATTCCGGTTTGTAGGAATCCTTGAGCGAAACAGTCTTGTTGAAGATGGGTTCGCCGGGGGTGCTGTCGGGATCCTTGATGTAATAGCCGGTGCGCTCGAACTGCACGGCGATGCCGGAGGCGTCTTCGAGCAGGGCAGGTTCGGCATAGCCGCATCCGTGCTGCAGGGAGTCCGGATTGAGGAAATCCTTGTAATCCCTGTCTTCGGGCACCTGGCTCATGTCCGACAAGGTGAAGAGGCGGTCGTAATTACGCAGCGAAACCTTCTTCGCATGGGCTGCCGACACCCAGTGTATGGTGCCTTTCACGCTGCGCCACTCCCCGCCTCCGGGCCTGGTTGACGGATCGTACGTGCAGCGAAGCTCCACCACGTTGCCGCTGTCATCCTTTATAACCTCCTCACACTTAATGATATAAGTATATTTCAGGCGCACTTCGCCGCCCGGTTTGAGGCGGAAGAACTTCTTCGGGGCGTCCTCCATGAAATCCGCCCTCTCGATGAACAGTTCTCCCGTGAAGGGAACCCTGCGGGAAGCCCCTTCGGGCTCGGCGGGGTTGAGCGGGCAGTCGAACCACTCCAAGCTCCCTTCCGGCCAGTTGGTGATGGTGAGCTTCACAGGGTCCTGCACCACCATGTAGCGGTTTGAACGCGCATTGAGGTCCTGCCTCACGCACCACTCCAGAAGCTGGATGTCCATGAGCTGGTCGCGCTTGCTCACGCCTATCCTGTCGCAGAACATCCTCAGCGCCTCGGGGGTGTAGCCGCGGCGGCGCACTCCGCAGAGGGTGGGCATGCGGGGGTCGTCCCATCCGCTCACTATCCCCTTCTGCACGAGCTCGAGGAGCTTGCGCTTGCTCATCAGCGTATAGGTGAGGTTAAGGCGGGCGAACTCGTACTGATGGCTGGGATAAATGCCCAGGGTGTTTATGTACCAGTCGTACAGGGGCCGGTGCACGTCGAACTCCAGCGTGCAGATGCTGTGCGTGATATGCTCGATGGAATCGCACTGCCCGTGGGTGTAGTCGTACATCGGGTAGATGCACCACTTGTCGCCGGTGCGGTGGTGATGCGCGTGCTTGATGCGGTACATGATGGGGTCGCGGAACATCATGTTCGGATGCGCCATGTCAATTTTAGCGCGGAGCACCTTTTCGCCGTCGGCGTATTTGCCGTCGCGCATTTCACGGAACAGCCTCAGGTTCTCTTCGGGAGTGCGGTTCCTGCAAGGGCTCTCCTTTCCCGGAGTGTCCACGGTGCCGCGTCCGGCTGAAATTTCCTCCTGGCTCTGGTCGTCCACATAGGCCTGGCCCTTGAGTATCATCTGTTCGGCCCACTCGTAGAGCTGGTCGAAATAATCCGAGGCATAAAGCTCCTTGTCCCAGTGGAAACCGAGCCATTTGATGTCCTCCTTGATGGCATCGACATATTCGGTGTCTTCCTTGGTGGGGTTGGTGTCATCGTAGCGGAGGTTCGTCCTGCCGCCGTATTTCTGCGCGAGGCCGAAGTTTATGCAGAGGCTCTTCGCATGCCCCAGGTGAAGATATCCGTTGGGTTCGGGAGGAAAGCGGGTAAGTATGCCGTCCACCTTGCCGGAGCGGAGGTCGTCTTCGATTATTTCTTCCAGAAAATTCAGGCTCTTTGTTTCTTCTGACATGGCTGTATCTTTAAATGAGTGGCAAAAATAAACAATTATTCCGAAATAATACCCTTGGAGACCCTTCCGTCGATGCATATGAAGAGGTCGCGGGGGAAGGTGACACGCCGCACATACCTTCCCTCATATACCGGGGGCATGGCGTCCAGCCTGTCCGCGTCGAAGCTGCCGGTTCCCATGTAGCCGACATTGAACGAAGTCATGTTCTGGAAGAAATGCGTCCCCTGGCTCTGCTCGGTCTGGAACCCGGGCAGATCGCATTCCACCAGGGCCTTCACCTCCGAGATGTCGCCCCAGCGCACGGGAACGCCCAGAGTGGGCACGGAGGAGCCCCAGCGGCCGTAACCGATGAGCACGTAGCCCGCGCCTTCGTCGCGCATGCGGGAGTTCAGAGCGGACAGTTCATCCGCGATTTCCTGCGTCCGGAGGGGATCGAAAGCGTCTTTCTTCAGATAGACGACATCCCTTACGCCCTCTATGAGTCCCGTACCGAGCGCGCTGCCGCTGAGCACAAGGGGCGAAGACTCGTCGATACGGCTCCAGTCCACCTCGGAGCTGCGGCTGTCGGATGAGATGGGGCGTATCTGCAGCAGGTTGAAAACTGATTTCCCCTCCACCCCGGAGGACAGCTCCGCAGCGAACTCCATCTCCACCTCGCAGCGCATCTCTTCCTTCGCGATCTCCAGCATGCGCTTTACGATGGAGGCCAGCGGGAAAGTGTCGTACTTGAGTATGTGGGCGAAGGTTATGAACTTAGGCCCGTCCGCAAGGGCGTTGTCCACGAGGCGCATGTCGTTGCGGTCGAACGTGGAGGCCACGAAGCGCAGGGACTGGAAGCGGCCGCAGTCCTCCACGGGAATGCGGGCCAGGTTCACCGAGTCGTCCAGCGAAGTCTTAAACTTCTCCGGCTGCAGGTCCAGGGCATACATGAACTGCTGGGTTTCGCGCATGCAGAGCTCCGGAGTGGATATCTGCATGGCGTTGCGGGGGTACGAGGGCGAAAAGCGCAGCACCTGCTCCCCGTCCACCACTGCCTTGCCCAGGCCGTAGGCGATCTTGACTATGCCCTCTTCGGGCTTTTCATAGCGCAGCGGGTAGAAATTGAGCGAACGGGCCACCCCGGACACCGTAGGGAAATAAAAGCCGCCGTCCTCGCGCCCGCAGATCTCCTGTATCACCACCGCCATCTTCTCTTCGGCTATGACGTTTCCGGTTGCGACAATGTACGAACGGGACGAGGCGAAATACACGCTGGCATAGACGCTCTTTATGGCCTTGGTCAGCAGGCGCAGCATCTGGTCGTCGTTGTCGGTGCGCGGAATCATATAGGTGGAATACACCCCGGCGAAAGGCTGGTAGTATGAATCCTCCAGCTTTGAGGAGGAACGTATCGCGAGAGGCCTGTGGCAGTGCTTTATGAAGATGCGCAGGGCGGAAATGAGGTCGGCGGGGAGCCTGGCGGCCACGAACTCGGACAGTATCTCCCCGTCCGAGACGTCCGAATTTATGACATACTGCAAGCCGTTCTCCAGTATGAAGCGGTCGAAGTACGACGTGGTTACCACCATGGAACGGGGCACCAGCACCCTTACCTTGTCCCAGCTGTCGTAGAGGTCGTATTTCTGGAGGATGTGGTTCAGGAAGGCCAGGCCCCTCGCCTTCCCTCCCAGGGAGCCGTCCCCGAGCCGGGCGAAGCGTATGGCGTCATTGTATGTTTCGGGCGAGAACCTGGCGATGGCGCCGAGCCCCTGCTTTATGCGGTAATCATGTATTTCGCGGGAAAGTATTCCAGCACCCTCCGGGTTTCCGGACAAATCCATCGCCTGAATGGTCTTGCCTATGCTGAATATACCCCTTGCCAGCAGCCACTTGCTGAAATAATTGCGTCCCAGCAGGCTGTCCAGCACCCTTTGCGGGATTTCCGGAAGAATTTTCTCCACACCCAGAAGGTCGCTGGCACGGGCCAGTTCCGCCCCGGTGTCGGGATCGGTCACGACAAAATCGCCGAAACCGAAATTCGCCCCGATATACTCCGAGAGGTCGTGCGAGAGAGTTTTCGAGCTCTTAAGAACGAAGCCGGCATGCAGCTTTTCCGCCTCCGCCTTCATGCTTTCCTGCGAACTCTGCAGGAGGAAGGGCATCTTGGGATTGTCCTTGCGCACCAGGCGGCAGAAATCCACGCCTGCGTCCAGTTTCTCGGTGGACGGGGAATCCCCTTCGTGCAGGATGAAACCAATGTCCGATATCACTCCGAGAAAATTCCTCCCGTACCTGCCGTACAGGTCCAGGGCGTCCTGGTAATTGGTCGCGAGCAGCAACTTGGGTCTAGAGCGCTTACGCTGTATCTGCTGGCCTTCGTTAAGGGCGTCCTTGATGCTCTCGCGGTTCTGTTCGAGCATGATGCGGTAGATGAGCGGCAGATACGAGCTGTAGTAGCGTATGCTGTCCTCCACCAGGAGTATGGCCTGCACCTCGCATTCGAGAATGTCGTGCGGGGCGTTGAGCTTGTCCTCCATCAGCTTTATTATCGCGATGATGAGGTCGGTCGAATTGTTCCAGCAGAAAACATGGTCGATATTGGTGCGGTCCAGGGCCTGTATCCTCCGGGCCATTTCGGTGCTGTACGAGGTGAGCAGCACCACCGGCGCGTCCGGGTTGATTTCCTTCAGGCTGGCGGCGAAACCCTCCATGTCCATGCTGCCTATGTTGTACATGATTATCGCCAGGTCGAAGTCACTGGTCTTAAGGGCTTCCCCGGGCGTTTCCGCACGCACTATCGATGGCGGATTGCTCAGGTTGAGGCCGGCATATTCCGCAGCCAGCTGCTCCTCGAGCCGGCCGTCCTCCTCCAGGGCGAAATTGTCGTAATTGCTGCAGACCAGCAGTATCCTCCGGATCCGCTTGGCCATCAGGGTTTTGCTGTCGGTCATGAACTTCATGTCAGGCTATTTTCAGCTATTCCACCGTCACGCTTTTCGCCAGGTTCCTGGGCTGGTCCACGTTGCGGCCCTTTTCGATCGCCACGTGGTAGGCAAGGAGCTGCAGCGGGATGACGCTGAGCAGGGGGGCGAAGCATTCCTCGGTGTCCGGGATTTCGAAGGACCAGTCCGAAATCTTCTTCACGTCCACATCGCCTTCGGTGATGATGGAGATGATCTTCCCCTTCCTGGCCTTGATTTCCTGTATGTTGCTGAGTATCTTGTCGTAGTGGCCCTTGCGGGTGGCTATCACCACGACTGGCATCTCTTCGTCTATGAGGGCGATGGGCCCGTGCTTCATCTCGGCCGCGGGATACCCTTCCGCATGTATATAGGATATCTCCTTGAGCTTGAGGGCGCCTTCCAGGGCCACCGGATAGTTGTAGGCCCGCCCCAGATAAAGGAAATTGCGGGCATAGGTGAAGGTTTTCGCGAGTTCGGAAATCTGCTTGTCATGCACGAGGATGCGCGCGATTTTGTCGGGGATGTTCTGCAGCTCGGAGATAAGGGCGGAGCGCCTGGCCGCGGACAGCGTGTCCCGCAGTTCCGCCATGCAGATGGCCAGCAGGAAAAGGGTGGTCACCTGGGCTGTGAAGGCCTTCGTCGAGGCCACGCCGATCTCCGGCCCCACATGCGTGTAGCAGCCCGAGTCGGTCGCCCTCGGGATTGAAGAACCCACGACATTGCAGATTCCGAAGAGGAACGCCCCGGCCTGCTTCGCCTGCATTATGGCGGCGAGGGTGTCGGCTGTCTCCCCCGACTGCGAAATTGCAATCACGATGTCGTCCTTGTAGATAACAGGATTGCGGTAACGGAATTCGGAGGAGTACTCCACTTCCACGGGCACGCGGGCGAGCTCCTCTATGATGTATTTCCCGATGAGGCCGGCGTGCCAGGAGGTGCCGCACGCGCAGATGATGATGCGTTTGGCATTGAGGAAGCGCTCCGAATTGTCTATTACGCCGGAAAGCTTCACTTCTCCCAGTGCGGCGTTCAGCCTGCCCTTCATGGAAGTCCGCAGAGTCTCGGGCTGTTCGAATATCTCCTTGAGCATGAAATGGGGATACCCGCCCTTCTCTATCTGGCTGAGGTTCATCTCCAGCTTGCGGATCACGGGGGTCTGCTCCACGTTGCGCAGATCGACTATCCGGACTTCACGGCCCTTCTGCAGATAGACTATCTGTCCTTCGCCCACATAAATCACATTGTCTGTATATTCCACGATGGGCGTGGCGTCGCTGCCAATGAAGAACTCGTCCCTGCCCACGCCGACTATCATGGGACTGCCTTTCCTGGCGGCAATCAGCCTGTCCGGGTGGTTCTTGTCCAGGATGGCTATGGCATAGGCCCCCACCAGGGAATTCAGCGCGAGCGGAACAGCCTCCTCCAGGGAAATGCCGTGGCTGTCCATGATGTACTGGACCAGCTGGATAATCACCTCCGTGTCGGTCTGGCTGTTGAAGTGATAGCCGTTGTTCACGAGTTCTGTCCTTAACGGAATGTAGTTCTCTATTATCCCGTTGTGGATTATGGCCAGGTCGTGCGATTCGGAGTAATGGGGATGCGCGTTTATGTCGTTGGGCTCGCCGTGAGTGGCCCAGCGGGTGTGGGCTATGCCGACATTCCCGCTGAGGTCCTTCCCCTCGACAGCCTTCTCCAGGTCGGAGACTTTTCCCTTTGTCTTATAGATGGAAAGATTCCCGCCGTCGTTGATAAGTGCTATACCGGCGCTGTCGTAGCCGCGGTATTCAAGCCGGTACAGGCCCTTGACAAGTATGTCGTACGCCTGCCGGCCGCCAAGATATCCTACTATTCCGCACATTGTCTGTATTTTATGATATGAAAAGAATTTCACGGTATTTCGGCAACGGCCAGAGCGCATTGTCCACTATTTCCTCCAGACGGTCAACCGGCACGCGGATGCCATCCAGGCTTTCCGCGATCGCATGGCATGCGACGGCCTTGTCGAAGTCGCCCTCGATGGCATCGGCCGCCTTCATCGCCTTCTCCATTTCCGCAACGCGGGCGCGGACTTCGTCCACCAGGGAGGAAATCTCCCTTACAAACTCCTTCTCGGCGGCGCAGCCTTCCCCCTGGCCCGCGCACACGTCCTTCTGGAGCGAGAGCTCCTCCAGCAGCATGCGCTTGTATCCGAGCGCAACGGGAATTATATGGTTGGAAGCCATGCGTCCCATGACGCGCGCCTCTATCTGCACCTTCTTCACGTATTTGTCCCACTTGACTTCGTTGCGGGCTTCGAGTTCCCTGCGGGAGAAAACTCCTGTGGAAGTGAACATCTCCACCGATTCCGGAGTGGTGAAACTGCAGAACATCCTGGGAACGCAGGTTTCGGTGTCGAGTCCGCGGCGTGCCGCCTCCGCCTTCCAGTCCTCCGAATAACCGTTGCCGTCGAAACACACGGTATCGATCACCCGGGCCACAAGGGGTTTGAGACAGTCCATGACGGCTTCGTTCCTGGGCTTTCCCGCCGCAAGTTCCGCGTTCACGCACTCCATGAAATCCTTGAGCTGTTCCGCGACGGCCGCGTTGAGCGTGGTGACGGCCCCGGCGCAGTTGGCGCTGGAGCCCACGGCCCTGAACTCGAAGCGGTTGCCCGTGAACGCGAACGGGGAGGTCCTGTTGCGGTCCGTGTTGTCCACGAAAATCTCGGGGATTCCGAGATCCCCCACCTTCGCCCCCTTCTTGCCGGCTATCTCAACTGGAGCGCCGGAAGGAGTCTCCAGCATTTTCCGGAGCACTCCGGTCATCGTCCTTCCGAGAAAGGCCGATATGATGGCAGGGGGAGCTTCATTCGCCCCGAGCCGGTGGGCGTTGGTGGCGGAAGCGATGGAGGCCTTGAGGAGGCCGTTATGGCGCTGCACCGCCATCAGCACGTTCACGAAGAAAGTGAGGAACTGCAGGTTTCCGTCGGGATCCTTCCCGGGAGCCATGAGGGAGACTCCCGTGTCGGTGCCGAGACTCCAGTTGCAGTGCTTGCCGCTTCCGTTGATGCCGGCGAACGGCTTTTCGTGCAGCAGCACCACGAAGCCGTGCTTGCGGGCGATCCTGTGCATGAGGTTGATCACCTGCTGGTTCTGGTCGTTGGAAAGGTTGGTCTCGCCGTAAATGGGCGCCATTTCGAACTGGTTCGGAGCAACTTCGTTGTGGCGTGTCTTAAGGGGGATGCCGAGCCTGTAGGCCTCGATTTCGAGGTCTTTCATGAACGCGGCCACGCGCGAAGGGATTGCGCCGAAATAATGGTCGTCCAGCTGCTGGCTCTTGCTGGACTCGTGCCCCATGAGGGTGCGTCCGGTGAGCATGAGATCCGGCCTTGCGGAATAGAAGTCTTCATCCACCAGGAAATACTCCTGCTCCCAGCCGAGGTAGTTCAGCACCTTTCCGACCCCGGGGTCGAACAGGCGGCATATCGGCAGGGCGGCGTCGGTAAGCGCCTTGATGGATTTGATAAGGGGCGTCTTGTAGTCGAGGGCCTCTCCGGTATAGGATATGAAGACGGTCGGTATGCAGAGCGTATCGTCCTGGATGAAAACAGGGCTGGCGGGATCCCAGGCGGTATAGCCGCGCGCTTCGAAGGTGGCGCGCAGCCCCCCGCTCGGGAAACTGCTGGCGTCGGGTTCCTGCTGCACGAGGGCGGCTCCGCTGAAACTCTCTATCACCCCCCCCTTGCCGTCATACTCGAGCAGGGAGTCGTGCTTCTCGGCGGTGGTGTCGGTGAGAGGCTGGAACCAATGGGTGATATGGGTCACACCGTGTTCCAGAGCCCATTGTTTCATGCCCGCAGCCACCTTGTCGGCCGTCATGCGGTCCAGTGCTATACCGCCGTCAATGCATTTTTCCAGGGCGGCGAATGTGGCGGGATCGAGATATCTGCGCATCTTTTCCCGTCCGAAGACAAGTTCTCCGAAATATCTGGACGGAGCTTCCCCGGGGGCGTCGATGGCGACGGCCTGTTTGCGGAAAGCATCACGCACCAATGTGAATCTTGGGTTTTCCATAAATATAAAAAAGCCGGGTGCACCGGCATACTACTAACTAGAAATAATAATGAACCAGGGTTGCGGCGCAGCCGCCGCGGGGCGCCCTGCCGTATAAGCCGGTCCGGCAGAATGCGCATTATGAATGCCAGGCCTGTGCCTGGCCGCGCTGGACCTGATTGTTATGAAGGAGAATCTTCATTCCGCGCACAAAGGTAATTAATTTTAAACGCATATCATAAAAAAATTGTCTTTTTTTCTTCGTAAATTCGCGGCATGATCAAATCCATGACTGGCTACGGCAAGGCGGAGGCGCTGCTCCCCGCCGGCAAACTTACAGTGGAAATACGCACCCTCAACGGCAAAAACGCGGACATAACGCTCAAGAGAGAGCTCCTTCCAAAAGACAAGGAGCTGCTGGTGCGCCAGAAAATAGCGGAATCCCTGGTGCGCGGCACCATCGACGTGTACCTTGGTTTCGAGGCCGCCGCAGCGGACGCGGCGAAAAACATAAACGAGGGGCTTGTCCGGGAGTATTACGGCCGCATCTCCGCCATACGCTCCAGCCTCCCCGGCTTCTGCTTGCCCGAAGGCGCCGCTGAAAACGACAGGATGAACAACGAAATCCTGGCGGCCATACTCCGCTTCCCCGACGTGCTGGACTCCAAGAAAGCCGACGTGATCGGCGGGGACGACTGGCCCCTTGTGGAAGCAGCCATCGACGAAGCCCTCCGCCAGGTGAACGAATACCGCTCCAGGGAAGGAGCCGCCCTGTACAAGGACGTCTGCTCCCGGGTGGAGAATATCCTCTCCCTCGAGAATGAAGTGGAATCCCACGAGGGCGAAAGGCTCTCGCTCGTCAGGAGCAACATAGAGAAAGCCGCCGAGGACGCCAGGATCAAACTGGATCCCGAGCGCTTCGAGCAGGAAATGGTCTTCTATCTCCAGAAGCTGGACATAAACGAAGAGAAAGTACGCTTGCGCCAGCACTGCCGGTATTTCATGGACACGATAAACGGCGACCCCTGCCCCGGGAAGAAACTCGGTTTCATAATACAGGAAATGGGCCGCGAAATCAACACCACCGGCTCAAAGGCCAACAACGCCCCCATCCAGGCCGCCGTCGTGAAAATGAAGGACGAACTGGAAAAAATAAGGGAACAGGCCCTGAATATCCTCTGACCGGAAAACCCTCTAATAGACCTTCAGCAGACCCACTTCCTCCCCCCAGCAGCCGTCCGTGATGATTGGGACCGTTTTGCCGTCCAGGTCTTCCACGCCTATGAGGCCGTCCACGAAGGTGTGGGTGTGGCCGCCGACGATAAGGTCCACGCAGCGGATACTGGGCACGATGGCCTGGTCCGCGTCATAACCGAGATGGCTCAGCAGTATGACCATGTCGCACTTCTCCTCCTCCTTGAGGTAGGGCGCCCACTTGAGCACGGTCTCGACGTTGTCGTACTGCTGTATTCTCTGGGCGATGGGGGCGGCCACGACGGTGGCCACGTCCGACTCCATCCCTATGATTCCTATCTTCATGCCGCCGCGTTTGATGATGGCGTAAGGAGCCACGATTTTGTTGAGCGGAGAAGGGAACTCGCAGTTGGCGCACACTACGGGGCAATCCAGGAGTGACAGCCGCTCCGCAAGGCTTTCGATGCCGTCGTCGAGTTCGTGGTTGCCAAGGGTGATGCAGTCGTATCCCAGGGCATTGATCAACCTGGGCTCGAGGGAGCCGTGGAGCTCGGAATAATACGAGGTGCCCTGGTTGAAGTCCCCGGCATGCAGGAGGAGGAACTTCGAAGCGGGATATACGGCACGGACGCTGTCGGCTATGGCCGCGCGTTCCACTATGCCGCCGCGGTAGCCCTTAGCGGTCGGGAACGGATCGAAATGGCTGTGGGTGTCGTTGACATGCATGATCACGAGCCTGGGCTTGCGGGACTTGACGTCAGAGGCATAAGGGCTTGCCCCGCCCTGCTCCCGCTTCTTCGCGGGAGAACCCTGCTCCAGGACATAACGGCCGTCGGTAAAATATTCCAGCTGCCTGCCGGCGGCGTTGAGTTCACGTATGTCGGCGAGAATCACGTCCCCGAGCCTCTGCTCGGTAATGATCATCTGCCTGGCGTTGCGGGCGAGCTTCAGGCCGTCCCCCCCGTCAAGCAGGAAATCTATGGTTGCAAGCCCGTACAACTTGTTGTCATCCAGCGGTTTTCCGCCTATGAGGATGGATTCGGGCTTGTGGTCCTTGACCACCACCCTGGCTCCGCTGATGCACTGCGGACCCTCCACGGCGAGCTGTTCGAATATGGCGCGGATGTCACGTCCCTGCAGTTGCAGCCATGCAGCATAATTTTTGAACGGAAGCATGCTCACCACATCGTCCAGCAGCACGTTCCCTTTGGGAAGGTTGCAGCGGATTCCGCCGAAATTGACGATTGCGAGATCCACTTTCTTGCCGGTAAGCTCCTCCACGTCGGCGGCCAGGTTATCGACTATGAAATTGCTCAACGGGCTTTCCGGAGCGTACTTCACAAGCCCTTCCGGGGAGGTGATGAGCACTTCCTTGAGCGCAGCCATGTCCGGCTGCACACCCTTCAGGATTTCGGCCACGCGGGGAGTGCTGCCGCCCTTGAAGACATTGCCGTTGGGCGCGGTGTAAACGTTGCCGGAAAAGGAGCCGAGCGCCTCGTCCACATTTGTTGCGGAGGGAACCGAAACCCCGGTCCGGTGGCCGTCCACTTCAAATTTCTGCCACTCGTAGGCAGTGGGCACGCGGGAGCATGCGGCAAGCGCAAGCGCCGTCAGAAGAATCACTTTTGTTTTAACCATTTCCATAGATCAGACCATGTTGATTTTTTACCGAATATAAGGATGCCGGCCCTGTATATCTTGGCCGAAGCCCAGGCGCAGAGGGCGAAAGTGACTGCCAGAAGCACCACCGATACCGCAAGTTCCCATCCTGGCACCCCGTAAGGTATGCGGGCGAGCATTACTATCGGGGACGTGAACGGGATCATGCTGCCCCACCACACGACCTTGCTGTAGGGATTACGCATGGCCATCAGGGCTATGAAGAACCCTATGAGCAGCGGTATCGTTATCGGAAGCTGCAACTGGCTGCTGTCCCCTTCGTTTTCGACGGCGGAACCCACCGCGGCGAACAGGGATGCATACAGGAGGTATCCGAAAATGAAATAGACGAAGAACATCAGTATCATTTCGCCCCAGTGGATGTTGCCGAGAGTGGTGAGAATCACCTTGAGACTGCTGCCCTCCTCCGCTCCGGCGGCGATGCTCTCCAGGCCGAAACCCGGATGTGTGCCGATACCCCCGCCGGCCATCTCCATCATCTGCTCCTGCTGTTCCGCAGACAGGTTCCCGGAGAGCCTGCTGCCGAAGATGGCTCCGCCCGCACCTACTATGGCCAGGGTAAGGAGTATCCACAGGGCGAACTGGGTGAGCGCCACCAGCGCCACGCCTATGATCTTGCCGAACATGAGGTCGATGCTCTTCACGGAAGATACCAGGACCTCCACGACGCGCGAGCTCTTCTCTTCTATGACACTGCTCATGACCATGCCGCTGAACATGGAAATGAACATATATATGAGCATGCCGAGCACCATGGAGACAATCATGTAAATGCCTGATTCAGAGACGGTTTCCCTGCCGTCATCCCCTATCGTATATTCCTGCACGCTCACATTCGCCTTAACGCTATCCATTATGCGGTCAAGCCCTTCGATGCCGTAGGACCTTATCCTGTAGTCCTCCACGGCGCTGGACGCCTTGCCGGCGAGCGACTCGCTGAAGTCCACTCCGGCAGGCTTCCTGCTGAATGTCTGGACAGTGACGCTGTTGTTGCTGTCGAGCGGGCTCACCACGACCAGCACATCCTTTCCGAGCGCATCCAGGGCGGCCTTGACCGAATCGGGATCCGCCTGGCCCATGTCTTCGTAAGCCGCTGCGTCGTTATCCACGAGGAAAGGCTTTACGATGCCGCTGCGGTCGATGACCGCGACCTCCTTCTTCTCTTCTTTGGTATTGAGCATTATGATGGTGGGAAGGAAGCACAGCAGGGCGAACAGTATCGGGACCAGGAAAGTGAGCACAAGGAAGGACTTCTTGCGGACACGGGTATTGTACTCACGGCCTATGACAAGGCCTATAGTCTTGAGATTCATTGTTTTTCTCCGGCCTCCTCCCCGGTAACCAGGCTAATGAAAATGTCGTTCATGCGGGGCATCAGCTCGCGGTAGCTGTTGACTGCCACGCCCCTTTCGATATAGCGCTTCAGCGTGCTGTTGCCGTCCGTCTGGCGCGGCAGCACCTCGCTGTGCCGGCCGGTTTCGTCGGTGTATTCGAGTTCGACGTTGTCGTTGCCGTACCTGCGCCTGATATCATGCACGTCGCCCGAAATGACCAGGCGGCTTTTGTTGATGAGGGCTATGTCGTTGCAGAGCTCCTCCACGCTGCCCATGTCATGGGTGGAGAGGACTATAGTCGCGCCCTCGTCCCTCAGGCGGAGGATTTCCCTGCGCACCAGGTCGGCATTTACCGGGTCGAACCCGCTGAACGGCTCGTCCAGGATCATGAGCGAAGGCTTGTGGACCACCGTGGTTATGAACTGGAGCTTCTGGGCCATGCCCTTGGAAAGTTCCTCCACCTTCTTGTTCCACCAGTCCTGGATTCCGAAACGCACGAACCATTCCTTGAGCTCGCGCAGGGCATCCGCGCGCGTCATGCCCTTGAGCTGGGCCAGGTACATGGCCTGCTCGCCCACTTTCATCTTGCGGTAGAGGCCGCGCTCTTCCGGCATGTATCCTATTTTCTCAACGTCCTCCTGACGGATGGGCCTTCCTTTGAAAAAGACCTCCCCCGAAGTGGGGATGGTGATTCTGTTGATTATTCTTATGAGGGTGGTCTTGCCCGCGCCGTTCGGCCCGAGCAGGCCGGTCACACGGCCTTCGTGGAAATCCAGGCTGACGTGGTCGAGAGCCGTTTTCTCCCCGAAGATTTTGGTGACCTCCTTGCATTCAATGAGTGCCATGTTCTTTTTTGGTCTGAAACAGTCGCAAATATACCTAAATTATTTCGTAAATTTGCCGTTGACATGGCAAAAGCGTCCAACGACATATCCGCCCAGTGCGGCCGTATCCTCCAGGAAGTGCGTTCCGGGGTTTTCAAACCGGTATATCTCCTCATGGGAGAGGAGCCATACTACCCCGAAATGGTGTGCAAGGCCATAATTGACAACTGCCTCCAGGATTACGAAAAGGATTTCAACGAAACCGTATGCTACGGGTCCGAGGTCACCGTGGAACAGGTGGTCACCACGGCCAGGCGCTTCCCCATGATGGCGGAGAGGCAGCTCGTGGTGGTAAAGGAAGCCCAGGCCCTCAAGGGCATCGACGGCCTTTCGGTTTACACCCAGGATCCGCTCGACAGCACCGTGCTGGTCCTGCTCCTGCACAAAGCCAGGCTGGACAAGCGTCACGCCCTGTACAAAAGCATACAGAAGGCGGGGGAAGTGCTGGATTCGCCCGCCGTCAGGGACTATGAAATCTCCGGCTGGATAAGCGACTACTACCGCTCCCGCGGCCTGCAGATAGACCCTCAGGCGGCGGCCCTGCTCGGCGAATCCGCCGGAACGGACCTCACGCTCATAGCAGCCGAAACCGAAAAGCTGCTGAGGAACCTTCCCGAAGGCACCTCCCGCATATCCGTGCAGGACATAGAGAAGAACGTCGGGATATCCCGCGAATATTCCATTTTCGAGCTCACCAGGGAGCTTTCCGCAAAGAACGCCACCCGGGCACTCCAGATCGCCTCGCATCTAGGTTCGGGAGCCAGGTTCGCCATGCCGCCGGCGGTCAGCGCCCTGTACACCCACTTCTGCCGCATACTCAAATACGAAGCCGCACGAGCGGCCAACCCCCGCATTTCCAGGGAGGAAGCAGCCGCCGTCCTCGGAGTCAATCCGTTCTTCGTGCGCGAGTACGACCAGGCAGTCCGCAACTACCCCATGAAGAAAACCATGGCCGTCATATCCATGCTCTGCGACTACGACTACCTCGGCAAGGGCGGGGACGGAGGCGGCACACCCCCGCAGGAACTGCTTGTGGAACTCACCGCCAAAATTCTGAACTCATGATCCGGGACCCTCTCAGGAAAAAGTACGTCGCGGATACCCCCGAAGAACGGGTGCGCCAGTGGTTCATAGGCGTGCTGCTCTCGCGCGGCGTGCCCGAACCCCTCATGAAGAGCGAAGTTTCCATGAAATACGGCGGCAAGCCCTACCGGGCCGACATCCTCGTGTACGACCGCTCCGGCGCTCCCCTCGCCATAGTGGAATGCAAGCGGGAAGACGTGCCTGTCACGGGGAAAACGGCGGAACAGGCGCTGCGCTACCACGGCGTGCTGGGAGTCCGCTACATCATGCTTACGAACGGAAAAAACACATATGTTTACAGGAAAGACGAGACGGGTTTCGCTCCCGTTGACGCCCTTCCCTCCTACGAAGAAATGCTATGCCCACTATGACACCGGAATTCGTCCGGAAAGACATATTCAGGATTGTGAGTGAAGTGGCGTCCCGCAGGGGCGTCAGGGCCTTTGTCATAGGCGGTTACGTGCGCGACTGCTTCCTTGGCAAGGAGTGCAACGACATCGACATCGTGGTGGAAGGCAGCGGCCTGGACTTCGCCGAAGACGTAGGGAATGCAACCGGCAGCCGCGTGTCGTATTTCAGGAATTTCGGCACCGCCATGATGCATTACCAGGGGGACGAAGTGGAATTCGTGGGGGCGCGCAAGGAATCCTACCGCCGGGAATCCCGCAAACCCATAGTGGAAAACGGCACTCTGGAGGACGACCAGCTCCGCCGCGATTTCACCATCAACGCGATGGCTTTCTCGCTCAATGCCGGCTCCTTCGGCGAACTCATCGACCCCTTCGGCGGCATAAAAGACCTCGCCGGGGGCGTGATCCGTACGCCCCTCGAGCCCGACGCCACCTATTCCGACGATCCGCTCCGGATGCTGAGGGCCGTCCGTTTCGCCACCAAACTGAGTACGCCGCAGCAGGTGTTCCGCATTGTTCCGGAAAGCATGGAATCCATGCGCAGGATGGCTCCCAGACTGGAAATCCTCTCCAGGGAAAGAATAGCCGAAGAGCTGGACAAGATGCTCCTCTGCCCCGCCCCCTCGCGCGCTTTCCGCCTCATGGACGCCGCCGGGCTGCTGCCTTACATCCTGCCGCAGATATCCGCCCTCAAAGGCGTTGACACGGTGGAGGGCCGATCCCACAAGGACATATTCTCGCATACCCTCTCGGTTCTCGACCACGTGGCGGAAGCGGACGTAGCCGCATCTTTCGGGACTCCCGACAGCCTGGGCTTTTCCGGAGGCGGGCCCAACCTGTGGCTGCGCTGGGCGGCGCTGCTGCACGACGTGGGCAAACCCGCGGTGAAGAAATACATCCCCGGGACGGGCTGGACCTTCCACGGGCACGACCTCGCCGGTTCCAGGATGGTTCCGAAGATATTCGCGTCCCTCAAGCTGCCTCAGGACGAAAAGCTCAAGTTCGTGAAGAAGCTCGTCTGGCTGCACATGCGCCCCATCGCCCTGGTGGACGACGAAGTTACTGATTCGGCCGTCCGCCGCCTGCTTTTCGATGCGGGCGACGACATCGACGACCTCATGCTCCTCTGCCACGCCGACATAACCTCGCGCAATGCCGGGAAAGTGGCCCGCATACACGAGAACTTCAAGCTGGTGCAGAGGAAACTGGTGGAAGTGGAGGAAAAGGACGCCGTGCGCAACTTCAAGAATCCCATAAGCGGAGACTACATAATGGAAGTCTATGCCCTGGAGCCCTGCAACACCATAGGAGTCATCAAGGAATACGTAAAGGAAGCCATCCTGGACGGGCGCATCGCCAACAACTTCGAAGAAGCCGACAGGCTGATGCGCGAGAAGGCGGCCGAACTCGGCCTGGAGCCATGCAAATAGAAGAATATCTCGCATATGTCGCCGGCGTCCGCAGGTATTCCCCCCGGACCCGGCAGATTTACCGTGAGGTGCTGGAAGAGTTCGACTCCCTGGGCGAAGCCCTTACCCCTTCGGGAATACGGAACTACGAGATCCACCTGCTCGACGGGAAGAAACTCTCGGCCCGTACCGCCGGCCTGCACCTGTCGGTGCTCAGCGGATACTGCCGCTGGGCCGTGAAACAGGGTCTGCTTCCCTCGAATCCCGTGAAACTGGTGCCGAAGCCCAAGACGGAGAAACGCCTTCCGGTCTTTTACAGGGAAGAGTCCATGAAGGAGTATTTCTCCGCGACCGAAGCCGCCGCGGGCCGCAGCCAGCTCGACCTCCTGCTGTCCCTGCCCCAGGACGACCCCACGGCAAAGGAGTTGTACGGCAGGAGGCTGCGCCGTCTCATAGTCTCCATGCTTTACGGAACGGCGCTCCGCCGCAGCGAAATGATATCGCTTGACATGGCGTCCGTGGATTTTTCCCGCAGGCAGCTGGCAGTGAAAGGCAAGGGGGACAAAATGCGCGAAATTCCCCTGACTTCTTCTCTTTGTCAGGAAATTTCATTATATTTGAATGCAGCAACCCACATGCTGGGCGAAGGAGGCGCACTCACTCCCCTTCTGCGCACCCCGGCCGGCGGACGGCTTTACCCCGTCTTCATCGACAGGGCTGTAAAGGAAGAGCTCGGGGCCACGGGCGGCATCACGGGGCAGAAATCCCCCCACGTAATCCGCCACACGCTGGCCACGGAGCTTCTGGACGGCGGGACGGACCTCAACTCCATCAAGGAGCTTCTGGGCCACTCCTCGCTGGCGGCGACGCAGGTTTATACGCACAACAGCATGGAAAGGCTGCGCAAAGAATACAACAAAGCCCATCCGAGGGCTAAAAAAACGGAGGAATAACTATGGATATCAAACTCAAGACCCTCAAGTTCGACGCCGACCAGAAGCTGATCGACTTCGTGAACAAGAAAGTCGCCCGCCTGGAAAGGTTCTATCCTGCAGGCAGTGAGGCCGTTGCCGATGTCACCCTCTCACTCGGCAAGAATCCCGACAACAAAGAGGCAAAAGTCCAGGTGCACATCCCCGGGCAGGAACTGATCATCGAGCGCCAGTCCCCCACCTTCGAGGAAGCCATCACCGAATGCGTGGACGCCATGAAGGAGAAGCTCACCCGCGCAAAGGAAAAGCTTTACGAAAAATAAAAAAACAGCAGGGGCGGCCGGACGGCCGCCTTTTTTTATCTACCGGGGATCCCATCCGTCCAGCACCCACGCCGGATTGCGGTAACAGCTTATCAGCGCCGAATCCTCCGGCATGCGGAGCTGACGGGACTGCGGGTTCCTCCGCGATACGTCGGACGGAGCGCCGCTGTCCGCATCCGTGGAATTGTATTCCAGCATCAGCTGCGAGCCGGGACGAAGCTGCGAAGCGTCCCATCCTTCCGGCGCGATGTTGCGGAGCCGGCAGTCAATGACGGCCACCTCCGCATAAGGATAAGTGCTGACATTGTTCGTAAAGCTTCTTCCAAAATCGGCGGGGAACGGTCCGGTACTCTCGAACGAGCATTCCACGAACACGTCCCCGTGCACTCCTTCGGTGTTCCTCACCCAGGTGAACGGGCCGCCGCCGTTGCGCAGAGTGCACCTGTATGCGAATAGCGGTCCCCTTCCGAGGAAAGTGTCTCCCCCTCCGTCCACCTCGCATTCTTCCATATAGACGCTTCCATTGGCCTGGACGGCGTCCCCGTCCCCTACGACATGTACCCGCCTCATGGAGAACCTCTCACCGTTGAGCATTATTCCCTCCGCCTGTCCCTTGAGGTCCGTCGCCACGGTGAAGTCCTCCAGGGAAATGTCCCGGCAGTTGTCCAGGGTGAACGGGGCGCGGCGCTGCGGGAAAGTGCCGGGAGTCTCGTGCGTCTTGACTTTCAGGGGATGCGGGTTGAACACCTCGTTGTTTGCATAGTGTATCCGGGTTTTCTCCATGCCGGCGCCCCTGATGGTTATCCCGGATTTGTTGCGGGCATAGACGAGTTCGGTGAAGTCGCCCTCCGAAAGATCTATCGTCCAGGCGGCCCCGCTCCAGTCGGGGATGAAGTCGAGCGCGCCCTGCAGGGTGGAGAAGTCCCCGCTTCCGTCCGCATTGACGGTCAGGCAGTTGCCCTCAGGTGCCTTGGCCTTGCAGGTGAAGGTCCATGACAGGGCCTTGCCGAACACGGCCTCTTCTATCTCCACCCTGTACCTGTGTCCGTATTCCAGCACGTTGTTGTGCAGGGATATGGTGGCCCTCCTGCCCTCCAGGATGACGGGGTAGAAATGGAAAGCGTCCGTGAACCCGCCTATGATGTTGAGCTGGAAGCCTTCCTGGTTCGGCTCCGCGGCGAAATAAGACGGGGTGCCGGGCCTCGTGTCCCTGTTGGTCGGCATGGAGGTCCTCCCGTAGCTGTAGGGCGTGGTCGCATAGGGGGTGCCGGGGATTTCCTTCCTCCTCGCTGCGGGCCCCGCGGGAACCGAGAGGTCCAGGCTGTCCACCGCTAAGCGGGCGTCGCAGTCGAACACTCTTATCTTTCCGGAAGAAGGCACGGGCACTGTGGTTTCCCCTTCTATGCGCACCGCGCCGAGCATCGGCACCGCCTCCCCCTGCACCGCGGGGGCCTTGACGGGGGTGTCGTCACTGTTGAAGGTAAGCACCAGACGGGTGTCCGGATTGACGTTGCGGGAACCGTCGGCGGGGAAAACGGCAATGCTTCCGCTGCATGAGCAGAAAAGCGGAATTGCGCAGGCAAGGGCGCAGGCAAATTTGAGGAAGGTCTTCATATTCGCAAATTTATCACATTTTTCATATCTTTGTATCCGACCAATCCTTTTTGCGAATGTTTATGTTTCTTTTGGCCGCCGTGCTGCCGGCCGTCATACTGTTCTGGTATGTATATTCGAGGGATATAACCCCTGAACCCGGCAATCTCATCCTGAAAGGTTTCCTTTTCGGAGTGCTTTCCACCTTCCTTTCCACGTTGATTTCCGGGCCGCTGATGTCCCTGGGCCTGTTCACGGAAGAGCCGGCCACGTTCGTGGAGTCGCTCAAGACGGCTTTCTTCGGAGCGGCCATTCCCGAAGAGAGCGCCAAGCTCTTCATGCTCTGGCTGCTGCTGCGCAAGTGCAAAGAGTTTGACGAACGCTATGACGGCATAGTTTATGCCGCCGCCGTGGGGCTGGGCTTCGCCACCTTCGAAAACATCATGTACCTGGCTGCTTCCGGCCTGGGATTCTTCTCCGTCGCTATATCAAGGGCGTTCCTCGCCGTTCCGGGGCACTTCTCCTTCGCGATAGTGATGGGATATTACTATTCCAGGCATCATTTTTCCTGGAACAAGGAAGAAAAGAGCGGCGCCGCCGTCAAGATGTGGCTATATCCTGTCATCCTGCACGGCACGTACGACACCATATGCTTTGCGAGCGGGCTCAGCGAAAGCCTCTCCGTGCTGCTCACCTTCGCCCTGCTTTTCTTCTGCTTCTGGCTTTTCCGCACCACCCGCAACAAAATCATAGCCGAGGCAGCCGACAACGCCAAGGACTCCGGTTTCTACAGCAGCCACAAGGAATTTTACCAGAGTACGCGCCATCAGAACAACTTCGGCCGCGACTACAAGTATTTCTATCTTGACGACGACGATTCCGTGGACGAGCAGTAGGCGCCGCGGAGCAAAAAAAAGAGGCCGGCCATTGAAGCCGGCCCCTTTGCGGAAGGACAGGGATTCGAACCCTGGATACCCTTTGGGGGTACACGCGCTTTCCAGACGCGCCTCTTCAGCCACTCGAGCATCCTTCCGATTGGGACTGCAAATATAACAATATTTTGGAAATTACAAAAATACCTTTCGCCCTCATGAAACGCTATTTTTTCCTTCTTGCGCTCTTTCCCGCCACATTGTTCGCGCAAAGCGGCCCCGGAGTCATCCCCATGCCAGCGGAATACGCCCTCAGGCCAGGTTTCTGCACGCAGCACGAAGTGCGGACCATCGTGGACCCCGCGTCCTTCAAGCGCGAGGCAGGGAGGCAAGTGAACCTTGAAGACGAAGCCTACATCCTGGAGATAAATGAAAACGGCATAAACATCACCGCCGCCACTGAAACGGGAGCCTTTTACGCACAGAAAACCCTAGCCCAGATGACCGCCGGGGGCGGCCCCCTCAGATGCTGCAGGATACTCGACTATCCGCGCTATGCCTACAGGGGCTTCATGTACGACGTATCCAGGAACTTCCGCAGCAAGGAATTCCTGATGAAACAGATGGACGCAATGGCGGACGTCAAGATGAACCGCCTGCACCTGCATCTTACGGACGGCGGAGGCTGGCGTCTGCAGATCGACCGCTATCCCCTCCTGACATCCTTCGCCGCCTGGCGCACCGCGGAAAACTATTATGACTGGAAAGACGGAGCATTCGCCCCGGAAGGCTCCCCCCTCGCCCACGGCGGATACTACACCAAGGACGACATGCGCGAGATTCTCGCATACGCCGAAAAACTTCACATAAAGGTGATACCCGAGATAGAAATGCCCAGCCACAGTTCGGCGCTCACAGCGGCGTATCCGCAGCTGGCGTGTTTCGGGGAAAAAGCCCACGACGTGTGCATAGGCAACCCGGCCACCCTGCAATTCTTCATGGACGTTCTCGACGAAGTGGCGCAGCTCTTCCCCGGAGAGTACATCCACATCGGCGGGGACGAGGCGGACATGCGCAACTGGCAGACATGCCCGAAATGCCAGGCGCTCATGAAAAAAGAAGGACTCGCCGACGGGAAAGCCCTGCAGTCGTGGTTCATCGCCCGCATTTACGGCCACCTTGCCTCCCTCGGAAAAAAAATGATAGGCTGGGACGATCTGCTCGGCGGGGATCTGCCCCGCGACGCCACGGTGATGGCATGGTGGGACGCGGGCAGGGGTACCGCCGCGGTCAAACGGGGACACCCCACGATAATGGCACCTGCGGAGCGCTGCTATATCCAGCGCCTTCCCGACGCTCCGAAGGCATGCCGCAGCGCGGAGGGCATATATCTGCCCACCGATTCCGTTTACGTGTTCGAACCCGTCCAGAAGGAAATGACCGAAGCGCAGGCGCGCAACATACTCGGAGTATCCGCCTGCATGTGGACCGAAGGCGTTGACAGCGAAGAGTTTGCCGAGACACTCATGTACCCCCGCCTGCAGGCCGTCGCCGAAGTGGCGTGGAGCCTGCCCGGCAACAAGGACCTGCAGGGCTTCCGCGACAGGGCCACGGAATACTGCGCGGAACTGCGCGCAAGAGGATACTCCACCTTCAGGCTGGAAGATGAATACGGCCAGAGGAAAGCATGGTTCCGGGAAGTGCAGCACATGGGAAGGGGCCGGAAAGTAACGTACAACATACCCGTATCCGCGCGCTATCCCGCCGCCGGTGCGGGAACGCTCACCGACGGCCTTCAGGGCGGATGGTCCTATCTGCCGGGAGGAGGGCGCTGGCAGGGATTCCTCTCCGACATCGATGTCGTGATAGACCTTGAAGAGAGCCGGGACATCCACTATGTGGGCGCATGCTTCATGCACTTCTACCCCCATGAAGTCTGCGCGCCTTCGGCGGTGATTGTATCCTTTTCCGAAGACGGAAAGAATTTCACGGAGGCCGGACGCCTGGATTCGGACGTTCCCGAAAAAGACAACAGCACGCTGTTCTTCACCTTCGGGCTCCCCGTCAGCGGCAAGGCGCGCTATGTGCGTTTCCAGGCCCTCCAGGGTTCCCGTCCATGGCTCTTTACCGACGAAATAATCATAAACTGACATACGGACATGGCAAGCACGTGCGACATCCCCTCCCTGGCAAGGGAGCAGAAAGAATTCTTCAGGAGCGGAAAAACCCTGGACATCCTCTGGAGGAAAGAGCAGCTGAAAAAACTCTCGGTCGCCCTGAAGCAATATGAAAAAGCCCTTTACGACGCCCTGTGGAAAGACCTCCGCAAGAGCGAAGCGGAAGCCTACCTGTGCGAAATCAGCATAGTGAGCGGCGAGATAAGGGACGCCCTGAAGCACCTCGGCAAATGGGCCCGCCCGCGCAGGGTGGCCACCCCCATCACCCATTTTCCCGCCTCCAGCAGGGTACTGTCCGAGCCGCTTGGCAACGCGCTCATAATAGCTCCCTGGAACTACCCCGTCACGCTGCTGCTCTGTCCTCTCGTGGGAGCCATCGCTTCCGGCTGCACCGCCGTGCTCAAACCATCCCCGTATGTGCCTGAAGTATCCCGCGTGCTGCAGGAAATGACGGAATCGGCATTCGAAAAAGGATACATAGCCGCAGTGCAGGGGCACCGCGACGTCAACGCCGCCCTGCTGAGGGAGCGCTGGGACCTGATATTCTTTACCGGAAGCCCGTCGCTCGGCAGGACTGTGATGGCCGCCGCCGCGGAGAACCTAACTCCGGTGGTGCTGGAACTCGGGGGCAAGAGCCCCTGCATCGTGAACAGGGACGCCGATATCCCGGTGGCCGCAAGGCGCATTGCGTGGGGCAAGACCCTGAACTGCGGGCAGACCTGCATCGCACCGGACTATCTGCTTCTGCACGAGGACATAAAGGACAGGTTCGTGGAGGAATTCTCCCGCGCGCTCTCAGACCTGCACGGAAAAGATGTACAGCAGAGCCCCCACTACGTGCGCATGGTTTCCGACAAGGCTTTCCGCAGGGTGGAGGGATATCTCGGCGAAGGCAGGATACTTGCCGGCGGGCGCACCGACGCCGCCGACAGGTACATCGAGCCCACGCTCCTGGAAGGTGCCGCTGCGGACTCCGGAGTGATGACCACGGAGATTTTCGGGCCCGTCCTGCCCGTGGTCACGTTCACGGACCTGCAGGAAGTGCTGGACTACGTCAACGCCAGGGAGAAGCCCCTTGCGTTCTACTACTTCGGGAACCGCGACGACGCACGGTACATGCTGCGCCACACTTCATCGGGAGGCGCGTGCATCAACGACACAATCATGCATTTCGCGAATGCGGGCATGCCATTCGGCGGGGTGGGCAATTCCGGCATGGGGCACTATCACGGAAGGGAGACGTTCCGCGCCTTCTCGCACGAACGTTCCGTGCTCTCCACTCCCACCCGGCCCGACCTTCCGCTGCGCTACATGCCCTACAAGTCGATAGGTCTCATAAAAAAATTGCTCGGATAGGGCCGGGGAGTTTAAAAATTTGCATACTTTTGCAGCATGAAACGTTTCATTACGGCGGCAATTGTCATCCTTTCGGCCGTTTCCTGCGGGAAAAACGGTACGGACGGCGTGTATATCAGCGTGGACGACACGTGCTGGGAATATTCCACCGACACCCAGGTGGCCTGGCCCTGCTTCATAGGGGAAGAGACGGCTTCCCTCATCGTGCACAACAGCGAAGTCGATGCCTTCCAGGTATTGAACGGCACATATACCCTCGACGGGCACCGCGTGGACATAACGGCCGAGTCCTCGGTTCGTATGATACGCACGTTTTCCCACCTTAAAAACAGCAGCAACAAGAACTACACCCGCATCAGGCCCTCCGCCCCCGAGTCCCTGGAAGGCAGCGTGTGGGCCACCATGAAAGACGGCGATTTCAGCTTCATATATTGCCGCGGGGACGGCAGCGGCTTCGCCGGCACATATCCCAACGTCAATCGAAAGGAAGGCTTCCCCTACGGGTGGAACTGGGAGAAAAACGTTTATACCGCGTCCGGGACGGAATTCAGCTCCGCTGCCGGAAGCGGGATTTTCTACGGCAACAAATTCCTGGTGGCGGAGCATGTGGCGCTTCCCTGCATCAGCACCGTCTCCGATACGGACGGCGACTCCCCCCTCAAAGGCACGGTCTGGACTTATGTGAGTTCCGGCTATCCCGGTTTCATCCTCTTTACGTCGGCCACGGAGTTCGTGCGCGTGCTGGTCACCAGCACGGTCGTATTCTATGTACTCAAAGGGGAATACAGCATAAAAGGAAACTCCCTCGAATTCAAGACTGATTCGGAGGAGTTGAACAAAACCTGCCGCATTTCCGACGGCAGTTTCACCTATTTGGACAAAACCTATTCGCTGGTTTCTTCCTTCTGACTGTCAGCGTCCCTGAACTTGCTCTTCAGTTTGGGGAGATATCCCCTCAGAAGAACGATGCCGCACCCCAGCACAAACCCCAGGAAAGTCCAGACTATCAACTTTTTGGCCCTGCTGTTGGAGGGCTGCCGCGGAACCGTAACGGGCTGGATGACAGTAAGCATGGGGGTATCCCGCTTGACCTGCATCTTGGCCTGCTCGAGCTGTTTGGCCATTTCCGAATAAATTGCGCTGGAAACGTTGTATTTGCTCTGGATGCGCTCCTGCTCGATGCGGGCGCGCGTGGTGGGCATGTCCTGGGAACGGTCGCGCACGGCGGCCAGCTGTGCCTGCAGCGTCTCCGTCTCCTTTTTGATTTCGTTGTAGCGGGCCTGCACGTAGTCCAGGTTGTCCTGCGCTTTCTCGGTGCGGAAGCGGGTGATCTCGTCCTGAAGCATCTGCTGGGCCTTCATGGCCAGTTCCGCCGTCTGAATGGGCTCTGAACCGGTAACCGTAAGGGTGAGATAGCCTTCCTTCTTGTCCACGGCAAGAGAGACGTTCCTGGCGATTTCCTTGAGCAGCTTCTCCTCGTCCCTGGAAACCATGATCGGCTTCGGCAGGCTGTCGGACACGCCGGCGGCATCCACGAAAACCGGGTCGGCTTTCTCCTTGCGAAGGGCTCCCATAAGGGTACCGGGCAGGCCTATGGTGTATTTCAGCACATAACTCATGAACGTGGGCTTGCTGTACTCCTTGGCATAGGTGTACATGCTCACCACGGTGTCGGCCTTTTCGTAGTGGACGGGCGTATTCATCAGTTCCATCCTGAAGGGAACGCTGCCCACGATCTGCGGATAGATAAGGGGCGAGAGGTCGCCTCCGGTATTGCTCATGCCAAGATCGACGCCGGCAAGCGATGCCAGGGAACTGAGCGAAGAACTGGACCGCGACGACATCTGGGGCACCATGGTGCTGGAAACGGTATAGGTGCGCTTCATGGTAAGAGCCGCCACCAGCCCCAGCACTATAAAGACCGCCGTACAGATGATCACGGTTTTCCTGCCGTCCCAGAGCTGACGCAAAAGGGCTATGATATCGATGCCTTCTTCCTCCTGTTCTTCGGGAAGGGCATAGTTGCGGTTTTCGTCCATAACTAGTTAAGTCTTTCGATGAGCAGAATCATGGAAACTACGGAAGTGAGGGTGGAAAGGGTGCCGGCGGCGATCTTGTCCCACTCGGGCTTCTCCTTGGGCGTCTCCTGCTTCTCCA